>JAEEGL016225816.1_pt1 | contig 22936 bp, 13 predicted proteins | sample 9134231 | NCBI WGS metagenome assembly JAEEGL01 (sample SAMN16246548, study PRJNA631951) | gut metagenome | biome: gut microbiome; feature: rumen; material: fiber-attached | host: Bos | place: Iran: Karaj | collected 2018-10 | reverse complement strand
CAACGCCTCTTATCTTCTTTACAGCGGACAAAGTCATATATGATATCTGCGTGGTTAGGGTTAGGAATACTAATCCCGGCCGTTGTATTTTACCAAATATCGTCAAGAACGCGCAAGTCCGCCAGCAGTTTCGCCGACTCCAGATTTGCCGCAAATTCTCCGCACCAACTGCCGAACTGCTCGCGCTGGACATGTAAGGAATCTGCCGACTTTGAACGATACGCTTCCTTTGATTGCCTCGTTTTCCAGTGTCAACCTGCTCAATGCCGCCTTTTCCTGACTCAACTTGCGGCTGACCTCTTCAAATCTGGCAGATATGGCGTTCTTGCCATCGAGCGCACTTTTATATGCGCTCTCGGCATTCATTCTCATTTCCCTTTCCCTGGCAAGCTCGCCGCCAAGCCGAACCTCAGTCTCCGAGATCTTCGCCGCGTTGTCCTGCGCCTTGCCGCGCCAGTCGTCGCGCTCAGCGCCAAGCTTGTCCATCTGCGCAGACCTCCTCTTGTGCAAATCGGCAAGAGCCCTCCTCTGCATGCCGAGATACACCGCAAGGCTACTATCTGGCGCCGATGCGCCGCTGCGCGGCCGTGTTCCAGAAAAGGCGTCCATCAAACGCCGCGCAAATTCCTCCGGCGTGACCTGCGGCACCGAAGATTGCGCCAGTTTTCGCAGCTCCGGCATGTCGGGCGACGCAAGTACATCGCAAAGTGCGGCGGCCGCGGCCATAATGTCGCGAGGTGGAACTTGCACGACGGCCCTATTGCCGCGGTACAGCGTCAGCGCCTCCTGCGCATAGCTCACGACAGGCACCCCATGCGCGAGCGCTTCCTGAACGGCCAATCCATACCCTTCGAAGTCTGACGTCACAAGCATCGCCGACGCCTTTGCGAGACATGCCGACGGATCGTCCGTCACTCCATAAATCTCAACCGCGTCTCCGACGCCTTCCCTCTCCACGATCTCCTCAAGTCCCTTGAGTGCATTCGGAGTCCCCGCGCACACCATCGCAAGACGAAGGCCAGGATGATTTTGGCGGGCCCGCGCGAACACCCGGACAGCCTCTCCCGGATGCTTCTCGCCGCTGAGACGGCCCATCCACAGGACAAGATCGTTGTCTTTGGCACCGGGGGCTGCGCATAGCCCGTCCGCCGCGCACTTGGTCAACGGGTTGCCCACATCAACCGCATTGGCCCCCACCGCCGCCAGAACCATGGCATCCATGCCGTTCAGCACAAACACACCGTCGCACAGCCTCAGGCGCGCAGGCTCGTTGAGATAGCTTGCAAGCGACGGAGCTGTCCACAGTGTCGCAGTGCTCACGCTGTGGTAGTGAAGCCAAAACGGAATGCGGCATACCATGCGGCAGGCGACCAAATCGAATACCGTCCGCGGCTCCAGGCCCTGGTGACTGTGGAAAACGTCGACGGGATGGTCTTTGAGCGCGGCGACAAGCCCGGCAAAGCGCTCTTCCGCCGAGGCGCGCGCTTGCCCCATCAGGGGCGGCAATCGTACGATTTCGACGCCGTCAGGAACGCGAAGCTCGACAGGGGCGCCATCATCATCCGCGAACAGCACGACATCAACTCCCGATTTCCGCAGCCCTTCCACCTCCGCTTCTATGACGCGCATCACGCCGCCCATAGCAAGGTGGAAGTAGAATATGCCGACCTTGCGTATCGTCTTCGGCGGGTCGATCGGCTCTATTGCGTCAAGCGAATCAAGATGATCCGCAAGGTTCACCGGCGAATCCCTGTAAAGCCGCACCAGAAAATCCGCAATCCGGCCATATGACAGCTTTTTGCACAAGAGGGCGAAAGCCTTCTTCCTGTCCTCGGGCCTTGCGATACGACCAGACGCAGCCGTCAGGAAAGTCGATCTGAACATCTGCTCGCCAATGGCGGCGACAGCCCGCCTCTGTGGCGAATCAGGCGCGGCATGCGCCGTATAACGCATCAGCTCGTCAAATGTATCAAACTTTCCAAGCAGACGGGAGAATTCGGCAAGCCCCATTTCCCGCTTTGTCGACACGCCAACACCATATCTGTAGTGATAAAGCCGGTGAGGCATCACCGCAAGCGCATTGGCATGTGCAATTATGTGAAATACTGCATAGACGTCGGTTTCATTTATGGAATATGCCTTTATCTGCTCGGCAAACGCAACCTTGCAGACGGAGGCACGAATCATCCTGCCTATAAGATTCCACGGAAGGGTTCTTTCCTGGTAAATCTCCTCCAGCAGCCGCACACCTTCCACACGCACCGGCTGGCAGTTAAAATACGCTTCCGATGCATTTTTCTGCGCCATGGGCCTTTGCGCCGTTTCATGCAGGAAAAAGCCACATTGAACAATGTCCGCGTTCTCGACATCCGCAAAAGCCGCAAATTTCTCGCATGCGTCGACCTCCAGCCAGTCATCAGGATCGAGGAAGAGGCACCATTCGCCCGTGGCGGCGGCAACTGCCTCCTGCCGCGCTACGACAGTGCCGGAGTTGGGAATTGAAATCACCTTTATGCGCGCATCCTTCGCAGCATACTCTTGGAGAATCGCAGCGCTGCCGTCCGTAGAACCATCGTCCACGCAAACCGCCTCGATGTCACGCATCGTCTGGTTCACGACCGAGTCAAGGCACTGCCGAAGATACGCTTCGACATTGTAGACCGGGATGATGACGGAGACCTTTGGCACAGTACGCATTATATCATATTGGCGGCAGATTTTGCCGACTTACTTTACATTGGCAGCAGGTTTTGCCGACTTGCCTTGACCCGGGCGCGCCGCTACCACGTCACCTTCGACCCGAAAAGCCTGGCGACCTTGCCGACGAAATGCTTCGCCGTGTACCTGAGCCCGTTCTCCCGTAGGCATTTCACCCCACCCCACGCCTTGCGCGCCGGCCACGTTACGAACATGCCAACTCGATAGGCTTCAGAAACCTTAAGTGCACAAATTTCGCGCTCACACCTCTGAAGTTTTCTCTCTAAAGTCAATGCCCTTGTAGACTCAGCCTCTGCCAATTTCTTCGTTTTAGGCAATTCACAAAGCATCTCCATATACCGCTTGGCGTAAGCTGCCACCCGTTCTCCATAATACGGTTTCCAAAACTTCTCCCAGTCCTTAATTTTTTCAGGCAACCACCTATCTTGAGATGAAATACCCGTGGTGTCATATACCGAGAACGGCTTGGCAAGTTTGCGCAATGAACATCCATACTTAACAACCGCATCAAAAAAGAACTTTGGTGCAGCCGAAATCTTCATCGTTTCGTCATATCCACCTAACCGATTGTGCAATGCACGGCGTATGAAAGCCGCCTGATGCGGAAGAGTGTTGAACAAAAACCAGCCTGGATTAAGGTCTTTCACGTCTGCCTGATGAGACAACGTAACCTTCCCATGCGCAGTTACATACATGTCTGCATAGACAATGTCTTCGGAAAAACGCTCATGTAATATCGATGAAAGAATGTTGGGCTTGAGAACATCGCCGGAATTGAGGAACAGCAGGTATTCACCGTTCGAATGAGCAACGCCTTTGTTCATTGCCTGATATATTCCGCTGTCTTTTTCAGAACAATACCACGAAAGCCGCCCCTTGAATTTATTGATGACCTCCAGTGAACCATCAGAGGATCCTCCGTCAACTACAATCTGCTCAAAATCAGCAAACCCATTCTGCCGCTCCAGCGTGCTTTGAAGCGTCGCCTCCAAACCCGTCTTGTTGTTCTTGTTTACGGTTATTATGGACAGTCTGCACTTCGAGACAACGGATTTCTCGGACTTTTCGCGCGCCTGCTTCCGCACAACGTAATCCATAATGTGCCGTTTCAGCGGCTCAAATTCGTCAGGATGCCAACGAAGGTATGTGTAGACATCCCAGTCGAGCGCCTTGCTCACAGTAAGCCATCGCATGGCAATGCCGGCCACACGCTTACCATAGTAAGGAGACAGAAAGTCCATCCACTCCTGTAGCTTGGCCCGCAGCATCTGCGGCTGGCTTGAAATCCCCGATCTGTCGAAACGCGAAAAAATGCAGTCAAGTTTGCGGTAAGAGCAATGGTGATAAAAAAGCGCGTTGAAGATGAACTTCGGTGCAGCCGAAATCTTCATCGTGGCATCATATCCGCCGAGTTTTTCATGCAACGCACGACGTATAAACGTCGCCTGGTGAGGCAACGAATTAAAAAGGAACCAGCCAGGCGTGATTTCGGACATGCTAGGAGCAACATTCTTGGATATCTTGCTTCCTGTAAGAAAAAGAATGTCCGCATACACCAAATCTTCATTGAACGACTCGCGCATCGCCTCAACAAGCATGTCCTCCAGAAGAACATCACCAGAATTGAGAAAAAGCAGGTACTCTCCTCGCGCATGAGCCGCGCCCTTATTCATAGCGTCATAAATGCCATTGTCCGGCTCCGAGCAATACCAGCTCAGGCGCGGCGCGTACTCGGACAGGATTTCGGCCGTCCCGTCCGTCGAGCCGCCGTCGACGACAATCTGCTCAAAGTCGTCGAAACTGTATTGGGCATCCAGCGTGCTGCGAAGCGTCTCGCGAAGGCCTTCCGCATTGTTGTAACAAATGGTGATGATTGACAGACGCGGATTGGCGTTCCTGTGTAATGTGACGGGGGGCACGACTGCTGCCGCATTCGAGCGTCGGGCAACCGCAGGCGTCCCCATTATGTGCTTGTACAGCGCCAAATGCTTCTCCGCGATTATTTCCTGAGAATATCTGGACTTGATCCTTTCAATCATGACCTTGCGGTCAAACTTCGTAGTCAGCGCCTTTTCTATCGCATGTGACAAAGACACGGGGTTGAAATGGTCTGACAAATAGCCATCGACACCATTCTCGATGATGTCTCTTGCGCCCATGTTCGGGAAGCTCACAACCGGAGTGCCACAGGCGATCGACTCGGCGGTGGTCTTGCCGAAAGTCTCCGAATAGGACGGCGTCACGAAAAGATCGGCCACCGAGTAGAATTCGGCCATGCGCTCCCTGTTCGCGGTCGGCCCGGCGACAACGAGCTTCACACCGGCGGGAGCCGGGAGAGTGACCGCGCCATGCCCAACGCACAACACTGTAAATGTGCGCTCCGCCGTGGCAAGCCAGCCGAGCGCATCAAGAAGCTCCTGAAGACCCTTGCTCTTTTCGTTCAGGAATTGTGCGGCAAACAAGATCAGCGTCTCATTCTCGCCGATGCCATGCTCCGCTCGAACAGAAGAGCGCTTCATGGGATGAAAGATGGACGTGTCGATTCGATTGGGTATGACGAATGTCTCCCGCCCTAACCCAATAGCACTCCCGTCGATGCGATCCTTCATCGCCGAACAAAGCGACACATAGGTGAGATCTTTGCATGCATTGATGGCTGCCGTCTTCGCATCGCGCGTCTTGATGTCCAATGCGCGTTCTTCTGGAGTCGGATTCACGGGGGCTTCGCGTGGAATGTGGTAAAGACCCATCATCGCATTCTCGTCGCGGATAGTCCAGACGACCGGCTTGTCGATTTTTGGGAAGAAAGTCGGCATATCCACCATGCCTGAAACCCAATGCAGATGAACTATGTCCGCATCCTTGACAAGCGGATGATCTTCGAGCCGGACGCAGGAATAGGGCAGTGACATTGGCACACCTCGATACTTTGACTTCATCTTCTGGAGGAGCTTCGCATCGGCCGAGTTGTCTATTTCAGCGGCAAGAACAGAAATCCGCGGGTCATCCTCCTCGCCTGGATTAACCCTCAAAGTGATGATTCTGGAATCAACTCCTCTTTCCAAAAGTGCCTTGTGCACCCCCAGCATTCCAAGCCCCGCCCCGCCCGTCGTGTTCGCGCCGATATGCACAACTCTCATTTTGTTGTTCCCTGCCTTTCGTCCCAATTCTTTGCAACTTGGTGTGTTACAATCAATAAGCGGCTTAGCCGCTTCTTAGATGTGTTCTTCGTGCCCGCGGAAATGGACATTCAGCGTATGGAGCGGGGTCAGAAGCGTGCCAAGGGGTGTGCCCTGAGTCATTATGGTGAATGCGTTCACATCCTTGGGGAAGCACTTCCCACCGTAGCCGAACCTGCCGTCGGGTCCGGGAACCAACGTATGTGTTTCATTGATGTATCCGGAAAGCAGCATGCCTGCGTGAACACTCGCCCAATCAGCTCCCATTCTTTTGCAATAGTCGTAAATAGCGTTGAAATAAGTCACCTTGTAGGCTCCAAAGACATTGTGGGCATACTTCGTTATCTCTGCTTCAAGCGGACTCATGCGCACGAATTTTTTGCCCTTGAAGATACTGGAAAGAAGATCGACTTCTCCTGTAAACACCATCGGCTGATGCTTGAAATCTTCTATGTAAGTACGCTCGGTGAGAAACTCGGGCATGTAGTAGACCCTGTGTCCCGTCTCCTTTGAAAGTCTGTCGCTTGTGCCCGGCAGAATGGTCGTGCGAACGAAAACGGGCTTATCTGGCAGCGCGGAAATAAGTTGCTTCATAAGCGTCAGATCCTGCGTCCCGTCGTCTTCTGTCGGAACATGTATCTGCAGAAAGTACACGTCCGCCCCGGAGATATCGTCGTTCATGCCTTTCGGAGGATCGCTGACGACGATCTTGACGTCTTTGTTGTTCTCTTCCAGCCAAGTTTTAAGAGCTCCGCCGACAAAGCCGCAGCCAATAATACCAACAGTAACCATTATAACTGATTCTTTCTTTTTGTGTTAGCGATGTTTTATTCTTCGGTCAATTGCACTTCACACGCCGCAGATGAGGCCGCTTCTATTACCATGCGCAACTTTGATGCCTTGGCTCGCTCAGCCGCCAGCCACTCATCGCGGCGGGCGACTTGAGCCTTCGCCGCCTCAAGTTTAGCTTGCGCCGCGTCAAACTTCTTTTCGACGCGCACGGTCTTTGCCTTCTCCGCTGTCAGCCACTCGTCGCGGCGTACCACTTTCGCCTTTTCCGCCTCCAGTTTCGCCTGCGCCGCAGACAGCTTCTCTTCCGCCCGCGCCGTCTTCGCCTTTTCCGCCGCCAGCCATTCGTCGCGACGGGCGACTTGTGCCTTCGCCGCCTCCAGTTTCGCCTGCGCCGTAGACAGCTTCTCTTCCGCCCGCGCCGTCTTCGCCTTTTCCGCCGCCAGCCATCCGTCGCGACGGGCTACCTGTGATTTGACCGCTTCGAGTTTAGACTTGACCGCTGCAAGGTTTATTTCCACTCTCGCAGTCTTCGCCTTCTCCGCCACCAACCACTCGTCGCGGCGGGCGACTTGAGCCTTCGCCGATTCCAGTTTGGACTGCTGCAACTGGGGATTGCGCTCAAGCCTTTCCATGAAAATCGACAAAGCAATGTCTCTGCAGTCCGGCGGCAGCATATTGAGCATCATCGACTTTGCGCGCGCAAGAAATCTATCCTCCAGTCTACGCTCGCGCATATGAAGAAAATCCCTTTCAATGCAGTCGTCCATATAATGCGTCTGCGCGTATTCTTTTATCAACTTCGATATGGCCAAGACCCCGCGCAATCTTTCACCGGCATTGTCTTGAGACGCCATGATCGATCCATTGCGAAAACGCCTGTGGAAATACCCATCGTGCACGGCCATGGCCCTGGAAGATGCGGCATGCAGGACGGCGGTGAAAAATTCGTCTTCGTGAATCACACCCGTCGGGAATTTTATTTTGCAACATTCTAGAATTTCCCGCTTAATCAGTCTTGCACCAACGAGAGCATTGTAAGCCCTTCTGCCCTGCAAAGCCAATGCCATTTCGGCACCTGACATGCACATGTTGACAAGATCGGCTGGCATATCGTATCTCGTCATACTCGCGAGACGAACTGCCTCAACACTATCTTGGTTGCCACCCGAATCGTCCACAAAAGCTTCGACCGCGCATAAAACCAGATCGAGTCTTTCCAGCCGGGCAATATCGAGCAATCGTTCCAGGGCTTCGCTCTCCACCCAGTCATCACTGTCTAGAAAGTATACATACTCGCCGCGGGCGACGGACAATCCTTTGTTGCGAGCCGCGCCAACACCGGCATGAGGTTGCCTTATGACAGAAAACCTGCTGTCGGCAGCAGCATATTCCCCTGCAATCTCGGCGGAACCGTCCTTCGAGCCGTCGTCGACGCAAATTACTTCGATATCGCGAAGCGTTTGATTCGCAACGGAATCCAAGCACTGCCGCAAATAATTCGCAGTATTATAGACTGGTATTACAACCGAGACCATCGGGGTTCCAGCACTTGGCAAGACCGGAGCATGACCCCACGCCTGTTTCCAAAACCGGACGGCGTCGGTCGCATCCACATATCTCCACCAGAGATGAGAAAACCGACGCACCGGGCATTTCCATGGCTTTTGTCCGCCGGTGAAATGCGCGATCCACATCTCTTCGCCGGTCAAGGCGATCTGCTTCGAGATGCAGTAGTCGCCGAGCTGCACGTTCCAGCGCGGGTCGAGCGACGCGATCGCGCCTTTGCAGACGAAGTTCAGGGCGTCCTGGTCGCAGTTCCATTTAGCCGCTTCGAAAACTATCTCTTTGAGCCTGTCGAAGACCGGCTCGCGGCGGAAACGCTCCAGATTCATGATCAGCACGCCGGTGTTGACGTAGCCGTCCCATTCCGCGAAGCCCCATTTGGCCGCCCAGGAAACATATTCGGGCTTTGTGGTGTAAACCACGTCTTTCGCGGCGGCGAAATAGTTGTCGCCAACATCTGTCGCATACAGCTCGCCGAGGTCGCGGCACACGGCGACGTCCACGTCGAGGTACACAACCTTGTCGTATGCGGCGAGGACGCTTGGCAGAAGCAGCCGGTAGCACGCCGACAGCGGCAGCCTGGCCGTCTGTTTGTAGCCCGAAAGCCCGGATGCCACAAGTTCATCCGAAATATCGACGAATCTCACGGTCGCATGGCCGGCCCCGGCGTATCCGGCGACGAACGTCCGGATCGCATCTTCCGGGATGCCCGCGTGCAGGACTATGATGTCCAGGTTGCTTCCGGGAGAGTTCGCAATCGCCGAGTTTATTGCGACTTTGAGATACGGCAGATAATTCTCGTCCGTCGCCAGCGCGACGGGTACATTCCGCACGGCAAAGGCCGGCTTGATGTCCGCTCGCGCAATATCCTTCACTTCCCGCCTCCTTTCAGGATGCGGCGGACTTCTGCGAGTTTTTTGGACTCTGCGCGCAGTCGCGCGAGTTCTGCGGCGGCCTCGGCCGCCTTGCGGCGACGCTCCTCTTCCTGGCGGCGGCGCTCCGCGGCCTGGCGCTCCGCCTCGGCCTTCGCCGCAGCGCGCTTCGCCGCGATCTCCTCGGGGTCAAACCTGGGCCTCGTCCCGGCCGGGGCGCGCAGAAACTCCTCGTAACTGTCGCAAACCCCCTGCACATCGTCCGTGAAGGCGATCTGTTCGCCCTTGTGGAGCCAAAGTATCTTGTTGCACAGCGACCGAATCTGGGCGATGGAGTGCGACACCAAGATCGTCGTCGCGCCTCCCCTTATGATTTCGCGCATCTTCGCCTCGCTCTTCTGCCGAAACGCACCGTCGCCGACGGAAAGCACCTCGTCGAGGATCAGTATCTCGGGCTTTACGAGCGATGCTATGGCGAACGCGAGGCGCGACTTCATGCCGGACGAGAGCTGCTTGGACGGACGGTCTTCGAAATCCTTAAGTTCCGAGAAGTCTATGATGTACTTGTAGGTCTCGTCCATGAACGCGCGGGTATAGCCGAGCATCGCCCCGCGCAGATAGGCGTTCTCCTTGACCGTCAGGTCTCCGTCGAATCCGCTCGCGAGTTCAAGCAGGGCGGATACCCGACCTTTCCTCTCTATGCGACCCTGCGTCGGCTCCATTATGCCGGACACGGCCTTGAGCAGCGTAGACTTGCCCGCACCGTTCGCACCTATGATGCCAAGCATGTCGCCTTTGTATATCTCGAAATCCACGTTCCTGTCGGCCCAGAAGTCGACAACCTCGTAGCGCCCGGTCAGGCGACGCATCACCCACTCCTTGAAGCCAATGTTCTTGAAGTCCCCGATCTGATAGCGAATGGAGACGTCGCGGCATGCAAGCATGGTCTTCGTGTCAGACATAGTACAGGAACTTCGTGTTGTAGTGCTTGTACATGAACGAACCGGCAAGGAACGCGGCGACGGCAAAGCCCAAAAGCGTCAAGTGCGACTCGAGAGACGGCACGGATCCCGCGAGGACGATTTCCCGTATGTAGGCGATGTGGCGATAGACAGGATTGAAGGAGAAGGCCAGCTGCAGCGCCGGTGGAAACCTGTCGATCGTGTAGAAGACCGCAGACCCGTACATGGTGAGCTGGACCACTACCGACCAGAGGTAGTCGATGTCCCTGAAAAAGACGAAGAGCGCCGAAAGGATCATGCCGATGCCGACGTTGAACAGCAGCAGCGTCATGACGGGATAGACAAGGAGCAGGAACCGCCAAGAGAACGACACGTGGTCTAACGCGCAGAACGCGAAGAACACAAGCAGCGTCAGCGTGAAGTTTATCAGGACCTGGATGTTGATCGAAAAAAGGAAGAGGTACTTCGGGACATTGACCTTGGTGAAGATGGACGCGTTGCTGAAAAGACTGCGCATTCCGCCGTTGGTCGACTCGGCGAACCAGTTGAACGTAAGAAGCCCGCAGAAAAGGTAGGTGGTGTAGTGATTAACCGTACGTCCGAAGAAGTTTTCGAAGACGACCTTCATGACGAGAAGCATAAGCAGCGGAGAAAGCATGCTCCACCCCACTCCAAGAATCGTACGTTTGTACTTCTTCTTGAAATCGCGCTTGACAAGCTCCTCGAATAGGAACTGGTGCTTCCTCAGCTTCCCGAACATGTGAATATTATACCAAATGCCGTGGTGCGGTTCAACGCAACACGCCTTAATGACAGCTCGGCGGCGAGCGCTATGCGACTCGCCGCCGAGGAGGTGAACATCGCTCTTTGCGACTATTTGGTGACGGTAACCGCCCAGGTCATCGCGGGCTTCTTGCAAGTCGCGATGCCATAGCCGACGCCGTCGACCACAACGCCGCTCACCTTGACGGTGTACTTCTTGAGCTTGGTCTTCTTGCCCGAGCCCTGAAGCGCGTACAGCTTGAACGAGCCCTTGAACGTCCCCTTCTTCGGCGCGTAGGAGAGCTTCATGCCCGAAAGGTTGGCCTTGCCCTTCGCATCGTCAACCAAGAGGTCCTTGCCGGACAGTGGCTCATAGAACTCAGACGGCACTGCGCCCTTCTTCGGCTTGCCCCACTTGACGCCCGCCGCCTTCTTGAACTTCCACTTGCCGTTGTTGACGTCGGCCGCCTCGGAATACGGCAGAAGCCCCGTAAGCACCATGCCGGAGAACGCCGACACGTCGTCCATCTCGACGGACGCAGTCGCGCTCTTGCCGCTCCAGGCCGTGCACACAGACGCAGACTGCACGTGCCAGCCGCCGAGCGATCCGGCGAATTTCGTGCCGCCTATTGCGACGTGCATCATGCCCAGCGACTTGACCGGGAGGTAGCCGACGGAAGGCGCCACTCCGTCCACAGGGGTCGCCTGCGCCTTGATGGTGTACTTCTTGCCGTTGAGCAACGTCACCGAGCCGCCTATCTTGCTCTTTCCTTTCTTCGCCTTGCCGAGCTTGAGCTCGACGATGCCGACGACATCGCAGCCGTCGTACACCGCGCCATGGAGAACCACGGCCGAGGGAGCGCTGTAGGGTTCGGTGATGTCGGTAATGTCGAGCCATTCGTAGCACGGCACAGGCTCGACCTCAGGCTCCGGATCGACCGGGGCGCCGCCTTCGCCGCCACCCTCGCCTTCACCACCATCGCCTTCGCCATCGCCACCTTCGCCTTCGCCGCCACCATCGCCATCGCCGCCAGACTCGCCGCCACCGCCGTTCTCTTTCCAGTGCGCGTACACCGTCATGTCCTGCGTCACAACCGTCTCCGGCGTCACCTTTGTGCCGCCGCTCTTCGCGGTCCACCAGCCGTCGAGCGTGTATCCTTTGCGCGTGGCGGTGGGGAACTCCAAGATGGTCGCTCCTTCCTCTACGTTGATGTCGAGCAGGTCGGCCGTTCCGCCGTTCGCGTCGAACGTGACGGTGTGCATGACCGGGTGCGGCTCCGGGATGGTTTCATCCACCCGTATCGCGCGATCTTGCCATGTTCCGGCATTGAGCGCCGCATCCCAGCCCTGCACATACGGCGAGACCAGGCTCTCCAATTCTGCCGGCGTATCCGTGTAGATCTCTTCGCCAACCGTCGGGCAGTCGCAAAGATATGTCACGGTCTTGAGAAAGTTGCAAAGCTTGAACGCATTGTCCCCGATTTCCGTCACGCTCTTCGGTATCGTCACGTACTGCAGTACGCATCCTAACTCGTTCATGAACGCCTGTGTGCCAATGCGTGTTACGCCCTCCGGAACCGTAAGGTCAGTCGCGTGCCCGTAGTAGCCATGCAGTACGTTGCGCACGATGACGAAGCCTTCCGCGTCTGCCATCTTAAAGCAGCAGAGGAACGCGCCTTCTCCAATGTCGTCGATTTCATCCAGTCTCGTTACGCTTTCCAGTTCGGTGCAGCAGAAGAACGCGCCTACGCCGATGCCTGTCACGCTTGCCGGGAGCGTCACGCTTGTCAGAGAGGGCTTGCCCATCATTGCGGAACGCCGTTGAAACGCGAGGCCGCCGATGCGTGTCACGCCCTCCGGAACAGTCACGTCCACTGCCGCGCCGTAATAACCGTGGAGGACGTTCTGCACGATGACGAACCCATTCTGGTCGGCCAATCCGCTGCACATGTAAAAAGCACAGTCTTCTATGGTTTTCACGCTCGCAGGAATCGTCACCTTTGTCATCTTATTGCAGTACCTGAAAGCAAATTCCCCGATCTTCGTCACGGGCTTGCCGCCGAGCGTAGAGGGAATCGTCACGTCTCCCGTCGGTTCGGGCGAGACGGCGCACGAGCTGTAGTTGCAGATCTCCGCCTCGTCGCCATTGATGTGGTACGTCCAGGTGTAGCCGTTTTCATCGGTCCACTCGGCCAGCTTGACGCGGACGCCGCGATCCTGCCAGGTTCCAGATTCTATCGCGCCGTCCCATCCAGTCATGCCCTCCGTCACGACCGACACGAGGTCGTCCGGCGTGCCGTCGTACAGGTCGTCTCCTGTCGCTGTCGTCGGGCACGCGCCGAGGTATGTCACCGTCTTCAGCTTTTCGCAGCAAGAGAACGCGGCATACCCGATTGTCTTGACGCTCGCCGGTATCGTCAGGCTTGTGATTGACGTGCACCAGTAGAACGCGGCAGACCCGATTGTCGTCACTCCGTCGGGAATCGTCACGCCCGTGAGTTTTTCGCAGCTGTCGAACGCGCTCGGCCCTATGACCTTCAGATTTTTCGGCAGCGTCGCGGTCTCAAGACCGGTGCACCCGAAGAACGCGTGTTCGCCGATCGACTGTACGCCGTCCGGTATGGTCACATTTTTGAGAGCGACACATTCATCAAACGCGTATTCCTCGATGGTAGTAACGCTTGAGGGAATAAACACTTGCGTAAGGGCGTCGCACAACTCAAACGCATGGGGTCCGATGCCCGTCACGGGTTTGCCGCCAAGCGTGGAGGGAATCACCAGATAGCCGTTCGGCAGGGGATCTACCGCTATTGCGCCGTTGTTGTAGATCTGCGCCTCGTTTCCGATGATGCGGTAGGTCCAGGTATGGCCGTTTCCATCGTTCTCCGTCGGCAGCACCGCGATAATGTCGCGATCCTGCCATGTCCCCGCCTCAAGCGCCGCGTCCCATCCGGTCGTGCCCTCTGTCACGATGGATTGAACGCCTTCCGCCGCGTTGTTGTAGATCTTGTCGGCCGCCGGGCAGTTGCCGAGATACCTCACGGAGGCGAGGTTACCGCAAGCGGCGAAAGCCTGGCTGCCGATGTTCGTCACGTTCGCGGGAATGGTGATGGATTCGATTGCGGTGTAGGTGAACGCGAAGCTGCCGATTGAGTAAAGGTGTTTGGGCAATGTGACCGTCGCAAGGTTCTCGCAATAGCTGAACGCGCTGTCCCCGATGCGATGCACCGTTCCGTCCGGGGTGCAGATTTCCACCGATTCGAGATTGTCGCAGTGGTAGAAGGCGTAACTTGAGATGTTCGTCGTACCATTTAGGATCACGACAGAGGTCATGTTGTCGCAGTCGCGGAAGGCGTTACTTCCGATGCTTCTGACGATTTTGCCGCCCAGCACGTCTGGAACCACCACGGCGCCGGTCGGTTTTGGCGAGACGGCGACGCCGCCGCCATATCCGTCGTCATGGAAGATCTCGGCGCCGCCGTTAACTATACGGTACGCCCATGTGTATTTGCCGACGGTCGCAGTGCCCGTGCCGTAAATCGCACGGCCCTGCCACGTACCGGCCGCGACGGCGCCCGACCAGCCAGATGCCGTAGCGGGAACCGTCGTGACGAGGCTCTGCGGCGTCGACTGATAGATCTCCGCGCCGACGTGTTCAGGAATGTCGCCCGCGAACGTGACGCTCTTGAGGCTGGTGCAGCAGTCGAACACCATGTCGCCGATCCACGTCACGCCCGACGGAATCGCGATGGATTTGAGCCCGGTGCAGTCGGAGAACGCGCCGTCGCGTATGGCCGTCACGCCATCCGGGATCGACACGCCCGTCATGCCGGGGCAGTCGAAGAACGCGTTCGCGCCGATTTCGCCGACGGGACACGCCCCAAAGTTCGCCGGAACCGTCAGGAACCCCGCAGGCGCGGGCGTGACGGCGGCGGAGTAGCCATCACCCATGACGACCGCCTTGCCGGCGACGAGCTGGTAGCTCCACGTATAGCCCGTCTCTCCGTCCGTCCAGGTCTCGGCCCACGCCGTGCATGACAGCGCAAACGCCATCGCCGCCGCGGCCAGCGCCTTGACGGCGCCACCAAACCACTTCCAGGGAATAGTTTTTTTCATTTGGTGCTTCTCTTTCTTTTTGTTGTCTGACTACACTTCCCCCGCAAGGGGAAAGACAAGCCAAAATTGCGCGAACCGTACATAGTACGACATTGTACGCCAGCCGGAACGCTTGGGATTATACCAAACGAGGACCACACTTGGCAAGCACTCAGCACTCAGATTTTCATCTCGCTCCGCGCATGAGCAAGACCGCAAATGCGGTGCGAAGCAAAATCCACAGGTCAAGCCAAAGCGACCAGTTGAGGACATAATACGAGTCCAGCGCCACGCGACGGGCATAATCCGTGTCGCTGCGCCCCGAAACCTGCCATAGCCCCGTAATCCCCGGACGGACCGATGAAAACGCCCTGTAGGAACTCCCGTAGTAGCCGACTTCCTCGTCTACTATCGGACGGGGGCCAATAAGCGCCATGTCGCCGGTGAAAACGTTGAAGAGCTGTGGCAGCTCGTCCAAGGACGTCTTCCTCAGCAGCCTGCCCAATGGCGTCACCCGAGGGTCGTGCGAGAGCTTGAACGACGACTCCCACTCCTTTGCCGCCGATGGATTGGAGGCCAGGATATCCTTGAGCCGCCGGTCTGCGTCTATGTACATCGACCGGAACTTCCAGATGTAGAACTCGCGTCCGTTCCGCCCGAGGCGCCTATGCCGGTAGAACACAGGACCACGGCTCGTCAGCTTGATAAGCACCGGTATGACGACGAACGCCGGGAGGAAGACCACGAACGCCGCAAACGCAAGCAGGCCGTCAATGACGCGCTTCTGGAACCTCTTGACCTTCATGCGCACCTGGTTCACCATCTCGAGCCCGCCGATGCCGTCGAAACTGACGGCACGCGCGCCGAATATCGGAAACGCCCTCGCCGACGGCAGGAACACGACGTATGTGAACCATGATGTGAACTCGTCCATCTGCGCGCGGAAAAGGCGGTCGTCCTGGCACGCCACGAGCATCTTGATGTCGCGCTTCTTCGACTGCGGCACTATGTCGCGGAGCGTGCCGAGGTAGGCGATCTTCCTGTCCTGGAAATCGCGTTCGTTCCAGGCGCGGCGGCGGCGCTTACGGCCGATCCTCTCGGTTCCCGCAAAATATCCGACGATGCGGATGCCTGCGTAGGGGTCGCCGTCCAGAAAAGCGGCAAACTGGTGCGCCGCCTCGCCGCCACCGGCCATGACGACGGGAATCTGCCCAACATTCATTCGTTTGAGGGCAAAACGCATCCAATTGCGGAACGACTGCGCACCTAAGGCCGTCAGAATGCATGCGTAGACGCAGACCGCGCGGGAAAGCATGCCCTCCGTAGTCTGGTATGCGAACGCAATGTAGGCAATCGCGCCAGCATGAGTCAGAAGCGACGATATGCAAAGCCGTCGAAACTCCTCCACGGGGCTCGACGGAGCGGACGGGTACATCCAATTGCCGTGGTACAGGCCAAGCGCCGCGTTGACGCAGATGAACGCAAGTGCCACGTAGAAGAAACGCAGGTACTCGGCAAGCTCGTATCCGCCCCAGGGGCACGTCGGCCAGCCATGCGTGCGCAGGAACCTGCCCAACGCCCAGTAGCCGCATACGACGAACGCCCACATGGCGACGATGCACAATGCGTCGGCAACCGCGAGGGCGATGACACGGATGCGTCCCTGCGTGAACACCTTAAGTCTCCTCCGGCGGCTCGTACTCCTCGGCGATCCAGCGCTCGGCCTCCGCCGCGTCCGTCCACTCGTCGCCAGTCACGAACTCGTACGTCTCCTTGGCCTTCTCCACCCCCTCCTTCGAGCCGCCGCCCTCGATGATGCGGGCAAGCGATTCGACGGCCAGCTTCTCGTCCGCGCCGATGTACTCGTTCGAAATCTCCTCAAGGGCGTCTTCGTCGTTCAGGACGCCCATCGCAAGCTCGACGGTCTTGATCTTGACGCCCTCGTCCTCAATGGAAGACAGCGCCGTCGTCCATTCGCTCATCGCGCTGTCGCGGACATCCTCGTCGGCATCGGCGAGGAACGGCGTAAGCTCCGGGAGCGCCTTCTCGCCAAACCAGCCGAGAGTGTCTACCATTGACTGGCGGATTTCCGCGTCGCCGCATTTCTGCGCCTCCTCGGCACAGGCAACCGCCAATTCAAAGTCTTCGTCGTCAAGAGCCTTCTCGATGCGCTCGGCAAGCGCCTTTTCCTCTGGCGTACGATTGTCGTCCTCGTCGTCCTCGATGCTGACAACTGGCTTGGGCCGAGACGGCCTTGATGACGTTGGACGAGTGGCCTTGTCTGGGCGTACAGAGGACGACGGGACGCGGACTTGGTGCGGTTCGGGGCCTTCGTTGTTGTCGACTGCGGAAGTCCGCGCGCCACGAGAGAACACGGCTATGACTGCGACTCCCGCAACCAATATGGCGCACAGGGCCACGACATACGCTCTTGTCCTCTTCATACGCTTCCCCGCGCATTACGCGCTCAGCAGCCGTCGTCGCCCCCGCAGGAGCTCGAGAACCTGACACGCCAAGTGCCGATTCCCTTGAACACGGCCGTGCCGTATCCTACGCCATTTACGATGACGGCATTGACGGTCGCCTTGAGCTTCTTCCCGACCGGCGGCTCAATCGTCAGCGAGCCGCTGACAAGCCCCGTCTTCGCCGCATAGGAGAACGAGTACGCGAACGGGGACTGCGTGTCCTCGGAAAGCCCCACGCCCTTCCACTTGGCGGCCACAGGAGGGACGTCGGCGAAAAGACCCTCGTTGACAATGCCGCTGTCAGGGAGGACAAGCGACGGGATCTCAAGTTCAAAGACATCCGGCAGTTCGCCGACACCTTGCTTCTGCGCGAAGCGGGCTCCGCAACGGACGGAAAACGAGTTCTTGCCTGCGGCTTTCCACTCGGAAAGGCCCTCGACGCCGACAAGCTGGCCGTCCTTTAGCTTCAGGAGGAAGGATATGCCGCCCTTCTTCGAATAGAGCGACGCCGAAACGGGCACGGCGCAGAGGCCGTTGTCGCCCATTATTCCCGTCGCAGACACTTTTACCTTCGTGCCGTCGCCAAGCCAACCGGTCACCTTGGCCTTGCCCTTCGACTTGACGGCGACGGACAGCGCACCAGAGCCGCGCGCGAAGGCGACATCCTCGACGGCGTTGGTGAGCGCCAGCGTCCAAAACCCAGTCGACAGGGCGGCCGCACGGGCCTTCGCGTCGGCGTCCTTCGCGGAGAAGACGTTGCGGGCGCCCTGGATGGAATACGACTTCCCGTCGGGTGCGTTGTAGTACCCGACGAGCCCGTTCGCGCCGAGCACGACGCCGGCCGACGCCGCAAGCCCCTTCTTGGCCAGCTGGAACACCTTGTTGGTGCTCGGCGTGTCCGCCACGCCCGTCAGTTTGACCTTTGAGCCGTTCCGAGGCACGAAAGTGGCTGTCAGCTTTGAAAGCCCCGACTTTTTGTTGGCCTTCCCGGCCTTGACCGTGACGGTTCCTGCGATTTCCCCGGTCTCGCCGTCCGAGAGCCAGCCCAGGTACTGTGCCGCCGCCGTTCCCAGGAACCCGCCTTCCGCCGGATTGTCGCAGAAGCTATAGCCGCCCCAGTTCTTCGCAATCTCGAGGTTGCCGATCATGAAGTTGATAGCCTCCTCGTCGGAGACGGCACTGGCGCTGTACCAGGGGAATGCCACACGGCCGATAAGATTGCCGTCGGGGCGGAACACGAGCATCGTCAGATAGCTGATCTTGTGAAGCTCCATCGTCCCGCCGCCGAGCCGGCTTATGACGTTGACCGTGCTTCCCGGAAGGGCCATTGCGTCCTGGTAGTCGTACATCTCCTGGATGGCGGCAAGGCCTTCGTCGGCCGTGAGGCCGTTCTCGGCGAGGTAGCCCGCGTCATAAAGCCAGCACTGGAACCCCCAGCCGTCGCCCAAGGGACTCGTTCCCTTCCACTCCTGGCCTTCGGGGACGGGGAAACGGTAGGGATAGTCGCACTCGACAAGGTAGTATCCATTCTCAGCCACGTAGTCAGCCCAGGCCTTCGACGTGAGGACCTTCGCTTCGCAAGTCTGGCAATACGGGCACCACCACGAACCCGTGAACATCACGATCGTGTACTTGCCGTCACGCTTCGCGTTGGCAAAGGCGGCCTCGCGGTCAAAAGTCCACTCGCCGGTCTTCGCACCGCTCCAGCGCGGGCGGATGGCCGACGGCGTCACGTTGTACTCGTATGCAAGCGCATCGCCGCCAGCCAACCCGACGACCGCCGTCAACGCGACAGCGGCCGTCTTCTTGATGATCCCAGTCATTCCTTATCTCGCTTTCTCCCCCCTGTTTAATTGTGCTTTTGTTATTCGATAACGCTCTTGACGTAGGACGGGAACTTGTACGCCTGCGTGACGGACTCGACCGGCTTCGTCTTGCTCGAAAGAATAGCAGACGCCTTCTTGTCGTACTTCAGCTTCCAGGTGCCGTTCGCCGCAGTCCGCGCGTCGGACTCGCCGCAGTCGCACATCGTCCAACCGGCGGCCGAAGCCGTCTGCTCCTCCCGCCCGGCGACCTTCTCGCACCACGAGCACTCTTCCGCCGTCGCCTCGACGGTTACGATGGCGCCAGGCGTAGACCAGCCGGCGAAGTTGCCGCTCATGTTCGGAAGCCAGGTTGCCGTACGCATGCAGATGGGCTGGCGAACCGTAGTGTCCTTGATGGTGCCGAAGCCCGAGCCCATCAGGAAGAACGTGCCGTCGCTAGACGACAGCGTCCACGTGCCCTCGGCCTTCTTCGCAGACTTGTCGATGCGGTTGAGGAACTCCCACTCGAACTTGAGGTTCATCGGCTTGCGCGTCGTCTCGTTCCAGAAGATGTAGCCATAGGCACCTTTGGCAAGACTCGTCGAGTTCGACGAAATCTGCGGCTCGGAAATCGTGACGCAGTCGCAGCCCCAAATCAGACCCTTGATCTTGACCGTGCCCTGCTTGCGGTACATGTCATAGTCGTCAACGGGGCAGTCGCACGAAATGAACTGCACCTTGCCCGACTTAGTAACAGTCGTCTTCATCGTGAGCTGCATTTCATAGACCTGCGCATCCGCAAGCGCGAACCCGCACATCGCCGCCACCATCGAGAGAACCATGAGTTTTTTCATTTGCTTTTTTCCTTTTAGTTGAGTTTCTTAAAGGGTTGAGATATTATAGCAGAGTAACCTGCGCGACGCAAGGGCGAAAAGGCCGTCAGTCTGCCGCGGAATCGTCTTCCGACGCCGTGTAGTTCTCCTGGAGCCAGGTCTCGGCCGCGTCCACTCCGGACCAGTCGTCGCCCGTGATGGAATTGTAGGCTTCCTTGGCCGCGGCGACCGCCTTCGCGTTCTTTCCGTCATCGATGACGTTCGCCAGCACCTGGACGGCTGCGAGCTCGTCAATCCCGACAAGTTCGTTGGCGACATCCTCAAGGATGTCCTTGTCCTTCAACTTGCCCAGGGTCAACTCTACGACGCCGGCCTTCAGTCCGTCGTCCTCTATCTCCTGAAGCGCGCGCATCCAACTGGACTTTGCCTCTTCGGCAACGCCTTCGTCGGCGTCGCTCATGAACTCCGTCAACTCCACCAACGCATTCTGCCCGAACCAGGAAAGCGCATCGACGGCCATTGCGCGCAACTCGGCATTGCTCGATCCGATGGCCTTTTCCGCCAGTTCGCGCGCGCCGTCCAGATCGTCGTTCTCGATGACGGCGAGAGCCTGCCGCATCAGTACCTGTTCCTTTTCAGGATAGGCATTGCCGTTCTCGTCGCGGAACACATCGTCTCCGTCCGCGCCCAAACGCCCCCTGGCCACGACCTGGGCGACTCTCCCCGTCTTGTTCGTGACGGAGCGGACGGACGCCCGCAGCGCGTCCACCGACTTCACCGACTTTGACTGCGCGCCCTTCTGCGTCAGAAGCGCCGTGGTCTTCCCTTTCTCCTTCTCCGGTACAGGCGAAGGCTTCTCGCCGCGCATGGTGATGAACATATAGCAACCCAAGACGGCCACCGCCGCCACTGCGACAACTGCGATTTTATGCTTTCGTTTCATTATTGTTCTCCTTGCTCTTTGCGTTAAAGGGTTGTCGCCAGCCCGACCCAGCCCGGGATATAGAGCTCGGCACCGTCCACGGTCGCGACCCAGTCCGGGAAAGGAGGCTTGCCGTATACATCCGCATAGCGGGAAGCGAACTCGCCGAGCACCATTAGAAAACCGCCGCGCGCAATCAGTTCTGGCGGGACCTCCGACGGTCCGAACGGCGGCGAGAGGAACACCAGCTTGCGCGCCCGCGGGGTCCTGCCCTTCCGCCGAAGTTCAAGGTAGTCTCGGCAGCGCGAACCGGCGACGACCAGAACGTCGACGGACTTCGGGACGTCGTCTACGCGCCGGGCAAAGCCGAGTGCCGGCGACTGCGGCATGTGCTCATAGAACGACCGGACGTCCTTGCCAGTCAAGGTCCAGCACAGCGTAGCCCCGTCGTCCACCACCCATCGGGACGGACGGCTACCGTTAACGAGCACGCAAGGCCCGTCGACGCGGATTGACGGGCCTTTCCCCGTCTGCACGGACGATCCGGCGAAATAGATCCCGGCAAGGACTGCCGCCGAAAGCCCCGCCGCCACGGCCATCGGGACGCATTCGCCGCGCCAGCCCTTCCACGGACGCGTCCAAAGCCATGGAACGAGCGATGCCACGGGAAGCAGCCAAAGGGAGCTAACTGGATGGACGGGGTTGAAACAGTCGGCGACTGCGAACATCGACCATGCGCCAAGCGGCAGCGGGCTGCCGCCCTGCCGCGCGAAGCGGAAGAGGGCAATCAGCAGCCAGGCCCAGAAGAATACCCACGCGAACCGACCCAGCCAGCCGTGATTGGACATGAACGTCAGATGTCCGCTGATCAGCGTGTAGGTCACGTCGTTTTTCTCAAGCGGCTGATACCAGTTGATGTATGCACGGCCTGACGGAAGGACGGACGCCCAGCCCCCGGGCGCGTCCACCATCATGCGCGGAGCGCGGCTCCAGACCTCCGTACGCAGGTCGTTTCCGGCGTCCTTCAGCGTCATGGAGGCGCGGCCGACGATGGATGCCGCGGCGAAGGCCGCGACAAACAGCGCCGCGAGAAGCCCGACGACGACCAGCCGTCCACGGGTCCAGCCGCCTTTCGCAAATCGCGAAATCCCCATAAGCGCAGCGCCCAGCACAAGGGCTACAAGACCGCCGCGGGAACCAGTCGCCAGCACAAGCACGCCGAAACCGCAGAACGCGGCCGCGCCCACCGCCTTCCACATGCGTCCGCGGCGGAAGCAAAGCAGGCAAAGGCCCGCCAGCGCCAGAAAAGAATAGAGGACGGCATCATGGTTCGGATTTCGATAGGGCCAGGCAAAACGCCCCTTCCACTTGTGCGCAAGCGGCGACTCTTCGCCGGAGACATCCCACATCTCGGGAATTGTTCCTGGATAAACAGGAACGGAGCGGCGCTGCACCGCGAACTCGTCGTCGCCCAGCAGGAATCCGACAGGGGAGCCGTTCTTGAATCGGAAACGCAGACGGTTTGGTTCGTTGGGCGGAGTCACCGTCATCGTCTCGCCGACAAGGTCCGCCTTCCAGCCGTCAGGCCCGGCGAAACGGCCGCCCCTCCCTACTCGGCGGAATTCAACAGTCCCGACCGCCGGATCGTAAAGTCTGTAGAACATCGTTCCCGCCATCGGGGCGATGTACATGGAACTGACCCGCCTGGCGACTTCTCCCGAAGCCGACGCGCCATCGGCCGCCGTCCCCGCAGAAGCAAGCAGGAGACAGGAGAAAAGAACGGCAGCCGACAGACGACTCATTGACGCGTCCCAAGCACCCCGAAGTTGAACGGACCGGAAACGGGGATCTTCACTTCGTCCGGGAAAAGCACGCGCCAGGCGCGATCGCCTTCGGCGACGAAGCCGACGCCGGGGAAGTTCAACGCGACATTGGTCAGCGCCAGCGACAACGCCTTCTCGGGAATCT
>JAEEGL014656924.1_pt1 | contig 22936 bp, 22 predicted proteins | sample 9134231 | NCBI WGS metagenome assembly JAEEGL01 (sample SAMN16246548, study PRJNA631951) | gut metagenome | biome: gut microbiome; feature: rumen; material: fiber-attached | host: Bos | place: Iran: Karaj | collected 2018-10 | reverse complement strand
TTTAAGACTCGTTGACCAGCTTTCCCGTCATGTGCTCGATCTTCAGCTCCAGGCAGTTGACGCGGGGAAGCGCCTGCTCCAGTTCCCGCTGCAGATAGGCTTCGTCGTCGGTGAACTTTCTGCAGAGCTCGGAGCAGATCTGGCGTTTTCTGTCCTCGTCCTCCACGACGCGGATCTGTCCGAAGACGATGACGCTGCGGATGTTCAGCGCCCATTCTCCCTCTCTGCGGAAGCCTTCGTCCATCACGCAGTAGGAGGCCTTGCCGCAGGCCTTCAGGGCATCGATCTTGTGCCCCTCCTTCGCGCCGTGAAAGCAGAGGCAGCCGTCCTCTTCGGAATACCAGTGATCCAGCGGGATCCCGTAGGGATACCCGCCGTCGCCGATCAGGGAGAGAACGCCCCGCGGCTGTTCCCGCAGGATGCGAAGGCATTCCTCCTCGCTGATCTGCTGCTTGAAGCGTCTCATCTCACGAAACATTGAAATCACCCTCCTTATCGATCAACTGAACCAGGAGCCGTTGTACATCTTCTGCGCCATGTTCATCACGAGAAAGCCGAGCACGATCCCGACAGTTAAAGGGATCCACCACAGGGAAGACTCGAAGAGATTGAGCAGCCCCGTCACACAGATCCCGCCGCCGATCAGGATCATGCTGATCCCAGAGAGCCTGGTGTAGGCCGGCAGGTCTTCCTTCTTCACGTTCCTGTGATGATAATCGTGGATCAGCGACACCTTCTGCTTTTTCCAGATCAGCAGGCCCATGACGACGCAGAGCGCGCCGACCGAGAATTCTATGATGCATCCGAGGACCATCGTTCACACCTCCGTTCTGAGAGCGCCGCAGAGCATGGATGATGCTTTGCGCGCAGGATGCTAGCGCACGCCGGCGCGCCCGTGCTCAAAGCCATGCACCCAGTCGGATAAAAGATAGTAGAGCAGGAAGATGACGCCGGTGATGACCCAGGTGAGCGGGTACGCCCAGTAAATATAAACGATATCGTGGAAGAGATGCACCACCGCCATGATGTAGAAGAGGCGGAAGACGCACCAGACGCCGAGCATGACGAACATGGGGACGTAGGCTTTTCCGGCGCCGCGGCAGACCGCCGCCATGATGTGCGAGAGCGCGAGCACCGTATAGGCCAGCGTGGAGATACGCGCCTGCGTGCTGCCGAAGAAGATCACCTCCGCGGAGCTGTCGAAGAGGCCGATCAGATCCGGTGCCCAGAGGTAGTAGCATACGCCGATCGTCTGCGCCACGACCATCCCCATGAGGATGATGAAGCGGGCGCCCTGCTTTGCCCTGCCGTACTGTCTTGCGCCGAGGTTTTGCCCCACGTAGGTGGTGGCGGCCATGCAGAAGCTGGTGATGGGCAGGAAGGCGAAGCCTTCGATCCGGCAGTGGACGCCGTAGGCCGCCATGGCGTACTTGCCGAAGAGGTTGATCTGCGACTGCACCACCACGTTCGCGATGGCGATGACGGAGTTCTGCACGGCCGAAGGCAGGCCGTAGCGCAGGATCTCCCGCAGCATGTCCCTGTGGAAGCGGACGCGGCGGAGCTCCACGGTGTAGACCTCGCCCTTCCGGAAGAGGTGCGCGAAGCAGAGCGCGCAGCTCAGGCCCTGCGCCAGGATGGTGGCGAAGGCCGCGGACCAGACGCCCCAGCCGAAGACGGCCAGGAAGAGCAGGTCCAGCACGATGTTCAGGAGAGAGGAGAGGATCAGATAATAGAGCGGGCGCTTGCTGTCGCCCACGGCGTTCAGGATGCCGCGGCAGCAGTTGTAGTAGCAGAGCGGGATGGAGCCCGCGAAGAAGACGCGGAAATAGGAGACGGCTTCCGGCATCACGTCCGGGTCCGTGTTCATCCAGCGCAGGAGGACGGGGGAGAAGAAGACGCCCACGAGCGTGAGGGCGATGCCGCTGACGGCGGCCACGGCCAGGTCCGTATGGATGGCCCTGGAGACCCGGTCGCGGTCGCCCGCGCCGAAGTAGCGCGAGATGACGACGCCGGCGCCCATGAAGAGGCCCTCGCAGAGGCTGACCAGAAGAAAGATCAGATTGAAGGAGGAACTGACGGCGGCGAGCGCGTTGGTCCCCAGGAAGCGGCCCACGACGAGCGCGTCCACGGTGTTGTAGAGCTGCTGGAAGATCTGGCTCAGGAGGATGGGCAGCGTAAAGACGAGGATGAGGCGGTACGCGTTCCCCTGCGTCAGATCTTTTACGTTGTTTCGTGCCAAGGCGCCGCGTTTCTGCATGCTGTCCCGTCCGGATCCAAGAATAAAAAACGAAAACCGCCGGGCCGGCGGTTTTCGTGGTACGCCCGACAGGAGTCGAACCTGCGGCCTTCAGAGTCGGAGTCTGACGCGCTATCCAGCTGCGCTACGGGCGCTCGTATTGCCTGCTGCGGAGGCGGCCGGCGGGGCCGCGCGCTGCGGCATATACAACAGCGATAGGCTGGGCCTATCGCTGCGTTTTGCGTTGGTGGGCAGTATTGGACTCGAACCAACGGCCTCTTGCTTGTCGAGCAAGCGCTCTAACCAGCTGAGCTAACCGCCCACGGCTGACGAATGCTATTATAACGGAAGCCTTTTGAAAAAGCAACAGAAAAATTTACATTCATATTACAATCGGCGGCGATCCGCTCTATTGCGCGGGAAAGGATGTTATACTTACGATGTCTATCTGTTCTCATATCCTCGGATGCACAAAAGGGGAAGCCTGATGCAAGATATAAAAAGAGCACTGATCCTGTTCGTTTTGTTCCTTCTGCTGACGACCTGCGTGGTCTTCGGCGACGAAACCGCGACCGGCGCCGCGGTCTACGCGGGCCAGATGCCGGTCCATCTGCAGCTGGACGGCACGCCGGTGGAGACGGACGTGCCGCCGATCATCGAGGAGGGGCGCACGCTCATTCCGGCCCGGGCGCTCTTCGAGGCCATGGGCGCCACCGTTGCCTGGGACAACGAAGCCCGCATGGTCACGGTCGCCATGGGCAACTATAAAGTGCAGCTCTTCATCGACAGCACCTCCGCCTTCGTCAACGGCAGCCGGCGCATGCTCGACGTGCCCGCCCGCATCGTGGACAGCCGCACGCTCATCCCCGTGCGCTTCGTGGCGGAGGAGCTGCAGTGCAGCGTGGACTGGGACCACGAGACCCGCACGGTGCTCGTGGACTCGCCGCAGATCGAGCGGATGACGCGCGTGCACGGCATCTCCTACGTCGAGACCGAGACCGGCTACCGGATCGTGGTGGTCGGCGACGGCATCTTCGGGCAGTACAAGGCCACGGCCTATCAGGATCCGGACCGCTTCGGCATCGACATCTTCAACGCGGTCTGGCCGGACGGCTACGGTACGCTGGAGACGGACAACGAGATCTTCCATGCCGTGCGCTACTCGCAGTTTGAAGAGGGGACCGTGCGCATCGTGATGGACCTGGACGAAAAACAGGCCGGCCGCGTCAGCCTTTCGGAGGATCATATGAGCCTCTTCATCGATTTTGAAGCCTCCAAGGACGCTGAAAAAACGGAGGGCACAGGCGATCCCGACGAAGACACGGAGAACTCGGACCTTCAGGACCCCGCGGACGAAACGGATCCGAAAGACGAGGACGAAACAGAAGGAAGCTCCACGGATCTGGAAGCGCTCGGCCTGCCGGAGCTGGACTGGCGGATGCAGGGCAAGCTCATCTACATCGATCCCGGACACGGCGGCTTCGACGTCGGCTCCCAGGGCAAGCAGGACGGCAAGATCGTTCTGAACGAAAAAGACGTGAATCTGGCGGTGGCGCTGCGGCTCAATGAACTGCTGAGAGCGGCCGGCGCGAATACCGTCATGACGCGGGACAAAGACGTTTACGTGACGCTCTACGACCGCCCGGCCATGGCGAACGAGCGGCAGGCGGATCTCTTCGTGAGCGTGCACAACAACTCCGCCACCTACGAGACCCCGCACGGCACCGAGGTGCACTACTACAGCAAAGAAGGCGAAGAGAACTACGCCGTGGACAGCAAGACGGTCGCGGGCAGCGTGCGCCGCGAGCTTCTGAAGACCCTGGGTCTGGAAGACCGCGGCATCAAGAGCAGCCCGGCGCTGGCGGTGCTGAACAAGACCCAGATGCCGGCCATCATCATCGAAGGGGCCTTCCTCTCCAACGCGGAGGATCTGGCCTACATGCTGACGGACGAGTTCGTGGAGCAGTACGCGCTCGGCGCGGCCCGCGGCATCCTGAAGGCCCTGAACGACGCGGTGGAGTAGTGTCGGCGCGCCGTTCCCGGCCGCGGAAAGAGCGCAATACAGGCAGACGAAAAAAGACCGCAGCGGATGCTGCGGTCTTTGATTTTGCTTCGTGTCCTGCACGGCGCCTGCCCGGGGCGAAGGCCGGGCTTTGAGCCTGCGCTTAGAAGTAGCGGAAGACGCCCTTGACCAGACCCAGGATCTGCACGTCCTTGACGAGGATGGGGCTCATGGAGGCGTTCTCCGGCTGCAGACGGATGTGGCCGTTCTCCTTGTAGTAGGTCTTGACGGTGGCCTCGCTCTCGAAGCCGTCCAGCATGGCGACCACGATGTCTCCGTTTTTGGCGCTGTTCTGCTGGCGGACCAGGATGTAGTCCCCGTCCATGATGCCGGCCTCCACCATGCTCTCGCCGTGGACGGTGAGCAGGAAATGATCGCCGCCCTTCAGATAGCGGGCGGGAACGGGGAAGCTGTCCTCGATGTTCTGCTCGGCCAGGATGGGGCTGCCGGCGGCGATGCGGCCGACCACGGGGATGTTCTCCACGTCCGGGACGGAGGAGACGTTTTCCGGCGCATCCGGCTGCTGGTAGTGCGTGTTGCGCGCGTGCAGCTCGTTCGCTTCCTCGTAGTCCAGGATCTCGATGGCGCGCGGACGGGCCGGGTCTTTGCGGACGTAGCCCTTCTTCTCCAGCGCCGCGAGCAGCGCGTGGGCGGTGGAGGTGGAGCGGATGCCGAGCGCCGTGCACATCTCGCGGACGGTGGGGGGATATCCCTTGGCCTTGATCTCCGACTTCATATAAGAAAGCAATTGCTTTTCGCGTTCTTTGAGAGCTTCCATTCGAAGGGCTCCTTTCCTGCTTGGATCGTTCTTATTCTAATCCATTCCGAAGGCGATGTAAACATTTGTTCTGATTTTTGCGAAAAAATTTTCGGAGAGCGCTCCTGTTCTGCTATAATGCTTTCAGGCGGGGACGCGGCAGATCGTGCCGCGGGCTCCGTACGGATCGGCACCCCGCCGGATGGAGGAATGGACTATGGATCGACTGAACGCGCTTCGGGAAGCGTTTCAAAAGGACCGCTACGCCACGGAAAGCGCCATGTATATCGTCAGCGCGGCGCCCGGCACCGCCTGCTGCGCCGTGGATCTGGACGAACGCCACCGCAACGCCGCGGGCGGCGTCATGGGCGGCGTGTATTTCACGCTGGCGGATTTCGCCTTCGCCGTGGCGACCAATCAGGAAGCTGTGCTGGGGGAGGGCGATCTGACGGTCTCCCTGGATTCAGACATCCGCTTTCTGCAGCCCGCGGAAGGCGCAAAGATGTTTGCGTATGCGGAGCCGCTGCGCCGCAGCAGCCGGGTCTGCGTCTACAGCATCCGCATCCTGGACGAGGCGGAGCGGCTTCTGGCGCAGGTCACCACCACGGGCTACGTTCGCAGACGGGAAGGCTGAGCCGCAGCTTCCGGAGCGGCCCGGCAAGGCGTCGGGGCCCTTCGGCGCATCATTCAGAGAACATATGGTTCCATGCGGAAAAAAGATCGATATAAAAAGTCGATCTTTTCGCATTTTTCAATGCTTTCATAAAGAAGAACGATTTTCCTTTTCCGCCGGGAGCAAGGATAATGATGGGGTAACATCTTCACCTCGTTTTTCAGAGACAATAAGGAGGGATCTGGACTTGAGTGAAAAACGCAACCTCATCATCGGAGGCCTGATCATCGGCGTCATCGCCGTTTTGCTGGTCAAGCTCGGCAACCCGGCCAACATGGGCTTCTGCATCGCCTGCTTTATCCGCGACATCGCCGGCGGCGTCAAGCTGCACAGCGCGGGCGTGGTACAGTACATTCGTCCGGAGATCATCGGACTGGTCTGCGGCGCATTTCTCATCTCGCTGTTCAAAAAGGACTTTCGGCCCAAAGGGGGTTCTTCCCCGCTGATCCGCTTCGTCCTGGGCTTCTTCGTCATGATCGGCGCCCTGGTCTTCCTGGGCTGCCCGCTCCGCATGGTGCTGCGCATCGCGGGCGGTGACTTCAACGCCATCATCGGCCTGATCGGATTCTTCTGCGGCATCCTGGTCGGCGTGTTCTTCCTGAAGAAAGGCTACAGCCTGAAGCGCACCTACGCGCAGACGAAGCTCGAAGGCGCGGGCATCACCATCATCAACGTCCTGCTGCTGATCCTGCTCGTCGCTTTCCCGGCGCTGCTGGCCTTCTCCGCGGAGGGCCCCGGCTCCAAGCACGCTCCGATCATCGTCGCCCTGATCGCCGGCCTCGTCGTCGGCGCCATCGCGCAGCGCACCAGGCTCTGCATGGTGGGCGGTCTGCGCGACCTGGTCATGTTCAAAGACGTCACGCTCCTGCTCGGCTTCCTGGGCATCCTGGTCGCCGCGCTGATCCTGAACCTCTGCTTCGGCTTCTTCCACGCCGGCTTCGCGGAGCAGCCGATCGCGCACGTGGACGGCCTCTGGAACTTCCTGAGCATGCTCTCCGTCGGCTTCGGCTGTGTCCTGCTGGGCGGCTGCCCGCTGCGTCAGCTGATCCTCTCCGGCGAAGGCAATTCCGATTCCGCGGTCACCGTGCTCGGACTCTTCCTCGGCGCCGCCTTTGCGCACAACTTCGGACTGGCCTCCTCTGCCGCCGGCACGACCATGAACGGCCGCATCGCCGTCATCATCGCGCTGATCGTCATGCTGGTCGTCGCGTTCACCAACCTGCAGAAAGCAGATCAGGCTTAGAAAGGAGAAGATCATGGCAAAAAGAACCATCGATACCAGAGGCCGTTCCTGCCCGGAACCGGTCCTGATGACACAAAACGCCCTGAAGACGGACGCTGAGCTCGAAGTCCTGATCGACAATCCCACCGCGCTCGGCAACGTTTCCCGTCTCCTGGATCACCAGAAAAAGACCTTCCGCGTAGAAGAGCGGGGAGAGGAATGGGCCATCCTGGTCGAAGCCTAAGATGCCTGACTACATCGCGACTTTTTTCCATCATTTCGGAGCCACACAGTTTGCAAGGAAACTGGAACGCATGGGAGTGGAGAGCAAACTGATGCCGGTGCCACGCAGGTTCAGCTCTTCCTGCGGCACCTGCGTGCGCTTCTCGGCGGAGGATCACGTTCCGCTGATCGACAAAGAGGTGGATGCGATCTATCTCATGGAAGCCGGGGAAGCGTGCGTATACCGGAATGAGGAATAAAGCGCAGGAGCGCTGCTCCTGCAAAAGAGAGAGCCGTCGTTCTGACGGCTCTTTTCTCTTTTCTTAAAAAAGTTTTGACTTTATAAGCAATTATAATTACAATTGTTTTGTTTAGTAAACAAAAACTACGAATAGAAAGAGAGCAGCTATGCCACAGATCAAAGAACAGAAAAGAGAAGCGAGCAACGCGCGGATGCTGGATGCCGCGCTGGCGGAATTCGCGCTCAAAGGCTTTTCCGGCGCCCGCATCGAACATATGGCCGAGAAGGCCGGCGTTTCCAAAGGACTCTTCTCCCAGCGCTTCATCTCGAAGGAGAACCTCTTCCTGCTGATCGTCCGCAGGCAGATGGAGCAGTGGTCGCCGCTGGACCTCAGCAGCATGGACCTGTGGCAGGCGCTGCGCAAGATCATCGCCAGTTCCAAGGAGAGCGCGGAGAACAATCCGCTCGGATTCCTTTTTGAGTACCGCTTTTTCCGGGGCGAGGACGTTCCGGACAGCAGCCGCGCTTTTTTCCGGACCTGTTATGACGGCTCCGGGCTGGAAGCGGCCATCCGCAAGGAGATGGACGCGGGCAGGATCAAAGCGGGAGAACCCTTCGAACGCTACTGCGCCTTCCTCAAGATCATCGGCGGCATCACCGTCAGCTTTCAGGACAGCGGCTTTTCCTTTCCGGATGAGGACGAGTATCTCTATCTGCTGAGCGATCATCTGCAGGGGACCTTCCCCGGGCAGGGCAAAGCGCAGGCGGAGCCGGAAGGATCACTGCCCGGAGAGCGGAGCGTTTCTTTCCACGCGCTGCCGGAAGGACCGTTTATGACCTGGTACGTGAAGACGGACAGCGACGAAGTGGTCTCGCATCACGGGAGCCCCTGCTTTGAAGAACTCTACGCGGAGATCGAGCGGGAACTGGACGCGCCGTACCGGCTCGACGGCTTCTTTCAGCGGATCATCAGCGAGCGGCGCTATCAGAATTTCAGGCTGGACATCGACCGGCGGAAGATCCTGGATTATCTGAAGAACCACAGCGCATACCTCATCTTTGTCCCCGTGCTCCAAAACGGCTCGGAAGTGCCGTACCGGATCCGCGCCTCCAAGGCGCCGGATCGGGAAGACTGCCTGCTCTTCGACATGCGCGGAACGGAGATGGAGACGCGGGAGGAGCAGCAGATCCACGAACTGGCGCAGCGGCTTGCGGAAGCCTACGTGGCGGTGGACTACATCGACCTGGAGAGCGACAGAGTGACCTGCTATGAGGGCAATGAGGACAGGAAGTTCCGGACCGGCGGAGACGAGCCGTACTCCGTGCGCGCAAAGGCCTACGTGGAGCAGCACGTGGTCGCGGAGGACCGCGAGTTCATGCGCGCCTTTGCGGATCCCGCGCTGATCCGGGAGCAGCTGCGCTCGGACGGGGAGATGAGCGCGTGTTACCGGGAGCGCCGCGGCAGCGACGAACACTATCTGGAGATCCGCTTCCTGAACGCGAACCGGGATCAGGACGCGCGCCATGCCATCATGACCCTCACCGACGTGGACGCGCAGATCCGCCGCGAAGCGGAGCGCAGCGCGCAGCTCGAGAACGCGCAGAAGAAGCTGCGCGAGACCGAGCGCAGGGCCAATCTGGACGCCCTGACCGGCGTGAAGAACATCGCCGCCTATACGGATGAGGTCGAGGCGCTCACAGAGCGCATGGGCATGGAAAAAGCGCTGGAGTTCGCGGTGGTCTATTGCGACATCAACGGGCTGCAGAAGGTGAACGAGCGCTGGGGGCAGGCCGCGGGCGACCAGTGCCTGCGCAGCTGCGGAAAGATCCTGGGCCGGGTCTTCCGGCACAGTCCGGTCTTCCGCATCGGCGGAGACGAGTTCGCGGTGATCCTGAAAGACGTCGATCTGGATGCGCGCCAGGCGCTGCTGAAAAAACTGCGGGAGGAGATCCGCGCCGCGGAGCAGATCTCAGACTACGGCAACGGACGCGTTTCCTTCTCCGCCGGCATGGCGGTCTATGACCCGCAGAAGGATTCCGGGGTCTCCCGCGTGGTCAAACGCGCGGCCAAGAACATGTATCGCAAAGAGGACTAAAGGCCGAGGATGCTGGTGGCCAGCAGGAAATAGACGACGACGGTGATGAGGTCGTTCAGAGAGGCGATCATGGGGCTCGCCATGAGGGCGGGGTCCACGTTCAGACGCTTGGCCAGGAGCGGCAGCATGGCGCCGATGGATTTGGCCAGCATGATAACAAGAAGAAGTGAGCCGCAGACGGTGATCGCCACCAGAAGCGGCTCTCCGTCTATGAGCAGGATCTTGGCGCAGTTCAGGATGCTGAGGATGAGGCCGGCGCAGAAGCCGACGCGGATCTCTTTCCAGAAGACGGCTCCGGCGTCCCGGAGGTCCAGCTCGCCGATGGAAAGGCTGCGGATGACCAGCGTGGCGGCCTGCGAGCCGGAGTTTCCGCCCGTGCCCATGAGCAGCGGCAGATAGGAGACCAGAGAGATCACCTGCGAGAGCAGGCCTTCGAAGCGGACGATGATGGCGCCGGTGATCATGGAGGAGATCATCAGGAAGATCAGCCAGGGCAGGCGGTTCTTCATGTGCTGCCAGACGCTGGTGTCCAGATACTCGTCCGTGGAGGCGGCCACACCGGCCATCTTCTGGATGTCCTCCGTGGTCTCTTCTTCGATGATGTCCAGGATGTCGTCTACGGTGATGATGCCGACGAGGCGCTCTTCCTTGTCCACGACCGGAAGGGCCAGAAAGCCGTAACGCGTGAAGAGGGAGGAGACCGTCTCCTGGTCGTCCAGCACGTTGACGCAGATCAGGTCGTCGCTGGGGATCATCAGATCTTCGATCTTCGTGCTGCTCTCCGCGACCACCATGCTCCGCAGGGAGACGAGGCCGATCAGACGGCGGCTCTCGTCTTTGACGTAGCAGGTGTAGATGGTCTCGCTGTCCTTGCCGTGCGCGCGGATGCGGGCGAGGGCCTCGCTCACCGTCATGTCCTTTTTCAGGGAGATGTACTCCGGCGTCATGATGCTGCCGGCGCTGTTCTCCGGATAGTGGAGGAAGGTGTTGATGAGCTTGCGCTCTTCCTTCGGCGCGCGGTCCAGGATCTTGTCCACCAGGTTGGCGGGCAGCTCTTCCAGGACGTCGATCATGTCGTCGAAGTCCATCTCGGCGATGATGTAGCTGATCTCCTTGTCCGTGATGCCGCCGATGATCTCCACCTGGCTGTCCGAACTGAGCTCCGCGAAGACGTCCGCGACGACGTCCTTGGGCAGGGAGCGCAGCATGATGATGGCAACGTCAAGCCCGAGCTCGTCCCGGATCTCCTCCAGCATCTCCGCGATGTCGACGCTGTTGTTGGTGAGAAGCTCCTGACGGGCCGGCACGTATTTCTTTTCTTTCAGCAGGTCGAGGACGATCTCGAGGGATTCCTCCCGCTGCCGTTCCAGTTCCATCTCCATGCCGGACGACTCCTTTCGATTCAATTATTATACTTTGATTTGCTTGAAGATTGCAAGCCTATCCGCTAAAATGAAAGAAAGGTTCCGGCGCACGAGGCGCGGAACGCAAGGAGGAAACAGAAAGGAGCTTCACATGGACGGACGTGTGGAACGGACACTGGAGAATCTCAGGCAGCATGGGTTTGAAGCGAGATATTTTGAGACCGCGGCGGAAGCCAAAGAAGATATCGTAAAGCGGATCGAAGCCGGCGTGAGCGTGGGCTGCGGCGGCTCCGTCACGCTGGCGGAGATGGGCCTTCTGGAAGCCCTGGAAGCCAAGGGATGCGACGTGATCCGCCACGGCGGCGCCACCCCGGAGGAGCGGGTCGCGAACGACCGGAAAGCGGCGCTCGCGGACTTCTACCTCAGCAGCAGCAACGCCATCACGGAGACCGGCAGCCTCGTCAACATCGACGGCAGCGGCAACCGGCTGGCCGGCATGCTCTTCGGGCACAAGCAGCTCCTGATCGTCGCCGGCGTCAACAAGATCACCGGCAGCCTGGACGAGGCCTATCTGCGCATCAAGAACGTTGCCGCGCCGCCGAACTGCAAGCGCCTGGGCCGCAAGACGCCCTGCGCGGAGCTCGGCCGCTGCATGAACTGCAATTCGCCGGACCGCATCTGCAACGCCACGCTGATCATCGACCGGCAGCCTTACGCGGTGCCGACGGCGATCTATCTGATCAACGAGAAGCTGGGCTATTGATCCCGGCCGCAAAAAGGAAAAGAAGCCTGCGAAGCGCGGGCTTTTCGAAGGAAACGGTTCCCCGAAGGGGACGGCCTATGAAAAAGAAAGCCGGACAGCGTCTGCTGTCCGGCCTTTTGTTTACTGCGGATCTTTCGGCTCCGGCGCGTCCTCCGCCCGGGCCGCGTCCTCCGCGGCTCCGGCTTTGGCCTCCGCCTCGGCCATGGCTTTTTTCTGCCGCGGCGTGGGCTCCAGCTCCTCTCCGCAGGCGAAGAAGCTCGTCAGCCTTCCGGTGAAGAGGAGGAGGAAGAAGACGGCGGTGACCAGCACCACCAGGACCGCGATGGCGACGATGACGATCTCGAACGCGCTCATGACGGCTCCCTAAGAGAAAAGGGCAGGAAGGGCCAGGCTGCTCTTGACGCCGCGGGCTTCGTCGATCAGCTCGATGAGGAAGTTCAGATGTCCGGTGCAGAGCAGGATGGCGAGCAGGACACAGATCACGAGGAATATGACGCAAAAAGTCTTGAAGGTCTCCATAAGACAGGCACTCCTTTACGGGTTCGGGATGGTGGCAATATCCTACCATGAAAGCGGGCCGGCGTAAAGAAAAACCCGCGCTTTTTCTGCGGAAGAAGCCTTTACGGAAAGCGAAAAAAAGGCTAAAATTAAATATCTATGAGTATTTATCATCCATGAAAGGAGCGCGTCTTGGAAGAGATCCGCAGCATCGAACGCGAGACGGTGGCGGCCTGCCTGCCGCCGCGCCGGAAAGAAGCCCACAAAGGAGAGTTCGGCCGGGTGCTCGGCCTCTGCGGCAGCCCCGGCATGGGCGGCGCCGCCATCCTGAGCGCGCGCGCGGCTCTGCGGGGCGGCGCCGGCCTGATGCGCGTCTGCACGGATGAGGCGCTGTTTCCCGCCCTGCACAGCGCGGTGCCGGAGGCCACCTGCCTTCCGCATCACCAGCTCCAGAAAGGGCTTGCGGAAGCCACGGCGGTCTATGCCGGCCCGGGCCTGGGCAGCGGGATGGAAAGCAGGGACCGGATCCGGCGGCTGCTGCTGGACTGGCAGGGACCGCTGCTCCTGGACGCGGACGCGCTGAACTGCCTGGCGGAAGACAGCGCTTTGGCCCGCCTGGCGGCGGAGAAGGCGGCCGGCGGGAACGGCGGCCCGCGCCTTCTGCTGACGCCGCACCCCGGGGAGGCCGGCCGCCTTCTGGGCTGCTCCGCGCGGGAGATCAACGCGGCGCGGAGCGGCGCTGCCAAAGCGCTCGCGGAGCGCTACGGCGCCGTGGCGGTGCTGAAGGGCGCAGGCACTCTGGTGGCGGATCCGGACGGACATCTTCTGCAAAACGGGACCGGGAATCCCGGCATGGCGACCGCCGGCAGCGGAGACGTCCTCTCCGGCCTCATCGCGGCTCTGCTGGCAAGGGGGATCGCTCCCTTCGCAGCGGCCTGCTGCGGCGTCTATCTGCACGGCCTGGCCGGGGATCTGGCCGCGGCGCGCCTCGGCGAAGAGAGCCTCGTGGCCTCGGACATCATAGAGGCCCTGCCGGAAGCGTTCCGCAGCCTGCGCGGCAGCGCGGAAACAGAAAGGAATTAAAGATCGGACATGATTTCAAATAAGATCCTGCGCCGCGCGGCGGCGCTTGCCTTATCGCTGAGCCTTGCGGCCGCGCCCGTGAGCGTCTCGGCCTCCGCCCTGGGAGAAGAGATCGGCGGCAGCAGCCTGCGCCTCGCGCGCGGCGCCGAACTGCAGCAAACGCTGTTCTGGAACAGCGCCCGCGCGGACCGGGTCAGCGAAAACTACGTGGTCTACGACCCGGACGACACCGTGGAAGCCGTGGTCGCCTACGGAAACGACATCCGCGGCGCGGCGGCGTTCCGGACGGTCCTGGAGCAGGCGAAGGAGGCGGGGCAGCAGGTCCTGGCCATCCTGAACGGCGACATCTTCGACACCGCCAACGGCGTGGCCATCGGTCTGGTGGTGAAGGACGGGCTGCTGCGGAGCTCCGAATACAGCCAGTATCCCTCGGTCGGCTTTCTGCGGGACGGCAGCGTCCTGATCGGCAGCGCCGGCCTGAGCATCGGCCTGCGTTCGGACAACGAAGCCTTCGGCAGCTTCAACAACGTCTCCTTCAACAAGAACCTGAGCAAAAACTCCGGGCTCATGCTCTACAGCAGCGACTACGGGGAGAGCACGGCAGCGTCCATGGACAGCTGCAACGTCATGCTCTCCATCGACCGCGGCGAGCTGCGCCTGGGCAGCAGCCTGGAATGCAGCGTCCTGAGCACGGCGGAGACCAGCGGCGGCGCCATCCTCGCGGAGGACCGCCTGATGCTCTCCATCGCTTCGGACACTTCCTATGTGGGCGCGCTGTCCTCTCTGCGGGCCCTGCAGCCCGGGGATACGGTCCGCGTCGATCTGTTCATCACAGACCCGCGCTGGGCGGAGGCGGCCTATGCCATCGGCAGCTACGGCAGTCTGGTCAGCGGCGGCTATACCAACGTCAAGAGCACGGACACCGGCCTGAATCCCCGCACGGCGCTCGGCGTCCGCAGCGACGGAAACGTCGTCCTCTACACGGTGGACGGCCGCCGCAGCGGGCACAGCATCGGCAGCAGCCTGCAGGATCTGGCTTACCGCATGCTCGAGCTCGGCTGCGTGGAGGCGGTCAATCTGGACGGCGGCGGCTCCACGGCGCTCCTCGCGCTCTATCCCGGCTGCGAAGCGCCGGAAGAGGTCGGCCTGCCTTCCGAGGGCGCGCTGCGGCGCTGCGCCAACTACATCCTGCTCCTCAACCGTGCCTCCTCCACGGGCAGCGCGGCGCATCTGCATCTCTATCCCTATTCGCTGCAGCTCCTCAAGGGCGCGGAGGTCGGCTTTGAGGTCAAGGCCACGGACAAGGGCTATTACGCCTGCGAGCTTCCCGCGCGCCTTTCCTATGACGTCACGGGCGGCATCGGGAGCGTCAGCGAAGAGGGCGTCTTCCTGGCCGGAGCGGCCGGAAAAGGACAGGTCTCCGTCAGCGGCGGCGGCGCCGAGGGCGAGGCGGAAGTCCTGGTCGTGGACCGTCCGGACAGCGTCGTCCTGCTGCGGAACGGAAGCGCGGTCAGCAGCCTGAACGTCGAGCAGGGCACGGAGATCAGCTTCAGCGCCCAGAGCTTCTTCCGGCATCAGATCCTGCGGGACGCGCCGGCGTGCTACGAATGGTCGGTCAGCGGCGGCATCGGGAGCATCGATGAACGCGGCGTCTTCACCGCGAGCAACCGGGGAGAGGGGAGCGTCACGGTCAGCGTCGGCGGTGTCAGCGCTTCCGCGTCCGTCAAGGTCAGCAGCGGCAATTTGCGCTTCGAAGGTTTTGAGGGCAGCAACATCCTCTTCAGCAGCACGGATCCGGAACGCCTGCGGACGGAGATCCTGCGGGATAAGAGCCTGGTGCGCTACGGCGAGCAGAGCATGAAGGTGGATTATGAGATCTCGGCAACGGACGAGGAGACGGCGCTCCTCAGCATCGGACAGCACCTGAGCGGCAAGAGCCGCTGCATCAGCTTCTGGCTGCGCGGCGACGGCGGCACGGACCGCCTGCAGCTGCACTTCAAGACCGATGCCGGCGAGACGCTGCTGGATGCCGGCAGCCTGGAGAGCCGGGAATGGAAGCAGGTCCTGGTGGCGCTGCCGGAGAACGCGAGCCTCTTCCGCGGCATCAGCGTATCGAGCGAAAAAGAAGAGGCGCAGGGCAGTTTCTGTCTGGACCAGTTCCTGCTGCTGGAAGACGCGCTGACGGATCTGGATCCGCCGGAGATCGGCGGCGGCGCGGAGGCCGGCGTCTTCCGGGCCCTGATCAGCGACGCGGGCGATCCCAATCCCGCGGGCTCTCAGATCGCGCTCAGCTTCGACGGCGCGCCGCTCGCGTTCACGCTCAGCGGCGGCTTCCTCACGGCACAGCTGCCGGAGGCGGACGGGCGGAGCCACAAGATCAGCCTGCTCGCGAGCGACCTCAGCGGGAACCTGAGCCGCTTCTTCTATGAGATCCCCGGAGACGGGGAGGAAGCGCCCTTCGCGGACATGGCAGGGCACTGGGCGGAGCGCTATACGACTTATCTCCGCGCGCAGGGGATCATCAACGGCGTGAAAAAAGACGACGGTCTCTATTATCAGCCGGACAAGAACATGAGCCGCAGCGAGTTCGCGGTGATCATGTCGAACTGGCTGGTGGAGGACCTTTCCGCCTACAGCGCGGTGGAGCTGCCCTTCGCGGACCTGACGGAGATCCCCGCCTGGGCGCTCTCCCAGGTGAAGGCGATGTACAGCCTGGGCTACGTGACGGGCAGCCTGGACAGCGCGAGCGGAAAGCTCTACTTCAAGCCGAACAGCTCCATCTCGCGGCAGGAGGCCATGACGATCCTGGGACGCAGCCAGGCGCGCGGCTACGCGGAGACGGATCTCGCGGGCTTCCCGGACGGCGGCAGCGTGGCTGGCTGGGCGGCGCCGTACCTGCGCAGCCTGCTGAGCCAGGGCGTCATCTCCGGCTCGAACGGGAAGCTGCTCCCGCAGGATCCCGTGACGCGCGGCCAGATGGCCAAGATGGTATACTGTCTGTATTAAGCTAAGGTCTCGGCCGGGTCCTGCCGGTCGGTATCCCTCTGCGCTGCGGTGCAGGTGCTCCTCGCTTGAGGGGACCCGCCTCCCGTCACCCGGCCAGAGCTTTTGAGAACTGTGGGCAGCTTGTGTGTGTCCCGGCAAAGGCATAGCGCCTCCCGGGACAAAAAGACCCTTCAAGACCGAGGAATATTGCATGAAGATCATCCAGTTCGCCGGCGGCGGTGACATCGGCGGCGCCAAGACCCATATCCTTTCTCTGGCAAAGCGCCTTTCCGAGGAGCAGCAGATCGTCCTGGTCTCCTTCCGCAAAGGCGAGTTTGCCGAGGACGCCCGCGCCCTCGGGCTGGATGTGCGCGACATGCAGCACGGCCCGAACATCTTCGCGGACCTGCGGGAAGCCCTGCGCATCGTCGACGCGGAGAAGCCGGACCTGATCCACTGCCACGGCGCCAAAGCCAACATCATCGGCGGCATGGTCAAGCGCCTGCGCGGCATCCCGCTCCTCACCACCGTCCACTCCGATCCCCGCATGGACTACCTGAGCAGCCCGCTCAAGCAGATCTCCATCGGCAACATGAACCTGCAGGCCCTGAAGCGGATGGACGGCTACGTGGCCGTCTCCGACACCACGCGCGACAGCCTCATCGCCCACGGCACGGACCCGCAGAAGATCTACACCATCTTCAACGGCCTGGACTTCAGCGGCGCGCCGGAAGAGGGGCGCAGCCCCTCCGAAACGGGCGACATCGTGGTGGGCGTGGCGGCCCGTCTCACGGCCGTCAAGGACCTCTCCACCACCATCCGCGCCTTCCAGATCGCCCTGCAGAAGGAACCGCGCCTCCTGCTCCGCATCGCCGGCGTGGGCGAGGACGAAGAAAAGCTGCGGCGCCTGGCCAGAGACCTGGGCGTGGAGAAACGCGTGGAATTCGTCGGCTGGATCAGCGACATCCGCGGCTTTTACAGCGGGGTGGACATCAACGTGCTCTCCTCGCTCTCGGAAGGCTTTCCGTACTCCCTGCTGGAGGGCGCGTACCAGCACTGCGCCGCCATCGCCACCGCCGTGGGCGGCATCCCGGCCCTCATCCAGGACGGCGTGGACGGCTATCTCTTCCAGCCCGGCGACGTGGCGCGCTTCAGCGAGTATCTGCTGCGCCTGGCCGGGGACAGCGCGCTGCGCTGCCGCATGGCGGAGAGCCTCTTTCAGAAGGCCCGGCGCGAGTATTCGCTGGACCGCATGGCGGAGCTGCAGCAGCAGGTCTATGAGAGCCTCCTGCGCAGGAAGCGGATGCGGGGCAGACAGGGCGCCGTCATCTGCGGCGCGTACGGCAGGGGAAACGCGGGCGACGAAGCCATCCTGGAAGCCATCCTCCTGCAGATGCGCAGCCTGGACCCGGACATGCCGCTCTGGGTCATGTCGCGCAAGCGCAGGGAAACGAGGCTGGTGCACCACGTCAACTCGTTCTACATCTTCAACGTCTTCTCCTTCCTCCGGCACCTGAAGCGGGCGAAGCTCTTCATCAACGGCGGCGGCAGCCTCATCCAGGACGTCACCTCCTCCCGCTCGCTCTACTTCTATCTCTTCACCCTGCGCATGGCGAAGCGCTGCGGCTGCCGGGTGATCATGTACGGCTGCGGCATCGGTCCCATCCTCTCGGAGAGCAACCGGCGCCGCTCGGCGAAGACCTTGAACGAAACGGCGGAGGTCATCACGCTGCGGGACAAAGAATCCGTGGCGGAGCTGGCCCGCATGGGCGTGGACCGGCCGCTGATCGCGCTGGCGGCGGATCCCACGGTCAACCTGGAGCCCCTGCGCGGCGAGCTGGTCTCGCGCGCCTTCGCCGCGGACGGCATCCCGGCAGAGGGCAAAAAGATCGGCTTCTGCATCCGCAGCTGGCCCGGATTCGACCGGCCGGAGCTGCTGGCGGCCGCGGCGGACTACGCGTATGAACGCTACGGCCTGACGCCGGTCTTCCTGCCCGCGGAGATCCCGAAGGACATCGCGGCGGCGGAGAAGGTGCTGCCCTTCGTGAAAGCGCCCTGCTACGCCGGGACCCGCAGGCACAGCGCGGAGGAGCTCATGGGCATGCTCGGCTCCATGGAAGTGGTGGTCGCCATGCGTCTGCACGCGCTGGTCTTCGCGACCATGGGCGGCGCGCCGGTGGTCGGCATCTCCTACGACGTCAAGGTCAGCAGCTTTCTGAGCAGCATCGGCTCGGACAGCAGCATCGATCTGGACGAACTGACGCTGGAGCGGCTCTGCGCCGAGATCGACCGGGCGCTCGGGAGCGGGCGGCGCGCGCGGGCGGCGGAAGCGGCGGCCGGACTGCGCCGGATGGAAGGCAGGAACGGCGAAGAGGCGGCGCGGCTGCTCTTTGCCTGCGAAGCATAAAGACTGAAGAGGAAACGCATGAAGAAAACACAAGTGCTCTGCATCTCGACCGCGAGCTATCTTCCTTTCCCGAGCCGGAAGCAGAACGTCATGGAACGTCTGCCCGGCGCGGAGGTCCTCTATTTCGACCCGCCGGTGAGCCTCATCGCGCCCCTGAAGGATCCGAAGGCGAAGGAGAAGCTGAATACCTGGCGGGAGGAAGGCGTGGCCGTGCGGGAGAACATCACGGTCTACGGCGCCCCGCCGGTCTGGCCCTTCTTCAACAAGCACCGCTGGATCAACCGCCGCAACCAGAAGCGTTTTGCCCGCTACGTCCGGCAGCGCATGCGGGAGCAGGGCTTCGAAAAGCCGCTGCTCTGGTGCTACTCGCCGACCTCCTGCGACCTGGCGGACCTGATCCCGAACTGCGGCGTCGTCTACGACTGCGTGGACCGGCATTCCGCCTACCCGGGTCACATCGACCCCGCCGTGGTGGACCGCATGGAGGAGGACCTCGCGCGACGCTGCACGCAGGTCTTCTGTACGGCGGAAGGCCTCTATGATACACTGATACAGTACAACGAGCACACGGAGCTCATCCCGAACGGCGTCAACTACCCGCTCTTTTCCCAGGCGGCCGGGCGGAGGACGGAGCCGGGCGGACCGGTCTTCGGTTTCGTCGGCATGCTGCAGGAATGCATCGACCAGGACTGCCTGCTCGCCGTGGCGAAGGCCTTCCCCGAGGGAGAACTGCGCATCATCGGCCGCAGCCTGCCGGGCGTGGACCTGAGCCGGCTGCAGGCGCAGCCGAACGTGAAGTTCCTGGGGCTGATGCCGCAGACGGAGCTTCCGGCGCAGATCCGGCAGTTCGACGTCTGCCTGAATCCCTTCCGGGGGAACGCGCTTTCGAAGGACGTGAGCCCGCTGAAATTCTATGAGTACCTGGCCACGGGCAAGCCGCTGGTCAGCACGCCGGAACCCCGGCAGGTGCGCGATTTCGGGGCGCTGGTGCAGATCTGCGAAGGCCCGGAAGCTTTCGCGGAGGGCTGCCGCAGGGCGCTGGCGGAGGCGGAAGGGCCGGACGGGCCCGCCTTGGAAAAAGCGAGGATGGAAGCCGGCCGCGCCTGTTCCTGGGACAGCCGGGTGGCGCAGATGGTGAAGACGCTGGCAGAGCGGGGCATCCGCTTTGAAGGATAGATGGGAGGACGCTAGAGATGACAGGATCTGAAGGCCGGAAAGGCCGCTTCAACATCGTGGATCTGCTGCTGCTGCTGCTGATCGTGGCCGTGGTGGCCGGCATCGGCTGGAAGCTTGCCGGGAGCCACATCCAGAACAGCATCGCCCCGGAAAAGGACATGGTGGTGGAGGCCGTCGTGATCGGCGCCTATCCCCGCATCTACAACGAAGCCCTGCGGCAGGATCTCGTCGGCGAGCATCTCGTGGCCGGCAACGCCTACCTTTCCGCGACCATCACGGATCTCTGGCTGGAGGATTTCGAGGTTTCTGTCCTCACGGACGACGGACGCCTGGTGAACGCTGTGGATCCGGTGCGCAAGAACATCTGCGTCCGCATCGAGAGCAAGGTGGCGGCGGATACGCCGGTGCCGAAGATCGGCAGCCAGGAGGTCCGGGCCGGCAAGGAGAACTACACGCTGAAGACGCAGAGGCTGGAATGCCTCGCGACCATCCGCTACGTCGAGATCGGCGGGGAAGCGCAGTAATAAGAAGGGCGGATCATGACGCGACTGCTGCAAAACAGCCTTTTCATACAGCTGCTCCTGCGCCTCGGGGCCTTCTTCCGCCTGAAGTGGCGGGAGAGCGCCGTGCACGCGCTGGGCAGCGCGCTCGGCGCGCGTTATGAGAGCAGCCTGAGCCGCCGGGTCTGGGACCGCTTCTGCGAGGCGGAGGATCCGACGCCGCGCTCTCTGTACGGGCGCTTCTGCGCGCGGCTGCTGGCGCTCTGGCAGCGCTTCGGGCTCCTGTTAGAGCAGAGCCTCTGCTGTCACGCGCTCCGCGCCGTCGGACGCTTTTACCGGCGGATCACGGAAGGCAGCGTCGTCTTCGGCTGGATCAACTGCCTTGGTCTGCATCAGTGGTTCCTGGTCGCCTTCGCGCTCTATCTGCCCATCAACTGCTTCCTGCGGGACGTCGTGGGCATCGCGCTCCTTTCCTCCGTCTGGGAGGAAGCCTTCCTGCTCGCGGCCTTCTGCCTCATCCTCTGGCGGACGGCGCTGCGCGAGACGGACGCGGTCGGCCGCACGGGCCCGCTGGATCTGTATCTCTGGCTTTTCTTTGCCGTCGGCTTTCTCCTCATGTGCCTCGTGCAGCCCTGGCCGGCCATCGCCTAGGCGGGCTACCGCGCGCAGGTCACCTACATCCTCTGGTTCTTCCTGATCCTGCATCTCATCGAGGACGACCGGGACCTGAAGATCCTGCTCGGCACCTTCCTGCTCCTGGCGGCGCTCATGAGCCTGCATGGCATCTACCAGTTCATCGTGGCCGTTCCCATCCCCGCGAGCTGGACCACCTCCACGGAGACCGGCGTCCGCACCCGCGTCTTCTCGCTCACCGGCAGCCCGAACATCTTCGGAGACCTGCTGGTGATGCTCGCGCCGACCGCGGCGGCCTGCATCTATTATCTGAAGGACTGGCGGGCGAAGCTCGCCGCCTTCTGCCTGACGGGGCTCATGTGCCTCTGCCTGCTCTTCACCTTCTCCCGCGGCGCCTGGGTCGGTCTCATCGTGGCCGTCCTCTTCTTCTCGTTCTGCCTGGACCGGCGCATCCTGGCGCTGATGGGCGTGGCGGTGGCCGCGGTGCTCGTGGCGGTGCCGTCCATCACCAGCCGCCTGACCTTCCTCTTCACGCCGGAGTACGCGGTCGCTTCCGCGGCCGGCGGGCGCGCCATGCGCTGGGCGGTCGGGAAGAACCTGCTCGGTTCCGTAAACTCCTGGTTCGGCTTCGGCCTCGGGCGCTTCGGCGGCGCCGTGGCCATGAACAACCAGGTGCTGGACAAGACGAACGCGTTCTCCTATTTCTATATGGACAACTATTACCTGAAAACGCTGGTGGAGATGGGCTATCTCGGGCTGATCTTCTACCTGCTGATGATGGCCGCGCTGGTGGTCTGGGGCATCCGGGCCGTGCGCCGCAGCGGAGCGGGGCGGAGGATCGATCTTTCGCTGGATCCGATCCGCCGCAGCGAGGGCTCTCCGCGCGCCCTGGCCGTCGGGATCCTCTCCGGCCTGCTCGGCGTGCTGGTCCACTGCTACTTTGAAAACATCTTTGAGGAGCCGTACATGATGGCCTGGTTCTGGGGCCTGGCGGCGGCTCTCATCTATCTGGGGTTTTATCGCAAGGAGGCAAATTAGATGTTCGCGGACGCCATCGAGACCGTGGGCGGATTCACCCGTCCGGTCTTCACCATCTCCCGGGCTTACGGCAGCAAGGAGGTCATCCCGACCGCCGGCACGCTCTTTTTCGTCAACGACAGGGCCTGCGCCCTCACCTCGAAGACCATGGCGCTCATGCTGAAGAACGCCGACGCGATCAACCGGAGATACGCGGACTTCCAAAAGGAGCGTGAAAACCTGAGAGCCATGGGCAGGACCGCGCCTCAGGATCTCGCGGAGCTGGAGTACAAGTATCAGTACACGCCGGACACGGTGGTGCAGATGCGCAGCAGCTTCGTGGACTGCGTGGACCGCTTCACCGGCTTCCGGGCGCAGATGCATCCGAAGTTCGATCTTGCGCTCATAGAGTTCATCGGCTATCAAAAGATCCTCTACCAGGGCGCCGCCACCTTCAAGAAGGACAGCCGCGGGCTGCGGCAGGGCGACTACCTCTGCCGCCTGGGCTTCGCGTTTCCGGAGTTCAACAACTACCGCTACGTGGAGGAGACGGACAGCCTGGAATGGACCAAGGAAGGCAACCGGCATTCGCCGCGCTTCCCCATGGACGGCATGATCACGCGCTTCCTCGCGGACAAGAACGGGCTCAACGGCATAGAGCTCTCCACGCCCGGCCTGCAGGGCCAGAGCGGCGGGCCGCTCTTCGACCGCAACGGCAGCATCTGCGGCATGCAGACCGCGACCCGCCATCTGCACACCGGCTTCGACCTGGTGGACGCGGACGTGCTGGTGAACGGAAAGCATCAGAAGGTCACGGACCACGCGTTCCTCCACCTGGGCATGGCCGTGCACGTGGACGTGATCAAGGCCTTCCTGCGGGAGCATCAGATCGAGTTCCACGAGGAGGCCGGCTACGGCTTTTCCGTTTCCACCGGCAAGCGCAACATGCCGCTGTCTTAAGCGCGCGGCTCCGCTCAGTGCCCCTTGTCCGGCGCGGGCGC
>JAEEGL014052570.1_pt1 | contig 22936 bp, 19 predicted proteins | sample 9134231 | NCBI WGS metagenome assembly JAEEGL01 (sample SAMN16246548, study PRJNA631951) | gut metagenome | biome: gut microbiome; feature: rumen; material: fiber-attached | host: Bos | place: Iran: Karaj | collected 2018-10 | reverse complement strand
TACATTTCCTACTCCATTATTTATATTGAATGTTACTTTATATGTATAGACTATTACTATCTTACTCCAACCTGCATATAATGTTAGATTACTCTCTTTATCAAATATTTTTACTGCTTCACATTTTTCATTATAATATTTTGTCCCTTTTGTATAGTCAGCATTATCATACCATCCAGTAAATGTATATCCACTTCTTGAAGGTATTCCACCACTTATACTTGGCATTCTACTTCCATACTCTATTTCTTGTGTACTAGGTAAGTTTCCAGTTCCTCCATTTATATTAAAAGTTATCTTATATTTTATTACTTCAGGAGTTGGTTCTGGTTCTGGTTCAGAATCAATATGTGTTTCGTTCTCTTTCCATCCTGCATATAGTATTACATCTTCTTTTCTATCATATAACCCTACACTTACACATTCTGAATCATAATACATTTTACCTATTTCATAGTTAAAACTATCATACCACCCCATGAATGTATAATTCTCTCTTATTGGTTTTTCTTTACTTATCTCTGGAAGCAAACTCTCATACTTTACTTCTAATACTTCTGTTTGTCCTCCAACTCCACCATTTGAACTAAATAATATTCTATAATATTTTTCTTCTACTGGTTTTGGTGTTGTTTCTACTTCAGTTTTATCATTCCAGTATGCATATAGAGTTGTATCTTCTTCAAAATCTTTATCTAGGTTTATTCTATTTCCGTTTGTTATCGAATCATACCAACCCATAAATTCTTTATCCTTACATTCTGGCATAGTAAAAGTACAGTTTAGTTTCTTATCTTTTACATTACATTTATAATTACTTAATCCTGGACAATTATAATTAAAAGTTACTTTAGTACTATCACATCCATATAATACTAAACACAAAAATATACTTATTATTATACTTATATTTTTTTTCATACTTTCTCCATCTATTTTATTCTATATTAATTATATAATAATTATCATTTTTTTCAATAAAAAAGAAGACTATTTTTCTCCTTATATTAATCTAAATCATCAGAATAATAATCATCTTCTTCAAGTTCTTCCTCTTCAAAGTTATATGATTTATATCCATTATTCTTAATAGCATCTTCTTCCCAAGGCATTAATGAACTATTATTTGTTTTATTATTTCCAATTGCTCCAATAGCTGTCCAAAATAATATTTTCCCAATACTAATACCGCTTTTAGTTTTTTTCTTAACATAATCTATATATTTATTTAATATTGAAACATCACATTTATATTTATAACAATTCATTTTAATATTATCTAATTTATCTAATAAATCATGATAATCTTTATATTCTATACTATCTATTTCATCTTTTATTAAATCAATTACATAATTTAAATCTTCTTTTTTAAAATTATTCTTTTTCATACAAGTATATAATCTAAATAAATCAACTAAATTAAGTTCTTCATTTTCATATATATACTCTAACTCTTCCCTACTCATTTTTTCTATTTCTTTATTTTTAAGTAGTTCTCTTCTATTAATAATTTTATCAAATAAACTAGTATCATAATTACTATATTTATTCTTAAGTCCTTTTATTTCTTCTACATTATTTATTAAATCTATCTTTTCATGAATTAATTCATCTACATATTCAAAATCACTATCACTAAAATCAAATGATTTCATTTTATCTTTTAGTTCTAACAATCTTTCTAAATCTAATTCTTCATTATATAACATATTTTCAAGTTCTTCTTTATTCATATTGTCCTAACCTTTTTAATATATAATATAATTCTCTTTTCCAACGATTTATATTTTTATTAATGATACTATCATCTATTTTTCCATATAATTTAGCCCAATTTTGAATTTCTTTTAAGCTTAGTATAACAGCATCTATATATACTTTTTTATTATTAACATTTAATTCATCAAGTATATCTAATGAATGATGAACTTTACTAAATAATAAGAAATTTGTTAAATCATAATATTCAGGCATATATGATATATATTCCCAATCAATAAATTTAACTTCATCTTTATCTATAATTATATTTGTAGGTATCAAATCACCATGTGATATAACAAGTTTAGATTCTTTACTTAAAATATTATATAAAGAATTTATTTTTAAATATATATTCTTAGAAATATATTTTCTAGATTTTTCTAAATATTTATCTAACTTTTCTTTTCTACTATAATTACTTTCTAATTCATAATTAATATTAATGTTCTTTATATTAAGAACTTTCTTAGCAATTTCAAGTCTTCTATTGTGAGATAAATGAGTATTATAATTATTTCTTTGATTACTAAGTGTCTTTCCATTTATCTTTTCTAATACAATTAAACAATAATTATCTGAAATATAAGAATCCACTAATCTAGGTAATATTGAATTATTTTGATTATTTTCATATAATCTTATTTCTTTTACTAAATTATCAAAGAATAATTTATCAGTATTTTTACCTACTTTAGTAAAATACTTATCATTAATAATATTATCTCTTTGCTTTTCTTCTAAAGTCTCTTTTATTTTAGTAATATCTTTTTCATTAAAATATTTTCTTAATATAGAAACAATCCCATTCATATTAAATCAATTAATAATCCCCCTATTTGCCTATTAATATTTCCTTTCCCTTATTATTTGTATCTATTCTACAGTGACCGCCTATTGGTATTGTTGCATTAGGTGTAGTATGACCAAAGTTAGCATTTATTATTATAGGGATTTTTTTAAGCTCTTTTTTGTTCAATATTTTCTTCCATTTTGATATTGTCATTCCAGTTTGAGTTTGACATCTTCCTATTACTATTCCTTTAACTTTATCAAAATTATCTTGTTGAATTAAAGAAACTAGGTTCCTGTCAAATTCATATGGAAATTCTTTGCCAACTAATGAATCATCTTCAATAAATAATATTTTATCTTGTAAATCAGGCATATATGATGTACCTTGCAATAAATTGAAACTGCATAAGTTTCCACCCACGATAATTCCTTCTGATATGCCTTCATTTATTATGTAGCAGCCTTTGTTTTTTATAAATTTCCTATTTTCTTGGTCATCATACCATTTATCACTACTATAAAATTCTGGATCTTTTAAATAATACTCTTCACCGTTAATTGCTTTTTCAAAATATTCCACTGTTTGTTCTAGTCCTTTTTTCATAGCAAAGCTATGAAAAGTTGGCCCTAAAAATGTAGTCATTCCTGTTTTTGCATATATGGCATTTAATAATACAGTAATGTCTGAATATCCACAAATTATTTTTGGATTTTTTTTAATTAAATTATAGTTGATATATTTAAGTAATTGATTACAATTATATCCTCCTAAAACAGATAATATAATATCTACATTTTTATCTTTTATTGCGTTATGAAAATCAGAAATACGTTTTGATATACTAGATGAAATAAAATCATCTGTAACATGTGCATTTTTTGAAAATTTCACATTATATCCAAGACTTATTAATTTATTTTTAGCTAACTTAATATTTTCTTCACATATCATACCTAAGCTTCTAGACAAAGCACATACCAATATATTTTTCATTTTTTTAACCTCTGCATTACTTTTACTTTATTATTTTCATAATTAACTTTAGCGTAGCTACCGTTTATTATTAACCATTGAGGAAAGAAATGCCCAATATCAACATCCTCAATTACAGGTATCTTTAATTGTCCCAAAGTATCTGATACCGCTTTACTATAACAATAATCACCAACAAATTCATCATCGGGTTGTCTACCAATAAGTACTCCATTGCAGTTTGAAAAATAACCAGATTCCAATAATTGCCATAATTTTCTTCTTAACATTGGTGAAGTTAACTCACAGTTATCAATATACCATATAATTCCTTCATCAAATTGATTGCAAAATCTCTTTGTATTATCATATTTTGTACCACAAATAGAAGAAAGTGTTTCAATCCAACCACCTATCAATCTACCTGAAAATTCTGTTTTTTCCATTGAGCATCTTGGTAGTGTTACTGCACTATCAATATCACTATCATCTGCATTTCTAGAATATTCTTCTATATGAGATTTTGAAGAGAATTGTGTAAATTTATAATTATCTTTAAATTTTACAACTCTATCAAGTGTTGATTTAAGATAAGGCAAATTTCCTTTAGAACCATAATCTTCAGCGTTATAACAATTAATAGTTGCAATATTATAATTTGTTGTTAAAAAATAAGTTAAAAAATTAGAATCAGAAAATCCTTGAATCCATTTTCTATTATATATAAAATCGTCTTTATGTTCAAAAATGTATGGTAAAATTTCCATACAAAATTCTCCACCAAAAGATGCTAATATATAATTAATATTTTTATCATTCCACATTTTTAAAAAATCATTTGCTCTATTTTCCGCGCTATTGCTTACTTGATTATTACTTTCAAAAATAAATGAACTATATTCAAATGGTATATTATTTTTTTTAAAATAATCCAACACAACATTCATTTTTTCATTAGCGCCATCTGAAATAGAAGAAATACCAAGTCTTAAATCTTTAATTTGCTTAGGGTAATTTATCACAATAACACCTACTTTTTTAAAACTCTAGGTACCCTAGATGAAATAGAACTCATAACTTCATAATTGCATATGCCATTACACCAATTACCGAGTTGATCTAATGTCAATAAATCATTATCCCAAATATAAACTTCTTGCCCTAATTTAACATTTGGTATATCAGTTACATCAATCATCATATTATCCATACATATACCAATAATTTTAGCTTTTTGTTTATTTATTATCACATAGGGTTCCCCTGTTTCTAAAGTTAATAGACCATCTGCGAATCCAAAAGGTATTGTTGCTACAATTGTTTCTCTTTTTGCAATATAATTTTTATTATAACCAACTGTTTCTCCAGGATTAATTGTTTTCAAAAAACTTATATTTGTTTTTAAAACCATACTGGGTTTTAAATTAATGGCTTCTTTTAAACTATCATTAGGATAATAACCATATATTAATAGTCCAATCCTAACCATATTATATAAATAGTCTTTATAATATGCTAAACCTCCACTACTGCAAAGATGAATATAATTAGGGTATATTCCACTATCATTAAATGTTTTCAATGCTTGCTCAAATTTATTTATTTGTTTTAATGAAAATTCTTTATCTAAATTAGTTGATAAATGAGAAAAAATACCATCAACTATTATATTTTTATGCTTTTTCAAATTATCTATATATTCATTAATTTTGTCTAGTTGTAATCCCGTTCTTCCCATACCAGTTTCAATTTCAACATGAATACTTATTGGCGTTTTATCATTAATTAATTCAAAAATATTTGAACCATTTAAAATAAAACTATATTTTTTTGATATTTCAAATTCTTCTTGAGATAGTGGATATAGTATTAAAATATTATTCTTATAACCATTTTTTCTTAATTCTATAGCCTCATCCAAATAAGCAACACCAACATAATTAAATTCATTTAAAATATCAGGACAGCAATTTAAGTAAGTTCCATACCCGAATGCCTTAACAATAGGCATTATGCTTACACCTGTTCCAAGATATTTTTTAATTGCACTAATATTGTATCTAATATCATTTAAGTTAACTATTAATTGAGTCGATCTCATTTTCTCACCTCAAAAACATAATATTGAAAGATTGCGTTACGCTCCTTATCAAAACCATTGCAAATAATTGGAATCAATGACTTTTTTTGAAATTCCTCTTTTCTTATTAAAACAGGCGTATGACCAAAACAAACTATTAATCCTTTGTTTTTTACTTTATCTATTAATACATTTAAAATTTTATAAGCCATTCTTGTACTCACAACTTCTGAGTTTAAAAATCTTAAAAACATTAAATCTACAGAATCACTTTTTAAAGGAGAATCAATTGCATTACAACATAAAGACTCATCAACATAATCTTTTGCATAATCAATCATTTCTTTACTTAAATCATGGCCAATAGTATGTGCCTTAGGAAAACTAAATTTATAATCACTAAGAAATTCCCCTGTAGAGCAAGCTGGATCATATACGACATCATATACCTTATTAATATTATTAAAAAACTCTTTAGTATATTTTCTAAAATGAACTTCTCCATATCCTAAATATTCTTTTTTTTCCGGATTAAAAGTCCATCCTTCCTCAGGAGAGATTTCTTCTTTATTTGTATAAAAATCTCTATATTTATATGGATAATAAATATCTATTTTTCTATTTGTTTTTATTTCATTAAAAATATATTTTTTTTCATCATTAGTAAAAGGATAAAATTCTAATATTATTTTTCTATTTTTAAAACTTCTTTTATTTAAAAATCCAAGCATCATTGGAGCGGTAATCATACTGCAATTAATAGCATTTATTTTATTTTCTATTCTTAATGCTGATCTTATTTTTCTTCCAACTATAATTCTTCCTTTATAATGTTTTAAAAGAAAAATATTTTGAGGTAAATTATAATCATAATCTTCAAATTTTTCTATTTTTCTGCCTAGTATTTTTTTAATATCTATTTTATTAATACTAGGAACATCTTCATCATTAAAATATGTATTATTATAAATTTCTATTTCTATTTTTTCTAATTCTTCATAATAATCTAAAGGTCTTTTATTTCTAAATGAATACATAAAATCACCTACATTTTTCTACTATATTCTTTTTCCTTTTGCATCCTAGCAAATTTTGAACGACTTTCCTTTTTCTTCTTCATAAGAGTTTCATCTAAGGAATCTAAACTTGCCTTCATATCATTAATTACAAAAGTAGTCTCATTCCTTGGATCAGCACCAATATATGGCATTTCTGCATCTTGATATTTACTTATCTCATATCTAGAAATATATGATGTATATGTACCTCTACCACTAGTGTTCATTGATAGTTCTAGTGGAAAATTCAACATATTTACTGAAGGTGCTTCACCTTCAATAGTCACTTCTCCATCATATGAATTTGTAATTCTATACACTCCATTCTTTGTAGAAATTAGTTTAATAACATTACTTAAATGTTCTTCGGGACAAGCAATAATATATTTGGAAATTGGTTCTAATAATTTCATATTTGCTTTCTTTAAGCACCTAAATAATGCTAAAGGAGTAATAATATTAAAGTGCATAGGATCGCTTCCCATAGAGTCAAATTGACCACCTATTAAAGCTACTTCCATATCAGTTAATTCCCATCCATGAAGCCCTTGCTTTGAATAATAATTGATTAATCTTTCTATTTGTCTTTGATATTTTAAATGCATAAAATCAGTTGATAGTTTAGAAATATATTTAAACCCACTGCCACGCTCTAAAGGGGTTACTTCTAATTCTATTCCGGAAACACAAGTATAACTTGCCTTTGAAGAAGCGCTAATCATCGGAACTTCTTTATGAATAACAACTGGATTTTCAAATTTAGTTTTTATTCCAAATCTTTCTTCAAGAATTGCTTTTATAATTTGAGCCTGTACTTCACCCATCAAACTGCAATATATAGAATTAGTTCTTTCATTATATTTAACATTTAAATAAGGATCCTCTTCATTAAGAGTTTTTAAAGCCCTCATCAATTCAATAGTATCTTTTTTATTTTCTGGATTAATCTCCATAGTTAATAATGGTTTTACAAAACTTACATATTTATCTAAACCTTTATTATTTCCAATTATTTGTCCACATTTAACATCAAGCCCATTTATTATTGCAATATCCCCACTATATGCTGTATCTACATTTATCATTTTAGAGCCATCAGATATCATAATATTCTTTATTTTTTCATTTCTTTCATTATTTGTTTTGATGACATCTCTATTATTTAAACAACCATCTAAAACTTTTACATATGCATTTTTCCCATTATCATCAACTCTTACCATAAAGACATATGCAGAACTTTCTTGTTCAACCTTCTTTGAGGTAACAGGCAGATATCTTGATATTGCTTCAACCAAATCATTAATACCAACATCAGTTAATGCACTTCCACCAATTACAGGAAAAACTTTATTATGATGTGTTAATTCAATCATTTTATCTGCTAGCCAGTCTTCTTCTATACTTTCACCATTAATATATTTTTCTAATATTTTATCATCAACCATAGATAACTCTTCGATTATTTCTTCAATTTTTGATGATACTACTGATATACTTCCATCTTCTTTTTGATAAACATGTTTCAATGTCAAAGTGGGTACTTTAAGATTATTCTGTAGTTCTGCAACTACTTTATCATAATCAGCACCCTTTCTATCCATTTTATTTATAAATATAATTACCGGAATATTTTTTTCTTGTAATGCACGCCATATGGTATATGTTTGTGCTTCAAGCCCCTCAACACCAGAAATAACTAAAACCGCACCATCCAATACATTAATTGCTCTTTCAACTTCAGCGGAAAAATCTACATGTCCTGGAGTATCTATTAATTGAATTTTTTTATTATTTAATTTAAAAGAAACTATTGAATCTCGAACGGTAATACCACGTTCTTGCTCAACTTTCATATTATCGGTTACGGTATTTCCTGAATCAACCCTTCCAATTTTCTGAATAACATTCGTATGATATAACAAATGCTCAGTTATTGTTGTTTTTCCAGCATTAGCATGTGCAAAAATACCTAATGTTAAAACTTTTTCATTCTTTCTATCCATTTAAGTATCACCCCCATTATTTTACTATATCTTTTTCATTTTTTCTAATACTATAGTCTTAATTAACTCATCATACTTAACACAACTTGATCCCACAATATCCATGTTTTCATTTTCAATGTGTTTTGCAGCAGGACAACCAGTTCCACATATATATCTATATTTACATTTTTGGCACTTTGGAATAACCTTAACACTTCTATTAAACCAATTATTTATTTTTTCTTCATCTAATTCATATTTGGGATAAAAAATTCCAACCCTATAATCATTATTTCCAATACCATGCCAGCATTTATAAACATTAGACTTACAATCTAGTATAAATTGATTCTTAGCCGCACCACAATGTCTTAATACAGGCTGATATGGTATATCATTAAATATGCTTTCAATAAAACTTTCCGGGTGGAATTTCTTTCTAAATATTTTCATATTTGGATTTTTTTCCTCTAATTCAAATATAGTTTCAATTCCAATTTTTTCATTAACTATATTTTGTTCACCAGAACAACCACCATCTTGTAATATATATAAGTATGGTTTTAATTTTTCACTATAATTAAATTGCTTTACTAAAACATCAGCTAAATCTGATAACTCATTTATATTAGTATTATCTACATTTACTCTTAATACAATTAATATATCATTTTCAATTGATAATTTAATATTGTTCATTATCAAATCAAAACTTCCTCTTCCATCATGAAATATTCTTCTTTTATCATGTATTTCTTTAACTCCATCAACAGTAATTTGTATATGATGAAGTACATCTTTATATTCATTAAATAAATCAATATAATAATTTAAATCCACGCCATTAGAAACTATATCTATAGTATAATTTCTTTTTTTTGCTTGCTTAAATATATGTTCAATAGTTTTTAAATTACATTTCAAAAGAGGTTCCCCACCCATTATTGTTATTCTTACATCATCCTTTGGTTCACCATATTTTTTTATATATTGTTCCATTATTTTATCAATTCTATCAAATTGTAAATTTACCATTTCAATTGGATCTATATTTGTTGTCCCTTTTATCATATAAGTTTGTTCATAACAATATATACAATGTAAATTACATGCATAACTAGGAACAACTAAAAAATTAGGAGTAGCTTTCTTTTCTAATTCCTCTATTCTATTATCTAAGTTTTCTAAGAAATCTCTATATTCTTTTTCACTTTTAAATAAATATCTTCTTTTAATCATTTGATTAATGATTTCTTCATCAAGCTTATCAAAGTTGTTATTAACAATCAATTCATAAACATTCTTTTCTATTACATCAGTTGCACCATTAATTAAATTTATCATAATTACTTCATTTTCATTATAATCAATAAATTCTATTTCTTTAATTAAAATCATTTTAAACCTCCGCAACAACTATTTATACAAAGAGAAACTCAGTTTCTCTTTGTATAAAACTATCTAAAATAATTAGATATGGTAATGACAAGACGCATTACTTGTTGTTACATTTTTAGCATCAACAACAACTTTCTTATTTATAGATTTCATTGCTTTCCCTCCTCTCAATTGTATTATACTTTCTACAAAGCAAAAAATATAATACTAATTTTTCATATTATTATAACTATAAGTTATGATAAATCCAATTTTTAATATTATTTAATTAATTTTTTAAAAAAATATTGTCTTTTTATAAGTTTATGTTATAATAGCGTAAAGAAAGGAGATATATATGGATATTAATTATGATTTATATAATACCTTTTATGTTGTAGCTAATTGTTCAACAATAACTGAGGCGTCAAAAAAATTAATGATTAGTCAACCTGCAGTTACTAAAGCAATTAAAAACTTAGAAGGCCAACTTAGCGAAACTTTATTTATAAGAAATAAAAATGGTATTCAATTAACAGAAAATGGAAAAATATTTTATAACTACATAAGCCAAGCCATTGAACAAATGAGAGGTGCTCCTAAACTATTTGATAATATTAACAAAATTAAAAAAGGAAAAATAAAAATTGGAACAAGCAATACTATACTAAAATATTATTTAATGCCATACTTAAAAGAATACTCAAAATCACTTCCAGATGTAAATATTATAATTGAAGAAAGTTATACTCCAGAACTAATCAACATGGTTAAAAATGGTAACTTGGATGTTGCTGTTATATATGCTAGTGATAATGATAGAAAATTAGAAGGTTTAAAAGTATTAAAACTTCAAACATTGAATTATTGTTTTATTGGAAATAAAATTTACAAAAATTATTCAAATAAACAAGTTAGTTTTGAAGAATTAAAAAAAGAAAGTTTAATATTAAATACAATAAATCCAATTCAAACATCATTATTAAATGATTCCGAAAAAAGCATAGAATATGAAGCACACATTAATATAGCAAGCCACTCATTAGTATATGAATTTGTAAAAGAAGGTTTTGGAATAGGATTAGTAATTAAAGAATTTGTTAAAGATAAACTAGATGATAAAAACTTATATGAAATAAATCTCAAAGAAAAATTTCAACCATTAAATTTAATACTTGTTACAAATAAAAATAGTTTCCCAACATATGCAACATCACAATTAATAAATATTATTTCAAAGAAGGTGAAATAAAATGAAAATATTAATGATAACCGACTTAAATAATGAATGTATTCAAGAAGATCTTTGGATTGCAGAATCATTTATGAAAGATAATCATATTGTTAAACTAGTAAATAAGCATTATGATAAAAGCTTAGATGATGAATATGATATATTTATAAAAAGATATTCTTGGAGTGATGATATGAGTGATTTTTCTATAGGCGCAGAAGAATCAGATTATGAAACAAGAATATTAACAAAAGATCTTCCTAGAATTAATTTCGATGGGAAATTTGATAATCAAGGAAAACATTACTTAGCAGATTTATATAAATTAGGATACCAAGTTGTTCCAACAATTAAAGATATAAATGACATAACTAAATTAAGACAATATCAAAAATTTCTTGTTAAACCAGTAAATGGTTATGCAGGATATGGCATTATAGAAGCCAATAGAGACAACGTTGAAATGTTTTGGAATAAAAATTTTGTAATACAGCCTAAACTAGATTTTGATAGTGAAGTTCAATTCTATTTTGTAGGTAACAAACTTGAGTTTTCACAAATATTTACTCCTAAAAAATTATTATCACATGATAATGCAATATTTTATAATCCAAATGGCGATGAAATAAAACTTGCTGAAACATTTGCAACTTTAAATGGTCCTAATTTTAATGGTGTGCAAAGAATTGATTTCTTAAAAATAGGAAATCAATTACTATTATCAGAACTAGAAGATGATAGTCCATATATGGCAATAGAAGCCTTGTCACTATCTCAAAGAGAACAATTTATTGATGATTTTAAACAAATGGTATACCAATATTATGATAAATTTAAAAAAGAAAGAGGAATTACTAGATCTTTAAAAAGATAGTTTTTATAAACTATCTTTTTTAATTAAACTTAGTATTATATGCATTACATACATTTTCATATATTATCTTTTTCTTTTCATCTTCACTTAAATTTAATAAATCGATTATTTTTATATAACTAGATACATCACTATATTCAGGAGATACCGCAAAGAAATCAGTACCATACATTATCTTATTACTTATACTAGGATATTTTTTTAAATATTTATTAATTATATTAGCTATTACTTTATTTTGATTGATTCTTTCCTCAACAGTTTCACCATCATTACATCCACTAAAACAAGTATATACATTTTTATATTTATCGCACATATAAAATAAGATGTCAAAATCTGGCCAATTTATATGACTAGCAATGAAATTAATATCAGGAAAAGAAAGTGCTAACTCCTCAATATATTTTGCATTAGAATATGGAGAAGCAGAACTCTCACCATTGTCATCATATATTTCACCACAATGAAATGTAACCGATAAATTATGTTTTTGAGCAAATTCACACACCTTATACACTCTTTTATCATTAGCATAATATTTTTGATAACCCAAATATATTTTTACGGCTATTATCCTTGGATATTTATTAATATCATCAGCAATTTTTAGAAGCTCATTATCAACATCATCTAAATCTACTGAATCAATAAAATACATGTTTTTATTATCAATAAACTCATCAAAATCATAAGGGTCTAACATCTCATCAATATACAAACCCCTAATATTGATATATTTACTTGCACTAGCCGTTTTCATATATAATTTAAATTCATTTTTAGTTAAAGCATGCATATGACAATCAATAATATAGTTTTTATTATCCTTCATAATAGCCTCCAGATACTTTTCTCCCTTATTTATTATATCATATCTACACTTCTTAAATATATTTATTTAATTTAATGCAAGCAATTATATTTAATAAATAATTTTTAATATTTTGACTACCAATGGACCTGCTCTCTTCAGGGGGTCAAACATTTGTTCGTTTCTATCTATATTAGAAAAGTTTAAAAGCCCTTAAAACCGGGCTTTTTTGATTACAAATAATTATCAAAAATCATTATGCTTTAAACGTTTGTATTTGAAAGTGTATTTGAAAAATTTTTTTTATCTAAAAAAAGGAGACTAATGTATTTGAAAAAAATTAATTATTTATGCCATTCTTTCTTTTTATATATCCAACTTTTTTACCATTTTCTTCTTTTTGAACGATTTCAAATGTTTCTGGGGCTTCAAGTCCAACAATCATTAAAGGAGTTGTTAATAAATTATTTAAAGGTTTCAAATATTCAACATATTTTTCATAACTGCCAACAGCACCGTCAAATCCTCCGGCTCTTTTCATCTCATCTGTAGCAGTAATTACAACGCCAACTTGAGTTTGAATTGCTTTTTCTACATGGTTTAATTCGCTTGATAGTACAGGTTTTATTAAATTCCAAGAAACGTTTCCCCCATGATTAAATGCAACTTCAATAGCTATATCATCCTTTGCAAAATCTAATCTCCATGTTCCTTTATTGTCAGTATAATTAGGATCAGCAAATATCGGGCTTTGTTCTCTCCAACCTTTAGCACTTAATCCTCTTGCTATTAACTTATTAATGGCTTCAGAAATGCTTTTTGCTCTTCTTCTTTCAGTATTAAATTCTTTTATTAAATCTTCATCACTTATACTTTTTATTACTTCTACTATCTCATTCCATAAAGCATTAATCTTATCATCCTCTATAAATATTTCATGTGCATGTCTATGTGGATGTGTTCTAAATTCCATTATAATCACCTCTATTTTTAATTCGATCTTGTTTTTATTATTTTTTTATTATAAAATAATCATATAAGTGTTGATCGAAATTGATAATTATATTATAATATAATTATAAGTATTAAACAATAATCAGGAGGCTTTGTATGGAAAAGACTGTTGTTGAATTATTCGCAGGTGTCGGTGGATTTAGATGTGGACTCAATCATATTAAACTAGAAAAAGATAAAGTGATTGATAACGGAGCATGGAATTTTGTATGGGCTAATCAATGGGAACCTGCTACAAAATCTCAGGAGGCATTCGATTGTTATGTAAAACGATTTGGTGAAAAAGATGTAAGTAATGTTGATATTTTTAAAGTAAATAAAAAAGAAATTCCAAATCATACTCTATTAGTTGGAGGTTTTCCTTGCCAAGACTATTCAGTAGCACAAACACTTTCAAGTAGCAAAGGCATAGAAGGTAAAAAAGGAGTGTTATGGTGGGCAATAGAAGATGTAATAAAAGCTAAAAAACCTCCATTTGTTTTTTTAGAAAATGTTGATAGATTATTACTTTCTCCTGCCAAGCAAAGAGGAAGAGATTTTGGAATCATTTTAAGAAGTTTATACGATAATGGATATGCTGTTCAGTGGAGAATAATAAATGCCGGAGAATATGGTTTACCTCAAAAACGAAGAAGAATTTATATAATTGCATATCACAAATCAACAAAATACTACAATAAAATGAAAAAAGAAAATATGAAAGATATTATTTTTAACAATGGTGTTTTTTCAAAAGAGTTTCCAATAAAGAATACTGAAATAGACTATAATGTAGCTAATATATCAAAATCTATGTTTAAAACTTTGATAGACGTAAGCAATACTTTTCAAACTCAGTTTTATAACGCAGGTGTTATGTGTGAAGGGAAAATATATACAGCAAAGACTGAGTCTGATTGCAATAAAAAATATCCTCTAAAAAAGATTAGAGAGCAAAATAAAGTTGATGAGAAATATTTCTTGAATGAGGAAAAAATTAAAAAATTTGAATATTTAAAAGGTAACAAGCGAATCCCTAGAATCAAACCAAATGGTGAAAAATATATTTATTCAGAAGGAGCGATGCCATTTCCAGACAACTTAGAATCACCAGCGAGAACAATGCTAACTAGTGAAAGCGGAATTAGTCGAACTACTCATGTAATAGAAGATTACGAAACCGGAAAATTACGACTATTGACTCCAATAGAATGTGAAAGAATAAATGGATTCCCAGATAATTGGACAAATACCGGCATGACAGATAAAAAAAGATATTTCATGATGGGAAATGCATTAGTTGTAGGAGTTATTGAAAAAATTGGTAATTCATTAGAAAATATAATAAAAGAGGAAAATTAATTTTCCTCTTTTAATTTTGTTTCCATATAATCGTAAACAACTTTATAAATGTCTTGTTCTGAAACTGCATCTATTAATCTAACGCTTCCATATAAAGATATGTATTTCGCAACATCTGAATATATTGCATTTTTTACCTTATTCCCGTATTTTTCATATATAGCCTTTTCAGCTTTTAATACACCCAAAACCAAATGTTTTTGACTTGAATTAGAACGCCATGTCAAATTTCTAAATCTTTCTGGATTTTCTATTACAAATTTAGTCAATTCATATTTATCATTAAGTGATTCATCAACAGTAAGTTCAACTCTAAAATAGCATCGAGACATTACTCCAAAGAATAATCCTCTTCTTTTTCCTGCATTAAATAACCAGTGATCGCCAAATGTAGAATCCGATTTTATAGGCATCGCTTGTAAACTTGCTTCATATCCTATAGTAAAATTAATCCATGCCCAAAATCTTTCGTCAGTCAAAATATAACGAGGTAAACCTTTTAATGATTCATACAGTTTGATTGAGTTATTATAATCTGTTTCATAATAATTATCTTTATAATTTGACTCTAATGTAAATTCTGGTATTTTATATTTTTTATCTACATATAATTCGCCTGAATAAAAATCAGATAACCATTCAGAACTTCCCGGATTATTCTTCAAATATTCCGTTACTTTTTTTGAATTTGTTCTCAATGTTTCTATAGCATTATCAGACATAAAACAAATATTTATTTTTTTATTCATTATCTAGTTCACCTACCTTCTTTTTGAAAAATAGATTAAAGAAATCTTCAATTGCTACCACTGAAGCATTGTTTAACACTTTTTGTGCCAACCTATCACTTGGTTCATCGCAAAACAAATCAAATGTAAGCTCCATATTATATATGTTTTTATAAGCTTTCATTACTGCGCTAAACCAACTATGTTGCATTAATATTTCATCTATATCCTGATAATTATATTTTAATTCTTCAAAACACATAGCTAAAGCTGGAATAGCAATAATTGAAAAGAAAATATTTTGAAAATTATCATTATCTTTCAAAGTGTCATAATAATTAAACTGTTTTTCTGGTAATATTATTTTAATTTTTTTATCTCCAGATTCAATTTTCATTATTTCTTCACTAGCTTCCATATTTTTTATAATGCTAAATATTGATGATACTTTTTTATCTTCCTTTTCATCATATTCAACTTTTGTTGTAAATCCGTCATCTATGGCCAGAATATCATACTTCTCTATATTAAATGTATATCCACTATAATCTTCTAAAAAATCATCATTAGTATATTGTTGATCCTCTGTTGCATAAATAAAACTTGATATTTCTACTTTATCTCTAAGTTCACTTAACGGTATTGCTATATCCTTTGGTTCTATACCAATATCAAATATTTTTCTATATATAGTTGCTGAACACTCAACAATTAACCCAGCCTTTGCTTTTCCTTTTTTTATTAGTTCTACTATTTGGTCATTCTCAATTCTGATATATGTATTTTTCAATAATAAATTATTTTCATCATCTAAATCATCATATTCTAACGAATAAACACTGTTTTTATAGCAAGTAAGAACTTTAGAATTATTAATAGTAGGATATGGAAACAATCTTTTACCTTTTCGCATATATTCTCACCTCACAAGCATATAATTCTTTCAAATCAGTAATTAATTCGAATTTATACTTTTCACCATTTGTTAAATCAAAATTTTTAACTTTATTATCCTCGATTGAAATATTTTCTCCATTTATCGTGCAGCTTTCAACATTAACTGGATATCTTGTTCCCGAATCATCCAAATAATTAATAACAAGCTCACATTCCTTAGCATCATATAATGATTGGAATGATAGTACGCATGCACCTATATTTCGATTAGCAACAAAGAATCTATAATGCATCCCAGATAGATTTTTAGATTGAAGCATTTCATTTGTATCACCAGGTCCTACTCCACGTGGCTCTTTTCCAGGATGTTTTTCGCCTTTTTTTCCATGACCTTTCCCACCTGGAACTGATGTATCAATTCCACTTGTATAAGTCCCGACAACCAATTGATTAGCGTTTTCTTCCTCAGATTCAATTAATGGATTTTTGTCTTTAATTACATTTTTCAACTTTCTAATAACAATTGGTTTTTCTGTAATAGTTATAGCCTCATCGCCTATATTTTCTTCTTCTTTGTCATCAGCCGATAAGAATTTTTCAGCGCCTTCTAAATCTACCTCATTGTTTTTATTTGATTGTAAATGTTTCATTACATAATCAGTAATTGTAGTAACAAGTGATTCATATATGCATTTAACTTCTGCTCTTTTCGCCACATCATCAATTCTTTTTATTTCCCAATCAGTATGCTGAGGATTTTCAATTTCCCTAAATATTTCATTTAGTTCATTATTTTCTATAATACACATTGCAGCACATGGAACATTTGCAATACTTTTAATATTTTTTATTTTCATATATGGATATCTTACCATTACACAATCATTTGTTGCTAAGCTTGCCTCTTCTTTTTTATAACTTCTTAATCTTATTTCGACATTTCCATAATCTTCTATTTGGAAAGACTCGAAGCATGTTGGCTCAGTTAAAAGTAAATATTGAGATTTAATGTTTCCATATTGTTTTTCCAAAATATATTCTTTACCTTCTATTAAATTTTTAAGTTCATTTTTTGATACCTTTATATCATCAACAATAACTTCTAAACTATCTCTATAAATTGCCACCATAAAACTATCTAATATTTTAGTAATTATTTCTTTCTTCCAATCTTTCTCATTTCTAAATCCCAAAATATAAACATCTGTTCCTGGTTCATTTCTATTAAAATTCTTATCTAATATAAAATTTTCTAAAATAGGGTTATTCTTTTTATCAATTCCGTAATAGCCAATTCCTTGTGTTCTTTCATCAGTACCTGGCATAGTTGTTGAACACAATTTACAAATACCAATATATCCTTTTTCACCTTCAACAGTCTTTGTAGCATAAAAAACTGTGTTAAACTTGCTTGCAACAAAAGAAGCAAATTTTCCTATTCCTTTTGATCCACCACTAGTTCCAATCTTTTCAGATAATCCGCTTCCTTTAGTTAATGAATAGAAAGCTCCAGAATTTGTATTTACCCCAGTAAGACCTGTGGTATTAAAATCACTAATTCTTAAGCACAAGATTTCCTCTCTATCTATTTCTTTTAACATATTATGAAGGCTATCTTGAATTTTTAAATTATTCTTTTTATACTCCATGCAAGATTTCATTTCATCAACTACTCTACTTCTTTCTGGAATATCTTCCTTTTTAATTGTGAATGAATGAAATTCAACTTTTACTTTCTTTTCTTCATACTTTGCATCTATAGAGTTTTGGCATATTTCTCTTGCTAAAGAAGCCATAGGATCTTTTTTAAAAGTTTCCATATCCGGCGTATCTAATCCCTTTTCTTCTCCGTATCCATTTCCATTAAAATGCCATGCTTTATTATCCATTTTCATACCTCCTTATTATGAACTCTGTTGTATTATACATGTTTGATGTATTGATTATTTCAAAGTAATTTCCCAAATATGTCCTAACAATTCCAACCAATAAATATTTATTCCATTTGTAGCCAATATCTGGAAATAACAAATAACCATCAAATTTTCTAGTATCTATTTCATCAACATTTAGATACATCATATCTATTATTTTTTTAATTTTATTTATAGTAATATTATCAACATTAAATTTGTCTCTTTTCACCATTGTCCCAATGTCTATTTGAACATAACTATCGCTCATATTTTCCATAAATTCTAAATAACTATATATATTTCCAATATTCATTTTATTAAGGTAATTATTCAACATCTTTGAATCAAATTGATCAAACTTTTCTAAATACTGTTTTACAATGTATTCTCTGCTAGCCGAAACAATCGGATTTTTGCTAATTACCGGCCTATCATAATAAAACTCAGGTAATATTTTTTCTAATATAGAAAATACAGCAGTATGACCATATTTACCATATAATTTTTCCAGCATCTCTTTATTCGAAAAAGACATCTTTGCATATACTTTTCTAGAAGTAATAATATCAGAATCTAATTGTTCAAATAGTTTTAAGATAAATTCCCTAATTTCTTTTATATCACTTTCATTATAATTAATACAGTTGCGGTAAATATATGCATCATTTCCAAGCCAAACTAAATCTTTTTTTTGTTCCCAATACAAATAGCTTGAAAGAACATAATCAACCACTCCCGGAAACTTATTTTTAATATCTTCCTTTGTAAACGCATTTTCTAAAGATCTCATATAATTAACTACCATTTCCCATACATAAACGGTTTCACCTTCAGCAATTATATAATTTCTCTGTGTATGGAATCCTTCAGGTAGTTTACTATCCAAACAACCTTTTAAATAAAAAACGTTGTTTATTTGTAATTCTTTTAATTCTCTTTCAAATTCTGAATATATATTTGAGTAAAATACTGCAGGTTTATTTTTTTCAATATAATCTAATATTCTACCTAATAATTCATCAGGCAAAGATATTGATAGTTCAGATGACATGTAAGTTCCACTATCGCATAAAACAAATCCCTGCCTTACTAACAGTGACTCTAGCGAATGTTGATTTGGCACTTTTTCAAATTCAAGACCATAGTCTTCATACAGTTTTTTACAAAACAATTCATATTGGGTGTTGTCACTAATCTTAAATCCCTTCGGGAAAATATCCATTGCCGTTTTTGCATAAATGTATGATTCTCTTAATTCCTTTAAAATATAATATTTTTCATATGCTCTATAGTATTCATCAACTACTCGTTTAGAGAAGCAATCAATTGCATCATATTCTTCCTTAAGAACAATTTCACCAAGTTCACTCTTTTTTTCATTTATTAGCTTTTCCAAATTTGTAATTTCAGCATTATAGATTAAATCATATTCAGAATCATAAACTATAGACTTGCTTATATTTTCCATATACACAAGAATTACAATTTTGCATATTTCATCTATATCGTAATCAATAATATGCTCTTTAGAAATATATTCTTTTTTATTATTAGAACGTTCAAACAATAGTTTTGTTATCATTTCCAGTTCTAAGCTTGTGTTATTATCAAATAATCTTATTAGAATTTTTTTGGCTTTTTGTCTTATTCTTTCTCTTGTTAGCTTTAACTCACTTCCTATCTCCTCCAATGTTTTTCTGTCTGATTTATTAATATTGAACCTGTTAATTAATATATATTTGTCATCATCTGATAATTTATTATAAGCATTTGAGCAAACAATACTCATCTTTATATCAATATCATCTGATAACATTTTAATTTTCGCAAATAATTCTTCGATAATCGGAGAACATATACATATTATTTTATCCTTATTAACTTTTTTTAAATCTCCAATTTTAAAGCATCCTATATAATATAATAAATCCAATATTCTTGAATCATTCGTTAAAAAATCTACATTTATACTATCAAAATCTGTACTAACTTTTTTTATTTCATCTTCCAAACTATTTATATGACTTTCTATATGATGAAAAGTATTATAGAAAAATGCATATAGCAATTCGCATTTATTTACTTCCAAATTAAAATAGCATGTTAATAAGCATAGTAAATAATTTAAATCAATTACACTTCCACTTAGAATAGATAATATTTTTTCTAACAGTTCATCTGATTCTTTCAAACAATTATGCTTTATTATATTACAATAGTGATTAAACTTATTTATATACTTTGCTTCAATTTTATCAGTTTTTATCATTTCATATTTTCTACGCAATATTGATGATTTAACTTTTGCTGGAGAATAGTAATCGCATATATAAGTGTAGATGTTTTCAAAATTATAATTTTCATTTTCAAATATATATTTTTTTATTAATATTTCAACATAATCATCACAATAAATCATCTTATCAGTTTCAGATTTAAGTTGTCTTTCATAGAATACTTCACTTATCATAACTCAAATCTCCTCGGAGATTTATTCTCTTTTTTAAATTCTTCTCTTTGCTTGTCTAATTCAGATTGAATAGCATTAAAAATGGCTTCAATTTGTTCATCAGTATATTCATAAAAAGATGTGTTCTTAAACTGTTTTAATTTTGAAATTGAATCAATTATTTTGTTAGTTCTACTTTCAGCAATTCTTTTAAAATTTTCTTGTTTAATATTTGTCATACTATCCTCTCTTTTCGGGATTATTATATCACAAAAATACAATATTGTCAAAATATTTTACAAATATTTTTAAATTATTTTTAAAATATAAAAAAGAATAGGGGGTTAGTCTATCTTGAAATTTGAGAAAATAATCTCTTTTGATGGAAAAATTCTCCTTGGATTTATTACTCTAACTATTTCCATTAATTCATATTTTTCTAACCCACTATCCCTATATATTTTATCCGCTATTTTTGAATCTGACATTGATACTATAAACTTTGCCTTTTTAATTTCATTTAATTCTTCAACAAAAAGTCTATGGTCAAAAGAATCCATAGTATATAGCATTTGTTTCTGATATACCAATGTGTCATCTGGCAAATATGGGGGATCGCAGTAAATAAACGAATTATCAATAATATTCTTTTTTTTCATTTCGCATAAAAACTGTTTATAATCCATATTATAAAATGATACATTTTTTATTAGCGCTGATATTTCTTTAAGATTATTTACATCGATATTAATATGTTCTTTTCTTCCAAATGGAACATTGAATTCTTTATTTTTATTTTCTCTATATACTCCGTTAAAGCATGTCTTCATTAAGAAATAAAAAAATGTTGTCTTTTTTGTATTAGGTTTAGTTATTTTATTAAAATCACTCCTGATTTCATAATACATCTTTTCTTGCTTATCATATGATAAACTATTATATTTTTTAGCTAACACTTCAACTTTCGTTATTAAATCTTCACAATTGTTTTTTAGTTCAAGGTAAAAATTAATTATATTTGGATTAATATCATTAACATAGTAATTATTGTATCTTTTTTTATCCGAATTATTTAGCAAGTTTATTAATACTATGCCAGAACCTAAAAAGCATTCTATATAATTTTCTTTAGTATTGTCAAATAGTTCAAGCATATCATTTAGTACTCTTTTTTTAGACCCTGCCCATCTAAACGGTGCATTCAAAACCTTTTCCTTAAGTTCCATCATTCATACCTCTATTTTATTATAATATATTTAAGTATTTAATGGCAATAATTTTGACTTACTAATAATCAAATATTTTTATAAAATAATAATAATTTTTTTTAAAAAATGTACAAAAAAGTGATCACTAAACCGTACAGAAAATGATCAAAAAATGTGCGAAAATTGTGGCTTGCAATGTGCAAGTTAAACTGGTAAAATAAGTATAATATTTAGATAATTTATCGAATGATACAAAAATCCAAATAAAATCAACAAAAAATAATAAGAAAAAAATAAAAATTTAATAAAAAAAAACGGAGAAAATAATAATTTTTAGCGGAGGAAAAACTATTGTTTTCAAAAATCGAGTATGTTAGAATGTGTATACTAGTTGGAAAATATATGAAAATTAGATACATTAATGCT
>JAEEGL010922277.1_pt1 | contig 22936 bp, 23 predicted proteins | sample 9134231 | NCBI WGS metagenome assembly JAEEGL01 (sample SAMN16246548, study PRJNA631951) | gut metagenome | biome: gut microbiome; feature: rumen; material: fiber-attached | host: Bos | place: Iran: Karaj | collected 2018-10 | reverse complement strand
TGAAATTCGGGTTCACCTGCATGGGCTGTTCCACGCCTGCACGCTCGGTCAATGCTGATTCGTAATAGGGATTTGCCATGATTATTGCTGGTTGAAGTTGAATTTTACAGCGTCTTTCATCTCCTCGAAGTAATGGAAATGCATCCCTTCGATGAAATTTTCCTTGATGTCGTCAATGTCCTTTTTGTTCTCCTTGGACATCACAATGTCGAAGATGCCGCAGCGTTTGGCCGCCAGAATCTTCTCCTTGATGCCGCCCACGGGGAGGAGTTTTCCACGCAAGGTGATCTCGCCCGTCATGGCAACTTTCTCACGCACAGGTTTTTTCGTGAAAGCGGAGACCAATGCTGTGAGGATGGTGATGCCCGCCGAAGGACCGTCTTTCGGAGTCGCGCCTTCGGGCACGTGGATGTGTACCTTCTTGCTGTTGAAATCCTCGGGGTTGACACTATACTCTTCTGCGTGCGCCTTCAGGAATTCGTAGGCGATGGTGGCCGATTCCTTCATTACGTCGCCAAGGTTGCCCGTGAGGGTCATCTCGCCCTTTCCCGCACTCGTGAGTGCCTCTACGAAAAGGATTTCGCCGCCCACAGCCGTCCAGGCCAAACCAGTGGCCACGCCATAGACATCCTTGTCTAACGCCTTCTCAAGCTGGAAGATAGGGGAACCTAAGATCTCTTTCAGGTCTTCGGGTTTCACGTCGGGTGGCATGGTGCCGTCTTGTACCAACTGCGCCGCGCGTTTGCGGATGATCTTCGCGATGGTGCGCTCCAGTCCGCGCACACCCGACTCGCGGGTGTAGTCGCTGATGACCGCTTTCACCGTCTCCTCCGGTATGGTCAGCTGTTCATCGGTCAATCCGTTGTCTTTCAGTTGTTTCGGGATGAGGTGTTTTGTGGCAATCGCTAACTTCTCTTCCGCCAAATAGCCCGGGATGTCGATGATTTCCATGCGGTCGAGCAGGGCAGGGTGGATGCTGTTGAGGTTGTTGGCAGTGGCGATGAAGAGCACTTTCGAGAGATCGTATGGGGTTTCGAGGTAGTTGTCGTTGAAGGTGCTGTTCTGTTCTGGATCCATCACTTCGAGCAGAGCCGCCGACGGGTCGCCGTTGACGGTCATGCCGGAGACTTTGTCGATTTCGTCGAGCACGAAGACGGGGTTGGAGTAGCCCACCTTGCGCATGTTTTGGATGATGCGGCCGGGCATCGCGCCGATGTAGGTTTTGCGGTGGCCGCGGATTTCGGATTCGTCGTGCACGCCACCGAGGGAGATGCGGACGTACTTGCGCCCGATGGCTTCCGCGATGGAGCGACCGAGGGAGGTCTTGCCGACACCGGGAGGGCCTGCCAGGCACAGGATCGGGGACTTCATGTCGCCCTTCAGTTTCAGCACGGCCAAATATTCAATGATGCGCTCCTTCACTTTCTCCAGTCCGTAGTGGTCCTTGTCGAGAATTTCGCGGGTCTTCTTCAGGTCGAAGTTGTCCTCGCTGTATTCGTTCCACGGAAGGTCCAGCAGTAATTCCAAGTAGTTGAGTTGCACGGAGTAATCCGGGGACATGTAGTTGGTGCGCTGCAGTTTTTTGAACTCTTTTTCGAAGAGGTCGGCGGTTTCCTGATTCCATTTTTTCTTGGCGGCGCGTTCGCGCAGCTCGTCGAAATCCTTCTCCGTGGAAGGTCCGCCTAATTCTTCCTGGATTGTCTTCATCTGCTGGTTCAGGATATACTCGCGTTGCTGCTTTTCCATCTCCTGACTCGATTTGGTGTGGATCTGGTGTTTGATCTCCACGACCTGCAGCTCGTGGGTCAGCAGGGCAAGCACCTTGTCAGCGCGAATCATAATGTCCTGAGTTTCAAGAATCTCCTGTTTCTCTTCCACGGCGAGGGTAAGGTTGGAGACGATGAAATTGAGCAGGAAGGTGTTGCTTTCGATATTGTTGACAGCAGTGATCGCGTCGCGGGGCGTCCCGGGTGTGAGTTGCAGGATGTTGCCCATCGTTTCGCGAATCATGATCATCTTGGCCTTGAACTCCTCGGTGTCGGTGATGTCAGAATCCAAATCGTTGGTTGCGTAAGGAAGGACTGCACAGCGATAATAGGGACGGGTGTGGATGACGCGAGCGATCTCGAACGGTTTCACGCCTTGCACCACCATCATGATGTTGCCGTCGGGGATGTTGAGGGTCTTGAGGATGCGGGCGATGGTGCCCACGCGGTACATGTCCTTGATAGTCGGGTCTTCCACGTTGTTGTCGCGCTGTGCCACCACGCCGATGGGGGCGTCGGAGTTGGCGCAATCGCGGGCCAGCCTCAACGACTTCTCCCGACCGATGGTGATGGGGATGACCATGCCGGGGAAGAGGACCGTGTTCCGTAACGGAAGCAAGGGGACCTCATTGGGCAGTGGCTCTTCGCTCAGCTTGATTTCATCGTCCACGGACAGAATGGGAATGACATTCGACTCGCCACTCATAAAACCGCCTGCTGCAAAGATATCTTTAATCATTTCAAGAAATTACAATTCAAGAAGTTATTATAAAAAAAACTGACCTTTTTCGGGCTACAAAAAAGGTCAGCAAAAGTACAAAATATATGGATTATTTCGATTTGCCAGCTTCAAAATGGCGGGCATATTTGTTGCGGAATTTATCCACACGACCAGCGGTGTCAACCAACTTCATCTTGCCGGTGAAGAAAGGGTGAGAGGTGCTGGAAATTTCTAATTTCACGAGCGGATATTCATTTCCGTCTTCCCATACAATCGTATCTTTCGTGTTGACCGTTGACTTGGTGAGGAAGGCATAATCGTTGGACATGTCCTTGAAAACCACGGTTCTATACTCCTTAGGATGGATGTCTTTTTTCATATTATTTGATATTTTTTTTAGTCGTTAAAATTGGACGGCAAAAATACACTTTTTTTTGATATCAACAAGTGCCGTTTGAAATTTTTTTTCAAGAAGGTGGACGGAAGAGTCCGGTCTCTCTTTTTTCGCATTCAAATGTGTTCGTATAAACATTATTTTTGTATTTTTGCGACCTGATTTTTGGAATTATGAAATATAAGCGCATACTACTGAAATTAAGCGGCGAGTCGCTGACAGGTGACGACGGCTACGGTGTGAGTTACGATCATATCATGCACTATGCGACGGAAATCAAGTCGGCGGTGGATGCCGGCGTGCAGGTGGCGGTGGTCATCGGCGGCGGCAACATTTTCCGCGGCGTGCAGGGTGCATCTGCCGGTTTCGAACGCCGTCAGGGTGACCAAATGGGCATGTTGGCCACCGTCATCAACGCGTTGGCGGTACAAGGCGTGCTGGAGGAGATGGGGGTGAAGTCCAGAGTGTTGTCGGCTTGCCACATCGAAGGCGTATGCGAAAAGACCTCCTGGCGCAAGGCTATCGAGTCGCTGGAGGCTGGCTACGTGACCTTCATCGGCGGCGGAACGGGCAACCCGTTCTTCACAACCGACACCGGTGCCGCGCTCCGCGCCCTAGAAATCAAGGCGGATCTGCTTATCAAGGGCACCCGCGTGGACGGGGTCTATACCGCCGACCCCGAAAAGGACCCTGGCGCGGTGAAGTTCACGGAAATCTCCTTGGCGGAGGCTTACCAGAAGAACCTCAAGATTATGGACATGACCGCTTTTGCACTTTGTCAGGACAACAAAATGCCCATTTACGTCTATGATGCCAACACCAAAGGCAATCTGCTGAAGGTGCTCAATGGCGAACCTATCGGAACCCTCTTATTTTAAACTATATGGAAGAAAACAATCTGAACGCTCCTGAAATTTCCCCTGAAGAGGAACGCAAACTCGAAAAAATGGCGGCCAGAAGGACCTCCTTCAAAATCCATTTCGCCATTTTCCTGATTGCCAACGCTTTCCTTTGGGTGGTCTGGTTTTTCCTGTTCAAAGGCAAGGAGGATGCGACTTTCCTGAAAGCCATCCTGTTCGTGCTGATTGTATGGCTGCTCGCTGTGGACCTTCATTATATGATTGTCTATAAGTGGACCAAAACGTACAAGGAAAAGGAGCTCTCCTCGCTGAAGAAAAGACACATGGAACATCTACGTGAGATTGAGAACCTGAAGGCGGAAATGCTCAATAATGGGGATGAACAGGTTGAAACCGCCGTGGATGAGGAGGAAAACAGGCCCCGAAATAGTAGAATTATTGATTAAAAACGCAAAATAAGAAGTATGGATACACAAACTTGCTTGAAACAAGCGAAAGATAGCATGAACGCCACCGTGGCGCATTTCGACAAAGAACTGCAGAAAGTGCGTGCCGGAAAGGCCTCCCCTCAAATGCTGGACGGCATCAAGGTGGATTATTACGGCAACCCGACGCCCATCGACCAGGTGGCCAACGTGAACACCCCCGATGCTCACCAAATCGTGATTCAACCGTGGGAGCGCAATATGCTGCCCGTGATCGAGAAAGCCATTTTGGCCGCCAACATCGGCGTGACACCGCAAAACAACGGCGAATTCATCCGCCTGGTGATTCCCGCTCCGACCGAAGAGCGTCGTAAAGAGCTGGTGAAGAAAGCCAAACAGGATGCCGAGCAGACGAAAGTCGCCATCCGCAATATCCGCCGCACCGCTAACGACGACGCCAAGAAGCTGAAAGACGACGGCGTGGAAGAGGATGCCATCAAGAAATTGGAGACCGACATCCAGAAGGCTACCGACGAGGCTATCGGAAAGATCGACAAGATCATGGAAGCCAAGGAAAAAGAGATTATGACAGTTTAATTATCACCAATAAATTTAAAATTATGAATATTCCTGAAAATTTGAAGTATTCCCAGGACCACGAATGGTTAAAAGTGGATGGAGAATTTGCATTTGTGGGCATTTCTGCTCATGCAGCTAATGAATTAGGCGACATCGTTTTCCTCGATATCCCTTCTGTGGGTGAGACGTTGGACAAAGACGAAGTTTTCGGTTCTATCGAGGCTGTGAAGACCGTTGCCGATCTGTTGTTGCCCGTCGCCGGCGAAATCGTGGAGTTCAATGCAGCTCTCGAAAGCGAGCCCGCACTCGTGAACAGCGATCCTTACGGTGAAGGTTGGATTATCAAGATCAAAATGACCGACCCCGCTCAGGTGAACGACCTGATGGACGCCGCCGCTTACACCGCAATGCTCGGCTAATCAAATCCTCCGCAATACCGCGGATTGTTGAAAAAAAAGCCTGCGAATTTCGCAGGCTTTTTTTGATTAGGAGTATTTCCTTCTTAACAAATCGCAGAATGACAGGTAAGCGTCGGTTTTGGTGTCCCAGAAGAACTTCTGTTTCAGTTGCTCGAGGCAGTCGAAGGCCTCTTCCAAATTCCGGCATTCGTTCAGCTGATGGATGGACGCGCTGAAGTCCTCGCCGCGATTGTGGAACAACTCTTTGATGTAGATGAACTTGTCGTTGATGGAAATCGCTTTGGTCAAATCGCCGACTTTGGCGTGTTGGTATTGGCTGCTGATGGAGTGGTCTTCGCGTTTCTCGTTAAAGAGGTCGTTCAGGGAGCGTTGCGGCTTCGGCTGTTGCGGCTTGGGCTGTTCCGGAACGGGTCGTTTCGGGGTTGTTGCGGGCTTCGGGGCCTCCACCGGCTTTGGCTGCTCCACAGGCTGTTGCGGTTTTGGCTCGGGCTTTACTTCCGTTTTCGGGTGCGCGACGGGTTGCGAGGGAGCGGCCTTCGGCGGGATGAACTGCAGGATGTCGTCCTCGGCGTGACTCTCTTCCGGTGCCTCGGCTTGCACATGAATCTCGAAATCGGGTTCGATGAAAAGTTCTTTCGCGTCGTCTTGCATCTTCTCGGGATCGCTTTCGGGCTCCGGTGTCTCTCGGGTCTCTATCTTGTCGAAGATGTCGGTTTCGGGGACGGTCTCCACGGGTTTCCCGATTTCGGCTTTCGGGGTCGTGGCGTGTGCTTCCTGAGCCCCGTTGATCTCCTCCGCCAGCTCTTTCAGCTCCTTCTCCACCACGGCGTAGCTTTCGTGCTCGGTGTCGAAGAAGAGATCGACATCCTCCTCCATCGTTTTCGCGGGTGAGTATTCCCGTTTGGGGATCAGCTCCGGCTCGGGTTTGGGTGTTGCCGCAGGATACTCCTCCGTCTCCTTTGCGGCGATTCGAACATACAACTTTCTCAGTTTCTCCAACAGGATTTCCTTTTCAATGAGTGCCAATTTGGTCTCTTTTGAACTGTCAGATAGCCAGTTGTCAATCAATTCCGACATTTTTTGATATGCGTCGTTCATTTTTTTATGGTTTTGGTATCCGGTTAATGATTTTTATTATAATTTTGCACTCGAAAAAAGCGCACAAAAATACGAAAATTATACATATTAGGAAAAAATGTTTTTAGAAAATAAAGCGAGCAGAAATCATAAAAAAGGTTGGATTGAGGTGATATGCGGGTCCATGTTTTCCGGGAAAACGGAGGAATTGCTGCGTCGTGTCCGTCGCGCGGAGTTCGCCAATCAGAAAATCGAGCTCTTCAAGCCGGCCATAGACATCCGTTACGAAGAAACGGAAGTGGTGTCGCATAATGAAAACTCGCGCATCTCCACCCCGGTCAACAACTCCTCGGAAATCTTGCTGTACGTCAATATGAGCGACGTGCAGGTGGTGGCCATTGATGAGGTCCAGTTCTTCGACGAGGGGATTGTGGATGTTTGTAACCGGTTGGCCAACGCCGGCATACGTGTGATTGTCAGCGGGCTGGATATGGACTATAAGGGAGAGCCTTTCGGCCCGATGCCCAAACTCATGGCGGTGGCCGAATATGTCAGCAAACAGCATGCCATCTGCACGCGTTGCGGCGACCTCGCACAGTTCTCCCACCGTGTTGTGGCGAACGAGCAGCAGGTGCTCTTAGGCGAAAAAGATTCCTACGAGCCGCTCTGCCGACACTGTTTTAACGAGGTGACAAACCATAATTGAGTACTTTCCTTACGAAGCCCCTGGGGCTGTCAGCCCTTGTTTTCATGCGAGGACATCTTGACGTTTCACATCGCACACAGTGATCACCGCCATCGCCCCCCAAACGATGACGGAAAGTTTGTCGGTGTCGAGGAAGTTGTTCAGAAAACCGTGGGTAAAGTAGGTTGTCAAAGCTAAAGTTACACACAAAGATAAGATTTTCAATGTTTTGTCTTCGGCGTAGATGTAGGTTTTAATGCCAATGATGAGAAACACGATTACCATGGCGATGACCGTGAGGGCACCTGGTATGCCTGTTTCCGCGCACGAACCGATGTATTCGCTGTGGGCGTTGCCTCCGTCACCGAAGTCGGTGGAAATAATGGTCCGATAATATCCGACTTGGAAAGGGGCATATTCAAACTGGTAAGTTCCCGGCCCCCAGCCAAATACAGGTCTCTCTTTGATCATCCCGAAAGCAGCGGTCCAACGGTTGATACGCTCCATGTTGGAGGCATCTGTGCTGATATTCGACATCGATTGGATGTGCTCCACGAAATTACCGGACGAATCCTGACTGTTCCGGCTCATCTTGTACAGAATGTCGTCTGCGTAGAAAAAGAGCAGGGCGCCGACAACCAGTCCGCCTGTCACCAGCCATGAAAGCTTGATGCGGAGCTTGAGAATCACCAACACACCGATAGCCGCGGCCATGCTGAGCCATGCCGCACGGCTGTAGGACAGGTAAAACCCGACGAACAGAATAACCGAGACGACTATATAGAATATATAGTGTTGGGATTTGTTCCCGGGCAGGAAGATGAACCCCACGGTGAGCGGAAGCATGAAGGCCAGGGCAGCGCCGTAGGCTGTGTGGTCGTTGTAGAAAGGTGACATGACGTAGTGCGCATAGTGCTCGTCGAAGCCGCTGAGCGCGTGTTGGTAAGTGACGATGAGGACAATGATGGCCAGACCGAGCGCGTAGCAGTTGAAATAGCGCACGGCGTTTCTCAGGTCGTCAGCCGCCAATTGCATGAAAAACCAGTAACAGGAGGTGATGAACCATAACTTGGAGGCGAAAAACTTGAGCGAAATCACGGGACGCACGCTGGTGAGACAGGTGAACAGCATCCAGCCGAGATAGACGAATATCGCAATGGATAGCGGATGCTTCAGGAATTCCCGTTTGATACGCAAATCGTAGAGGATACGGGCGAAAAAGATCAAGGTGAGGGTGATCATCAGGGCCTCGGAAGGTAGCGAGAGCCCCAAATGGATGTTTTTGCTGCTTACAATCACCGAAAACGGGGTGCTGAAAGCCACCAGGTACATAGCCAAGTCGGCATGGAAAAAGACAAGATATAACCCCGCCAAGGCCACCGTAATCAGTTGAATAGCTGGGAATTCCCTGATTATCGAGTAGCCATTGGCCACCACAAGCGCCATCGCGACCAAAAAAGCGATAATCTGTCGCCTATTGATCTTGCGAATCTGCTGCAATATCTTTTCTGTCAGGCTGGTTTTCAACTCTTTCGATTATTAATAGCACCAATATCGTCAGGACAAAGGCGCACAGCGTGGAAATCAGGACGATGAGAGATTTCTTGGGATAGAATTTTTTATCCGCGACCTTGGGGTTGTCGATGACAAATTTCACGGGCATGATGGTGGTCATATCCATTTTGGCGTCCATCATTTTCTGTTTGCACAGCGCGTGATATTTGCTGAAGTTGTACTCCAAATCCTGGTAAGAGGTGAGCTGTGCACCGTATTTTGCGATGGTGTCTTGCTCTTTCTGGATGCGTTGCATAGCAGCAGTGTTGCCTTGTGCGGCGGCGATGGCGTATTGCTGGGTGAGACGTTCGCTCTGTGTTTTCACATCGAAAACCCCGTGTTTCATGATTTCACAAATGGAGTCGTTCACATCAGCGATGGCGCGTTCCACTGAATCCAGCTGAATTTGAAGGATGTCGTAGGCGGCCTGCGCACGTTCTTTCTCCACATTGTTTTTGATGGTGTCGAGCCAGCGCACTACATCCAAGGTCATCTCGTAGGCGCGTTGCGGGTCCCAGTCGCTCATGGAGACGGAAATCGCACCGTATTCCGTCCGCTTGACGGTCATGTTGTTCGTGATGGTCTTGTATAACTTGGTCTTTCCGCCTTTTTTGTCGAGGTCAATGTTGTAATATTCCGCCAGATGGTATTTCTCAATTAAAGAGTCCTTGATGGAGACGGCATTCAGGAACGGCAACATCTGCTCGGTCTCGTCCACAGTGGCCAAGGCCTTGATTTCCAGGCGTTCGTTGTAGTTCTGCTCGTTTAACAAAATTTTTGAAACGGAACTGGTGCGCGGAGCGTAAAGCAGGGCGGTCGATTTGAAGCGCGGTCGCACCAAAAAAGAGCAGGCGGCCGACACGACGAAGGCGGCTCCACAGACGATCAGCAGCCATTTCCGCCATTTCCACATAAATTGTAACAGACTGAAAGCGTTGTACTTGTCTTTGTTTTCCATTCGCTATGATGATTTTTTGATTACAAAATCGATTATTTCATTGAACCCTGTTGTTTAGATCAAGCCGAGTTCCATTTTGGCGGCCTCGGTCATGCATTCCATCGTCCAGGGTGGGTCGAAGGTGACGTCCACCACCACGTTGTTCACCCCGGGAATCATCTGCACGCGGGTCTGTACCTCCATGGGCAGGCTTTCGGCCACGGGGCAGTTGGGTGCGGTCAGCGTCATCAGGATGTAAACGTCGTTGTTCGCGTTCACTTCTAACTTGTAGATAAATCCTAATTCCCAGATGTTTACGGGGATTTCCGGGTCGTAAATGGAATTGAGAACTTCAATTACCTTGTTTTTCATACACTTATACTTTTTTGCAAAAATAACAAATCTTAACGTATTTTTATGCTTTTTAGTGTGTTTTTTTTCAACAACACGGAAGACATAATTTTTTTGTACTTTTGCTGCCGTTTTTAAAATCTTAAAGTATGTTGAACTATTTTCATGATGTCCCTTTTTCGGTGACCATTTGTGACAAAGACGGTAAAATTTTGGAGATGAACGACAGGGCCGAGCAGGTGCTCAGCCACGGCAAACATATAATTGGCCAGAATCTGCTGGATTGTCATCCGGAACCTGCCCGCACGAAGTTGGCCAACATGTTGCAAAACCACAATCTGAACGCTTATACCATCGAGAAAAACGGCGTCAAGAAACTGATTTACCAATCTCCTTGGTTTGAAAACGGCGAATTCGCGGGTTACATCGAACTCTCTATGGAGTTGCCCGCCGAGATGCCGCATTTTGTTCGTCAACCGAAACAATAGCTTACACGCTTGGGCGTTTAACTGTAATCGCGTTACCACCTAACCCAAAAGAAATGACCAAAGATCAAGAAATCACTTACGGAATGCGTCCCGTTTTCGAGGCGATTGAGAGCGGAAAAACGATAGATAAAGTGCTGTTCCAGAAAGGGTTGCAAGGCGATTTGTTTAAGCAGCTCTTCTATGAGGTGCGGCAGCGCAAGATCCCCTTTCAATATGTGCCGCAAGAGAAACTGAACCGCATCACCCGACAGAACCACCAGGGTGTTGTGGCATTCCTTTCGGCCATCGAATATTGCGACATTTTCAACATTGTTCCTGCGATTTTCGAAGAGGGGCGTGTGCCCTTTCTGTTGATGCTCGACAAAATCACGGATGTGCGGAATGTGGGTGCCATCGCGCGTTCGGCCGAGTGTGCGGGCGTGGATGCCATTATCCTGCCTTTGAATGGGGGCGCGCAACTCAACGAGGATGCCGTGAAGAGCTCCGCAGGAGCACTGCATAAAGTACCCGTCTGCCGTCACTCTAACTTGGTGGAGGTGATCAACTATTTGAAAGACAGTGGCATTGAAGTGATCGGTGTGACGGAAAAAGCCAATCATGCGCACTATAACAAAGACTTCACGCAGCCTGTCTGCCTGATTATGGGCAATGAGTATGAAGGCATCGCGTGGGACTATCTGAGGCTTTGCAACGACACGATCAATATCCCGATGGTGGGCACCATCCGTTCGCTCAACGTCTCTGTCGCAACGGGCATTGCTTTGTTTGAAGTGGTGAAACAACGAGATCCTGTGAAAGAATGAAAATAGGCGTACTCTCCGACACCCACGGCTTTCTGCATCCCGATGCGTACTCTTTTTTTGAAGGTTGCGATGAGATTTGGCATGCCGGTGATATCGTGAACGACTCCATCTTGGATGAGTTGCGACTGATAGCACCCAAAGTCCGTGCAGTTTACGGCAACTGCGATGACTGGGATATCCGTCGCGAAATTGATGAGTATGAGGTGTTCACTTGCGAAAAACACAAAGTCGCGCTGATGCACATTGTGGGTTCACCCGGCCGTTACCAACCCAAGGCCCTGCAAATAATTCGCGAGGAGAAACCGACCATCTTTGTGGCAGGCCACTCCCACATTCTCAAAATCATGTATGACAAATACCATAATCTCCTGTTTATCAATCCGGGAGCGGCAGGGTTGTATGGCATTCACACCCGTCTGACCATGTTGCGATTCGAGATTGAAGGCGAGGAGGTGAAAAACATGGAAATTTATGACATTCCCAAACAAACCCCTGTAAAATGATCGATAAAGAACCGATAATCACAGTGTTAGGACCTACGGCCACGGGCAAGACCGGCGTGGCGGTGCGTATTGCTGCCGAGTTGGGTGGCGAAATCGTCAGTGCCGACTCCCGTCAGGTGTTCCGTCGCATGGATATCGGCTCGGGGAAGGATTTGTCTGAGTATCAATACGATGGACAACCAATCCCCTATCATCTCATTGATATTGAGGAACCTGGCGTCGAGTACAATGTGTTTCGCTACCAGCAGGCAGCCTACGAGGCGATGGAGGAAATTCGTTCCCGAAGCCATCGTATCGTGTTTTGCGGGGGCAGCGGCATGTATGTGGAGGCGGTGCTGCGAGGCTACCGGCTCTTTCCAGTCCCGGAGAACGAAAGATTGCGAACCGAGTTGGAAAAGCATACGGATGAGGAACTTACGGCGATGTTGGCCTCTTACAAATCGTTGCATAACGACACGGACACTTCGGAGCGTCTGCGGCTTGTCCGCGCCATTGAGATTGAGGACTATTACGCCCGGCATCCCGAATTGAGCGAGCGTGTCCGCCCTTTGGATTCCGCTGTTATCGGACTGTGCGGGGAGCGCGACAAAATCCGTGAGCGCATTACCCGCAGGTTGCAGGCTCGTCTGCAGGAGGGGATGATCGAAGAGGTGAAATCGCTGCTTGATGAAGGTGTGCCCGCCGAAAGGCTTATCCGTTATGGTCTTGAATACAAGTTTGTCACCCAATATCTTTTGGGTGAATTGCATTATGGCGACATGGTGAGTCTGCTCAACACCGCAATCCATCAATTCTCGAAACGGCAGATGACCTGGTTCCGCCGCATGGAGCGCATGGGGTTCAACATCCGCTGGGTGAACGCCGATCTGCCGGAAGAGGAGAAGTTCCGGCAGATATACCATTGGTTGCGTGAAGACGGGATTCAGATATAAAAAAGAGGAGTTGCTTAGAACAACTCCCCTTGTCCGGAGACATATCTTGATTTACCTAAGTGCGTGAAAGCCAAATCAGTGGCTTCGCGCCCGCGCGGTGTGCGCATCAGGTAGCCTTCCTGAATCAGGAACGGCTCATAAACCTCTTCGATGGTGCCGGAATCTTCGCCCACCGCGGTGGCGATGGTGCTCAATCCCACCGGACCTCCCTTGAACTTTTCGATGATGGTGCTCAAGATGCGGTTGTCCATTTCGTCCAGACCGTGCTTATCGACATTCAAGGCGGTCAGGGCGACCTGTGTGATGGGCAGCGTGATGGTTCCGTCTCCCTTGATTTGGGCAAAGTCGCGGACACGGCGCAGCAACAGGTTGGCGATACGGGGTGTGCCACGACTGCGGCTGGCAATTTCGTAAGCGGCATCTTCGTCGATAGGAATGTCCAAAATGGAGGCAGAACGCTTGATGATGTTACCAAGTGTTTGGGCATCATAGTATTGCAATCGCAGGTTGATGCCGAAACGGGACCTCAGCGGCGCTGTCAGCAATCCGGAACGGGTGGTGGCCCCCACCAATGTGAACGGGTTGATGGATATCTGCACGCTTCGCGCGCTCGGACCGCTGTCAATCATGATGTCGATTTTGTAATCCTCCATCGCCGAGTAGAGATATTCCTCCACCACGGGCGACAGACGGTGGATTTCATCGATAAAGAGCACGTCATGAGGCTCGAGATTGGTGAGCAGACCTGCCAGGTCGCCGGGCTTGTCGATCACCGGTCCGGAGGTCACGCGCACATTCACGCCCATCTCGTTGCCGATAATATGCGACAATGTGGTTTTGCCCAAACCGGGCGGACCATGCAGCAACACATGATCCAATGCTTCGCCACGACCTTTCGCCGCATGAACGAAGACCATCAGGTTCTCTAAAACCTGCTGCTGGCCTTGGAAGTCGGTGAACTGCGCGGGACGTATGGCGCGTTCGAACTCCTTGTCAGAAGCCGACAACCGTTGTTGTGAAGGATCCAAATTCTCGTTCATGATGCGCTTAATGTTGATGTTTGTCCAATCGGTTCAGCCCTAAGATGGCCGGTTCGAAGTTCGTGGAGAGCTTCAGGGCCTCCTCATAATCCTTCCGTGCGGCGACATAATTGCCCATATACTCGTATGCGACACCGCGATTGCAGACGGCATACACGAACTGAGGGTTGATTTGCAGCACCCGGGTGAAAAGATCCACGGCCTCGTCATATTTTTTGATGTTGTCGTCCAAGTACATGTACCCCAAGTTGTTGAGGGACGGAATATGGGTCGAGTCGATGGCGATGGCCGTCTTGTACTCTTGTTCCGCCTCCTCCATCTTGTCCATGTCTTGGAACATCTTGCCCAAGTTGTAGTGCAGTTCCACATTCCTGGGGTCCACCTTCAACCCGTTTTGATAGTAAGAGATGGCAATCGGGTCGTTCTGTTGCTGATAGAAGTAGCCGAGTTCGAGGTATGCCTTGGTCTCTTTTGGGTCTTGGTCGATCACTAACTGCAACATGCGCAGATAGCCTACCGTGTCTTGCATGTCTTTTAACATAAAGGCTTTGATCAGGTAGGCTTTGGGATTGTGCGGCTGGCGTTGCACGGCCTCGTCGATGGTCTTCTCACAATCTTCGAACTGACGTGTATGGAACTGAAGTTCAGCCAGTTTCAGCCTTGCCTCATTGTTGTCTTCATCCGTGGAGATGGCCTTGAGCAGCATCTCTTCCGTCAGGTCGGTTTCATGCTGTGCGAAGTAGAGGTCTGAGAGCATCACATAATACTTGCTGCTGTCGGGCTGCAACTTGATGGCGGTCTGCATATCGGCAATGCCTTTGTCAATATTCTCGTGAAGATAGTAATACTGCGCCCGTTTGTAATAATTTTCGGACTTTTTCGGGTGCTTGTCGATGTTGATGCACAATTCAGCCAATTCCGGCGGCAGGTCGGCATATTGGTTCTTGTTTTTGCAGCCGTAAGCGAAAACTAATAGTATTGCCAGTATGCAGGTGATAATTTTTCTCATTATGTCTGTTTGCTAATTCAAGTTTCAAGTTTCAGGTTTGCCTATTGTCTGCTCTCCTTGATGGCTTCGCGAATCTTGGCCTCGATTTCGTCGGAAAGCTCGGGATTGTCGTTGAGCAGCTGTTTCACGCTGTCGCGGCCTTGGGCGAGCTTGGATTCGCCGTAGGAGAACCAGGAACCGGATTTCTTGATGATGTTGTATTCGACACCGAGATCGACGATTTCGCCGGTTTTGGAGATACCTTCGCCGAACATGATGTCGAATTCGGCAGTGCGGAACGGGGGTGCCACTTTGTTCTTCACCACCTCGACTTTCACGTGGTTGCCGATGGCGGTGTCACCGTCTTTGATTTGCGACTGTCTGCGGATGTCCAAACGCACGGATGCGTAGAACTTCAATGCGTTACCGCCGGTGGTTGTCTCGGGGTTGCCGAACAGGATGCCGATCTTTTCACGCAATTGGTTGATGAAGATGCAGCAACATCCTGTCTTGTTGATGGTTGCGGTCAGTTTGCGCAAAGCTTGCGACATCAGGCGGGCTTGCAGGCCGACTTTGGAGTCGCCCATGTCGCCTTCGATTTCGCTCTTGGGGGTGTGGTCGGCCACGGAGTCGATGACGATGATGTCGATGGCGCCGGAGCGGATGAGGTTGTCGGCGATTTCGAGGGCTTGCTCGCCGTTGTCGGGCTGCGAAATCAGCAATTCGGCGGTGTTGACGCCTAATTTTTCGGCGTAAAAGCGGTCAAAGGCGTGCTCCGCATCGATGAAAGCGGCGATGCCGCCCTGCTTTTGCGCCTCCGCGATGGCGTGGATGGCCAGCGTGGTCTTACCGGAGGACTCAGGTCCGTAAATCTCTACTATTCTGCCTTTCGGGAAACCGCCCACACCCAAGGCCGTGTCCAGACCGATGGAGCCGGTGGAGATGACATCCATCTCCTCGATATGGGTCTCCCCCATGCGCATGATGGAGCCCTTTCCGAAAGTTTTTTCAAGTTTTTCGAGTGTAGAATTGAGTACTTTCAGCTTTTCAGCATTGACATTGTTTTTGATTTCTTCTTTTTCCATTGTTTGATAGGTTTATAATTTCTTTTTTTTTTCGAGGGGGCAAAGTTACGATTTTTTTCAATTCAGCTGTATGGCGTTGGGTTTCATAATTGAATATGGCTTTCTTCATCGGTTAATGGTGGATGCTCAGAACTTTCGCAGCTTTGTCTTGTCGAACGGGTCGAGGGAGAAGATGTCGTCACTGCTGACACGGATGACAAGCAGTCCCTCCTCACGGGCGAGCCTGTCGGCACCGTTCTCATAATTGATGGCGGCGACGGCGGCCACAACCTCCTTGTCTGCACTTTCAGGGAAAAACTCCCTGAACATCGTCATCCTGTGTATGAAACGTTTCACTTTTTTTTCGGTAAAGTCGGCCTTGACCTCAACAGGGATAGTGATTTCGTCATTCCCAAGCAGGACATCCAATTCCATTTGCTTGTTTCCCGCATCGATTCCGCGCACGATGTTCTTACCACGGTTAAACAAGATAAAGCCCGCATCTTTAAAAATCTTGTCAATTGATGAGCTCATCAAACCCTCCACGATGTGCCCGGTAGAACCGAGAAATGCTCTCGAGATATTGCGGATCTGCGCGTCCGTCTTTCTCCTTTCCTCGTCCATGCGCTTGTCCGTCTCGTCGAAGGTCTCCCTGAGCTTCTGAAGACCTTCTTTCTGCTGCAGTGCGGTTTGGCGCAAGATTTCCCGAATGTCATGCATATCGCGTTCATGCTCGCGGCGGGAATTCTCCCACCACTCGTCGCGCTCTTTGATTGTGCCGGACTGTTCAGCCTGTCCCTTCATCATGCTGTTGATCAATCGTTCGTTCCTGTCGATTCTTTCGGTGTTCTTCTGCACCATCTGCCTCAACTGCGGCAGTTCGGGTTCCATAAGATTAATTTCACTTTTCATAGTTCTTTTTTTTAACGTTAAAGGATACACGATTATCGTTCATTCACCCCTTTGTCTTGCCATCGTGAAATCCATGCTGCAAATATACAACATTTTTTTGATTCTCGTCAAAAATTGAAGAAATATTTTTATTGCTAAAAATCAATACGTTACAAATTTCAGACAATTGATATTTATAATTAATTGTTAAAATTAATTTCAAACTTCGCAAAGAATTCAAACAAGAGGCCGCAAAGCTGGAAGGCCAGATGAAAATGGTGATTCACGGGTTTCGCCGCTACATTCTTCATTCTACATGAAAACGTAGTACACGATCCCCCCGACCACCCCCGCAATCACAATCTGCAGTATCGGGCTCACCTTCCATTTCAAAGAGGCGATGAAAGCGGCGGCGAAGAGTCCGATGCTCAGGAAGAACTGCAACGGGTTTTCCGCGTAGGTGCCGAAGGTCTCTGCGTTGACCAACAGCGCGGCGGCGGCGGCAATCAAACCGATGACCGTCAGTTTCAGCACCGACATGACCGTCTTGATCACAGGGTTGTCTTTATGGCCGAGAAGGTATTTGCTGATGAGCAGAACCAGCACGAAAGGCAGCAGAATGACAGAAAAAGAGGCGAGGAAGGCGCCCGCCACGCCCCAAAACGGGTCGTAGCCGGCATTTACCACGGCGGTGTAGCCCGCGTAGGTGGCCACGTTGATGCCGATAGGCCCCGGGGTGACCTGGCTGGTGGCGACGATGTCTGTGAATTCCGCCATCGTCATCCAACCCTGCTTCTCCACCACCTCGTTCTGGATAAGGGCAATCATGGCGTAGCCGCCTCCGAAGTTGAAGATGCCGATTTTGCAGAAAGTACAGAACAGTTTCCAGAAAATCATGATTGTACCTCCTTCTTTTCCAGATATTTACCATATACGAATCCACCAATGCCCGCAGCGAGAATCACCCAAACAGGGGAGATGCCGAGCAGCCAGATCAGCAAGGCCGCGAGCACCGGGATCCAGAAATTGCGGAGGGAGATGCGCGCGGTTTTGGCCATGCGGAACACCGGTGCGGCGATGAGGGCGACCACGACTGGACGGATGCCCTTGAAGACGGCTTCCACCACGGCATTGCCTTGCAGATAGTGCAGCCCCATGGCGAGTGCAAGGATGATGAGGATGGGTACTAAGATGTTTCCGATGACGGCGGTGACGGCCCCGGGAACCCCGCGCAACCGCCACCCGATATGCGCGGCCATGTTCGCGGCGAAGATGCCCGGCAGGGTCTGCGCCAACGTGATGATCCCCATGAACTCGTCTCGGGTGACCCATCCATGACGATCCACCAACTCCTTCTCCATCAGCGGAATCATCGCGTAACCGCCACCGATGGTGAAGGTCCCGATTTTGAAAAACGACCAGAAAAGTTGTCCCAATGAGGCCATAGTCTTCGTTAGTTTCAGGCGGCAAAGGTACGAATTTTAAGTGAATGTTGGTGACTTCGTGTTAGTTACTTCGTGTTGATTACTTCGTGTTGATTACTTCGCGTTGATGAGTAAATGTTGGGGATATTGTGATAGGAGGCGACGCTTCCCAGCGTCGAGGCAAGGAGATGGCAAGGGGTTCTCAAGCTTATGGCAAGGGGTTGCCATACCCTAGGCATAATTGTTGTTCAATAGTTCTCCGTTATTTCTTCGATAGTTCTTCGATGATTTATCGAACAACTATCGAAGAACTATCGAACAACTATCGAAGAAATGATATGGCATCACCTTGGGAAACATACGCCAAATACTTGAGAAACACTTGCCATATCCTTGCCAGATACCTGCCAACCCCTTGCCAACTAAGCTTCTAAACCTGAAACCTGAAACTTGAAACCCCCAAGCCTCACTCGAACCGCCTGTGCAATTTGTGTGACATAAAAAAACCGCCCGGAAGTTCTTCATGAAACTCCCGGACGGATATGTTCTGAGAAAAGGAAGGGCTGGTTAGTTCTGAATGACGTTGGCTCCCGTTGCAATGGAGACCGAGGTGCAGTAGCCATCCTTTCCGGCTCCGATGCTGTTAGGGGCTCCGCTTCCTTTCGTAGCCACTACGCTAGTCACGTCTGCTGTAATCGTGATACTGCCGCACTGGGTGTTAATATCGATTGGGCCGCCGCCGCCGATGCCAGCAGCGTCTTCACCACCCTCAGCTATGATAGTGCCACCACTGATGTTGATGTCACCGCAGTTTGCCCCACGACCGCCACCGACACCAGCAGCACCTACACCGCCCTTGGCTTTGATGTTTCCGCCGGTGACTTCGATATCACCGCAGGTTGAAACATAAGCGCCACCGATGCCAGCTGCATATAGACCGCCAGTAGCCACAATATTGCCGCCCTGAATGACGATGTTGCCACAGGATTTATGGTTAAGTCCTGCTCCGATGCCAGCCGCGAAGCCGTTGCTGCCGACAATGAGCGAGTCTGTGCCTTGGGTACCGCCCTTGATGGTGAGCGTGCTACCCACAGGAACATAGATGCCGGGATATTCGTTATTGAACCCGGTCACTTTATTCGTCGTTCCGTCCTTCAGGATGATGGTGGCATCGCCCTTGCAGGTGATTCCTGCCCATAGGTAGCTCATACTATGCGTTCCGTTGATGGTTGCCCCATCCAGCGTCACAGTGGCGCCCTTTGCGATGGAAATCTTCACAGGAAAGTTCTCCACATCAAGCGTGCCCTTCAGGGTATCGCCGTTTTGGGCAGTAAAGGCTTCCGTAATGGTGGAGAGGTCAATCGTGGTAGGTTCTCTGCTGTCCACCTTGGTGAATTCACCCGTCTCGGTGATGCGCGGCACGCTCTTGATCTCTCCGGTTTCGCTCACGAAGCTGTGGCCATAGATAGTCAGCTCGCCCAAGGGAGTAAGACCCGGGGTGAGCAAACCAAAGGTGGCGAAGAGATTCGTGTCAGAGGTGACGGTGATAGTGTGGGTGTCTTCTGTACTATGGTCGTCGCTCCAATCCAGGAGTGCGTAGCCCGCTTCCGGGATGGCCTTGACGGTGACTTCTGTGCCGTAATCCACAATATAGGTGTCAGGAGTAGAACCCTGAGTCACACCATCGGGAAGAGTGTTCCCTTGGTAGAACAGTTGCAACTCGCCCAACTGCAAGATGTTGCCGCTATCCACTTCGCTCACCTCGAAACGGAAATATCTGTAGGTGCCGGGAACATCCATTTCGAAGTCGAAGGGGGCGTAGTTGGTGTCCTTCATGGTGACGTCGTTGGAGACAGCGTCAATGATGGTCCAGTTATCGCTACCATCAAGATTAGCCTTCAGCACCCAACTCTTCGGATTTCGGCCTGCTCCCCACGTCTCATTGTCGTCACCCGTAAACAGCGTGTAGCCGTTTACCTGCACGGCATTGGTGGTCCTGAATTCAACAATTTTTTGGTCAGCAACGGTGCACCACTTGTTGCCGCCAGTGATGATGCCGTCGAATAGCTTGTCGCATTTTTGGTTCTCATAGCTGGTGCAGCATTCCCGTACTGAGATACTGGAGCTGGGGATTATAGTCTTGTTGCCGTTGATGGTTTGAATCTCCACTGAGCCGTTGCCGATAGCCGACAGCGTCAGCACGGGTTTGACAACGAAGGTGGCAAGCGCGGTCGTGTCGCCCGTGACGGTGACCGTGCGGTCAAGGTCCGTGCTGTTGTCCTCCCATTTCAGGAGCTGGTAGCCCGCCGCCGGGATGGCCTTCACGGCGACTTTCGCGCCGGGAAGCACATAGTACTCGTTCTCGGCGGCGTTCTTGACGCTCACGCTGTCGAGGAAGGAGATGACGCCCGCACTGTCGATCTTCACCGTGCCCATCGCCGCGTCGTTGGTGTTCAGCGTCAGGGTGTAGGGAGCGCGCGTGTCGATGATGTACATGGCCGAGTCGGGCATGAGGGTGTCGTTGCCGGCGAAGACGGCCTTGACGGTGTCTATGCCCACTCCGTTAATGGTGACCACGCCGTCAGTGCTGACGGTGTTGCCGGAGTTGGTGCCGGTTCTATGGGCGATGCTGTAGCTCACCTCGCCAAGGATGTTGTTGTATGCCGCTGTAAGCGTGGCTCCCTCGAAGGGGAATCCCAGGTAAGCGACGAGCGGATTGCTCTCCACGGTGACTGTTTCGGCACCGACCTTCCAAGCCAACAGGGCATCCTGCTTCCACGTGGTCCGCAGCGCATAGTTGCCCAGAGGCATCTGGAAGCACCATGAGTTGGGATCCGAGGTGCAGTGCTCGAGGGTCTCGGAGTTCTGCGCCCACGCATTCGCCGTCATCACCATGACAAAGGCCGTTAATATGATATGTTTGATATATTTCATTGTTCCTAATTTTTTCGTTGGTTATTCACAATACGGTATAATTAGAATGCCAGACAAGCACGGACACGAGGGTTGGTACTGGTCCTATTGAAGAATGTCCATGCTATTGAGGGGCTGGAAGCGCCGAAATTGTAGGCAAGCGCATATTCAGTTTCACCCCCCGTACTTGACGACCAATATGATTCTTGCTGTATGTTTGTGCCACCGACAATACTGAATTTACTACGCAGGGCAGAGGAGCCGCCTGAAGCGCTAAACATGGAGTTCCACTGATTCTCACTGGGCAGCATCCAAGATGCATTGATGACGGGAGCGGATGAATTCTTGCCTGAGCACGCTGTCTTGGCGGCCTCCCAATTCAAACCAGCATTCTCATCGCTCATGGCGAGTGCCAGACCATGATTATAGGTGGTATGTCCCGTCGCATTTCCCACGTAGGCAATCATGGCCACAGCGGTGGTGCTTGCATTCGCGGCGGCGGTCGCATTGTCATAGATGTTGCCGTCGGCACCGATCACCTTGCCGATGTCCTCGGCAGTGGCATCGGCAGCCGCCTTCGGAGCGACCGAGGTCGGATAAACAATCGTGCTCTGCGTAAGGTAGTTTGCGCCGTCACCCACATAAGCGTTATTCTGCCAATAGACGGTGCCGCCGATGGTCACCGTGCCGCAGGTGTTTTCATTGTCCCTATAGCCTATGCCGATGCTGTTGGGAGCATCTGTACCCTTGGTGGCCGTCACGCGGGTCACGCCATCGGTGATGGTGATGGTGCCGCAATTTCTGATATAACCGCCACCGATACCGGCAGCATACTGACCACCGGTAGCCTCGATGATGCCTCCCTGAATATCGATGTTGCCACAGCTGATATTATATCCTCCTCCGATGCCTGCCCCGTGGCCGTTGCTGCTGGCGATGAGCTTGCCTGTGCCTGAGGCACCGCCCTGGATGGTGAGCGTATATCCATCATATACAAAGACACCCGGATACTCGTTATAGAATCCCTTCACCGTGTTCGTCGTGCCGTCTTTCAGGACAAGGGTGACATTGCCCAAGCAGGTGATGCCCGCCCATCTGTAGCTTTCATTATTCGTGCCGTTGATAGTCACGCCGTCAAGCGTCACGGTGGCGCCGTTGGCGATGGAGATTTTCACAGGATGGTTGTTTGCATCAAGCGTTCCCGTCAGGGTGTCGCCGTTTTGGGCCACAAAATGGTGTTGGACGGTGTCCAAGGTGATGCGTCGCGGCAGCATTTGGAACATCTCCAAATCTTTCACCTTGGTGGCCTCTGCGGGGTTCGGGGTGATCATCACGTCGGCCCCCGCGGGAATCACCACGTAGCCCATGGGGTCGTTCGGGCTGTAGGGTGTCGGATGGACAGCCGTAGAGGCACCGTTGATATAAATATCCCACGTGGTGCGCACGCTGTCGAGACGGGATTCGTATTCCACCTCCAGCAGCTTGTTGGCCGCGGGCATGGTGAACTGCCAGGAGCCGTCGGCTTGGCGGGCGGGAATAAAGTCGTACGTCATCGTGAGGGTCTGGCCTCCGCTTGTGATTCCGACCTGATTCAGTGTCTGATTGTTATAGCACTCAATATGATTGTAATACAAATGCTGATACGTCGGATCGAATCCTGTCTTATCTTCAATTTTAGCCTTTATATTTTCGAAGGAATCCGAAGGTTCAACCTCAAGTGTTACTTGTCCCGAAGGGGTTATAACATAGAGCTGCATTGCCCACACCTGTCCCGCTGTCAGTACCACGGCCATCGCCGTTAATATGATATGTTTGATATATTTCATTGTTCCTAATTTTTTCGTTGGTTATTCACAATGTAGCATTTGTTCTTGTAGAATGACTACGGTGCCGGATAAGTGTAAGGGCTGGTGGTGATTGCGCCCGTACTGCCGCCGATAGTCACCGTGCCGCAGGTGCCATTTACACCAGCACCGATGCTGTTGGGAGCATTTGTGCCGCCCTTGGTGGCCGTCACGCTGGTCACGCCGCTGGTGATAGTGATGTTGCCGCAGCTTGACTTTGTACCAGAGCCGATGCCTGCCGCTGCTTCGCCACCCGTAGCCGTAATGGTGCCGCCAGA
>JAEEGL017413905.1_pt1 | contig 22937 bp, 16 predicted proteins | sample 9134231 | NCBI WGS metagenome assembly JAEEGL01 (sample SAMN16246548, study PRJNA631951) | gut metagenome | biome: gut microbiome; feature: rumen; material: fiber-attached | host: Bos | place: Iran: Karaj | collected 2018-10 | reverse complement strand
AGGCATAACGGAATCGAGCACATTGTGACCGATGAAAGAATCCGATAAATTCCGGTTTATCGGGCTGAAAACCGTGTATCATTTTGGCGCTTTTAGTTATGGTTACGTACATTATGGCGGTCTTATACAAAAGAGAGCGTGTACGAACTTGTGCACGCTCTCTTTTGACGTCGCTTCGGGTTTATTCGAACCCCTCTTATTTGCGGTGCGGAGCGACGCAAATAAACAAATCTCGCCTTCCAATACGGTTGCCCTTTTCTCTTCGTCAGGCGAGATTTGAAGAGTAGCGCCGACCTGCAGCCATCCTGTCCCCGTCGCATAGTCGTCCGTGGCGTGCGGCACAGCCACCCGCCCCGTACTCCTTGCTTTGGGTGACACCGATTGTGAAAACAGTCCACCGGACTGTTTTCACGTCACTAACGTCGAGTCTCGTATGCTCCCCCATACATAAAGAAAACGCCCCGGGGGGCGTTTTCTTTATGGACTATAAACTTGTAAACGTGTGCGCCTTGCACCTTACTTCGTGATCGGAAGGGTGTACCAGGTCCGGAGAGCCTCGTCGAGCGCCGCCTGCTTTTGCGAGAGCAACGATTCGTACTGCGTCGTGATGTAGGGCGCGCCGCCTTCGAATTCGTCGTCCTTGAGGAGCGAATGCCAGCGGTTGCCTCTGTTATTCGCGCAGATCAGGTCGTCGACCGTCTTGTCGCGGTCAAAGCGGATGCCCTCGTAGATGATGTTGAGCATCCGGTCGGTGCCCTGGTTGTAGGTCGTGACCTTGTACTTCATCACGATCTGCAGGAACTGTTCGCGGATCGCGGGCGATTTCTCGGTGCAGTACTGGATGAACGCCGTCAGCGCCTTTGCCTTCGGGGGCTTGACGTGAACGTTGATCGCGCCGGCGTCGCCCTGGTTGATGATGATCGTGTTGTAGTCGTATCCCTCGGAAGAGGCGATCAGCGGGAAGGGAACGACCGAATAGAGGGATTCCATGTTCTGGAAGGCGTCGTCCTCAAGCGTACCGAGCGTGCACGCGCCCGCGAAGAGCAGTTCGTCCTGTCCGAATTTGGTGTGGTGGTACGCGGAACCGGGGGTTTCCGGGGTGTTGCCCGAGAAGGTCGCGGAGGTCGCAAGCGATCCGCTTCCTTCAAACACGGCTTTCACCTTTCCGAAGATCAGGTTGAGTCCCGCCGCTTCGGAATCCGCGGGGAACGTGAGCCACTGCTTGTGGTTATACTCGCTGCTCTCGTCCTCGATCGTACTTACCTTGGTGATCTCCAGACCGCAGGAGTAGAGGAAACTGGCAGCGTTGACGCCGCCGAAGCGGTCGGCGATGATACCGAGTCGGTCATTGATCGAGTCGGAGCTGTCGTTGTCCCTATCCTCCCAGATCGCCTCGCAGAGTTTGCCGAGGACGTCCCAGGTCCACTTTCTCGAGTCGACGAGGTCGAAGAAGCGAGCCGTGAGTTCCTCACCCGTCCCGAGTTCATCCCCTTCTTCGAGGATCGCCGGCGCGAGTTTGACGGCGTTCTCGTTCATCAGGTTCATGTTGAAGGGCAGAAGCGACACGGCGCGGAACACGTCGAGGAAATAGTCGCTGCCGAGGATGTAGGCGCGGTCGCCGGTGAACGACAGGTTCTCCATCCACTCTTTCAGCCAGCCGTCGGTATCGAAATCGAAGAACGAGTTCGGGATCGATTTGACGTCCTTGAACGATCCCTGCATCAGTTCGATGTTCAGGTCGTAGAGCATATTGACGAACAGATCGGGCGCGTCCGCCGCGTTCCCTTTGACGACGAGGTCGATATGCCCCGCCTGCTTTCCGTATTCATAATCCGAAGTTTGGTAGGTGATCTTAATGCCGAGCAGATCTTCCGCCGCCTTGTTGCGTTTGTAGATCATCTCCTGGATCCCGGGCGTCACGCCGTCCACGACCTCGTCGGGACCTTGCAGATAGATCTCGTTTTTCGACGCCTTTTCGGCGTTCTTTTTCATGCTGTACTCGATTTTCAGTTGCCGCGAACTCTCCGTCATCATCGTGACCTTCGGCGCGAGTTTTTCCCACTTGTCTGCGGTGGTCGCGGTCGTCGCGTCCTGTGTATCGGATGCGACGGGCTCGGTCGCCGGTTCCGTCGTATCGGTCTTTTTGCCGTTCTTGTCGCAGGACGCGAGCACGAACGCCGATAAGACGAAGCACAGGATCAGGAGCAGGGATACGATTTGCTTTTTCATCGGGTTTCTCCTTGTTGATTTTCGGGCGACTGTTTTCGGGCGCGGCGGACTTGACTGTCGGCTCCCGCCCCCGACGAAAACACTTCCCGTTATTTTAGATTGTACTCCGGTTTTATAAAAAAAGCAAGAGAGGGCGCAGTTTTTGACCCAAAAAGAGCAATCTGTATAAAAAATATGCGCAAAAATTGTGTAATGATCCGTACGTCCCCGCCCCGCCTACGGATTTTCCTTTGCTCTTCGGCGCGCAGAGGACCAGAGACAAAAAGAGAGAACGCCCCCCGCGGGGGGGCGTTCTCCTTTCGGTTCTCCGGGTTTCACTCAGTTGGACGTCGGGAGCGTGTACCAGGTCTTCAGATACTCGTCGAGCGCCTTCTGCTTCTGCGAAACCACCGCTGCGTACTTCGTCGTGATGTAAGAGGCGCCGCCTTCGTGATGCTCGTGCTTCATCAGGTCGTGCCAACGGTTGTCACGGTCTATGACGCCGAACAGATCGTCGACCGCCTTGTCGCGTCCGTAGAGGATGCCGTTGTAGATGATGTCGAGCATCCGGTCGGTACCCTGGTCGTAGGTCGCGATCTTGTATTTCATCACGATCTCGAGGAACTGTTTGCGGATCTTGCCCGAATGTTCGGTGCAGTACTGGATGTACGCCGAGAGCGCCCTTACCTTCCGGGGATTGGATTTGACGTTGACGGCGCCCGCGTCGCCGGTGTTATCGATGATCGAGTTGTATTCCTGGTGGGCGCTGACCATCGGGCAGGGGACCACCGAATACACGTCGTCCATTCCCTGAATGGTGTCGTCCTCCAGGTCGCCGAGCAGACCGACGCCGAGGAAGAGCACTTCGTGCTGGGCAAATTTCGTAAGGTGATACGCTTTACCCGGCGCCTCGGGCGTGTTGCTGGAGTGGGTGGCGCTGGTCGAGAGAGACCCCTTGCCGGTGAACACTTTCGACACCGCGTCGAAGATCTCGTTCAGCCCCGCCGTCTCGGAATCGCTGGCGAACTTGATCCATTTTTTGTTGTTGTATTCGCTGTTCTCGTCCTCGATGACGTATTCCTCGGTCAGCGGAGTGCCGCCGGAATAGATGAAGCCGACCGCGCTCTTCCCGCCGTATTCGTCGGCGAGAATGCCGAGTTGGTCGCGGATCGAGTCGGAATCGTCGCCGTCCTTGTCCACCCAGATCGCCTCGCAGAGTCTGCCGAGCACGTCGTAGGTCCATTCTCCCCGATCGACCAGGTCGAAGAAGCGGGGCGCGAGCGCCTCGCCCGTCCCGAGTTCATCCCCTTCTTCGAGGATCGCGGGCGCGAGTTTGACGGCGTTCTCGTTCATCATGGTCATGTTGAAGGGCAGGAGCGTGACCGAGCGAAGGAGTTCGAGGAAGTAGTCGCCGCCGAGGATATAGGCGCGGTCGCCGGTGAGCGACATATTCTCCATCCACGTAGTCAGCCAGCCTTCTGCCGAAAAATCAAAGAACCCGTTCGGGATCGACCTGACGTCCTTGAACGATCCGTTCAGCAGTTCCAGGTTCAAATCGTAGAGCAAACAGACGAACAGATCGGGGGCGTCCGACGCGTTGCCTTTGACGATGAGGTCGATCTTGTCCACCTGCTTTCCGTAGTATTCGCTCCAGTAAACGTGCTCGATATTCAGACCGAGCAGATCGCGCGCCGCCTTGTTGCGGTCGTAGACCATCGTTTCGATCTCGGGCGTCACGCCGTCCACGACCTCGTCGGGACCTGCCACGTAGATGTCGTTTTTCGACTTCTTCACGCCGTTCCGGCTCACGTCGCACGCGATCTTGAGCGACCGGTCTTTTTCGGTGATCATCGTGACCTTCGGCGCGATCTTCTCCCACTTGGTGTCGACGGTTTGCGTCGTCGCTTCCGCGGGCTCGGACGCGGCGGGCTCGGTCGTCGGTTCGGTCGTATCGGTCTCGCCGCCCTTATTGCAGGACGCAAGCGCAAAGACCGAAACGATCATGCACAGAAGCAGAAGCAGGGATACCAGACATTTTTTCATAACGTGTCTCCTTATTGTTATACACCGCACGGGGCGTCGGTTTCCGTCGGTCAGTTTTCGGTCTTCGGAAGCGTGTACCAGATCTTGAGCCGGTCGTCAAGCACCTTCTGCTTCACCGCGCGGTTCGCCTCGTACTGCGTCGAGATATAGTCGGCGCCCGCCTGGAAGTGCTGATGTCTCATCAGACCGTGCCAGCGATTGTTGCTGTCGCCCACCAGATCGTCGACCGTCTTGTCGCGCCCGTAGCGGATCGCGTCGTAGATGATGTTGAGCATCCGGTCGGTGCCCTGGTCGTAGGTCGTGACCTTGTACTTCATCACGATCTGCAGGAACTGTTCGCGGATCGCGGGCGAGTTCTCGGTGCAGTACTGCAGGTACGCCGTCAGCGCCTTCGTCTTGGCGGGCTTGACGTTGACGTTGATCGCGCCGGCGTCGCCGGTGCTGTAAATGATCGTGTTATACTCGTTATTGGCGTTGGTCTTCGGGCAGGGGACGACCGAATAGAGGTCCTCCATGTTCTGGAACACGTCGTCTTCGAGCCCGCCGAGCAGGCAAACGCCCGTAAAGAGCAGATCCCCGCCGGCGAATTTGGTGTGATGGTACGCGATACCGGGTGCCTCCGGCGTGTTGCTCGAGAAGTTATAACTGGTCGACAGCGATCCGGGGCCCTCGAACACTCTTTTCACCTTCTCGAAGATCAGGTTGAGCCCCTCCGAGGTGTCGTTGTACTTGATCCACTGCTGTTGGTAGTACGGGCTGCCCTCGTCCTCGATCCGGTACGTTTCGGTCAGGGTCTCGCCGCAGGAGTAGATGAAACTGCCCGCGCACTGACCGCCGTCGCCGTACTCGTCGCCGATGATGCCGAGTTGGTCGTAGATCGAGTCGGCGCCGTCGTTGTCCTTATCCACCCAGATCGCCGCGCAGAGTTTGCCGAGCACGTCCCAGGTCCACTCTCCCCGATCGACCAGGTCGAAGAAGCGGGGCGTGAGTTTTTCGCCCGCGCCGAGTTCATCCCCGTCTTCGAGGATCGCCGGCGCCAGTTTGTCGGCGCTCGCGTCCATCAGGGTCATGTTGAAGGGCAGCACCGGAACGGCGCGAAAAACGTCGAGGAAATAGTCGCTGCCGAGAATGTAGCCGCGGTCGCCGGTGAACGACAGGGTCTTCATCCACGATTCGAGCCAGCCCTCGGCTTTGAAATCGAAGAACGAATTCGGGATGGTCCACACGTCCTTGAAGGTCCCGTTCAGCAGTTCCAGGTTCAGTTCGTTCAACATATTGACGAACAGATCCGGCGCGTCGGCGGCTTTCCCCTTGACGGCGATGTCGATCTTATCCGCCTGCTTGCCCCACGATTCGCTCCAGAAAACGAATTCGGTCGAGACGTGAAGCAGGTCTCTTGCCGCCTTGTTGCGTTCGTAGACCATCTGTTGGATCTTGGGCGTCACGCCGTCCACGACCTCGTCGGGACCTTTCAGATAGACGTCGTTTTTCGACGCCTTCTCCGCCGATACGTTGCTGCTGCACTCGATCTTCAGGCTTCGCGCGCTCTCCGCCATCATCGTGATCTTGGGCGCGAGTTTCTCCCACTTGGTGTCGGGGGGTTCGGTCGCCTCTCCCGTCGTCCCGTCCGCCGACGCGACGGGCTCTTCCGTCGCGGGCGCCTCGGTGGCGTCGGTCCCTTTGTCGCAGGACGCGAGTAGCAGGACCGAAAGGATCATACACAGCATCAGGAGCAGGGATACGATTCGGTTTTTCATAGCGTTTCTCCCATGTCGATACACGCGTTTTCAGCGGGTATCTCTTTTATTGATTATATCTTAACGGAACCGCTTTTGCAATCGGAAACGGGGAAAAACCCGCATTTCGTCACATTCCCCAAATCCGAAAAAAATATTTGTTCAACTTGACAACGCGTTTTTGGTTGTTTCCCCCAAAAATCGCGGCGTCGGTTTGTGCACTGTCACAAATGCGTTCCGCAGGCGGGCGGCAGAGTTCCCTTTTCGGGACTTTTCGGTTTTGCCGGGATCAGTTCTCGGTCTTGGGCAGGGTGTACCACGTCTTCATCACGTCGTCGAGCGCCGCCTGTTTCCTCGCGACCGTCTCCCTGACCTGCTGGGCGATGTAGTCGGAACCGACGAGGAAAAGACCGGTTCGCATCAATCCGTGCCAACGCGGTTCCTCGTTGCGGTCTTCAACCATCTTGTCGCGTCCCCAGAGGATGGAGGCGTAGATGATGTTGAGCATCCGGTCGGTGCCCTGGTCGTAGGTCGTCACTTTGTACTTCATTACGATCTGCAGATACTGATTGCGGATCGCGGGCGAGTGTTCGGTGCAGTACTGCAGGTACGCAGAGAGCACTCTCGCCTTGCGGGGGTTGGCGTTGACGTTGATCGCGCCCGCGTCGGCGCTGTTGAAGATAACCGTGTTATACGAATAGGTAGCGTCGGCTTTCGGACAGGGAACGACCGAGTAGAGGTCGTCCATTTCCTGGAACACCTTGTCTTCCAGTCCGCCGATCGCGCAGACGCCCGCAAAGAGCACTCCGCGTTCGGCGAATTTGGTATGATGGTACGCAAGCCCGGCGTTTTCCGGCGTGTTGTTCGAACGATTTCCGCCGGTCGAAAGGGAGCCGGGGCCCTCGAACACGGATTTCACCTTATCGAAGATCAGGGTGATCGCCGTCGTATCGGTCGAATACCGCAGCCATTGTTTGCCGTTGTACGGGTTGCTTTCGTCCTCGATCGTGTACGCCTCGATCAGTTCCGTACCGCAGGAGTAGACGAACGCCGCCGCGGCTTCCCCGCCGAAGGTGTCGGCGATGATTCCGAGTTGATCGTAGATCGAGTCCTGCCCGTCTCCGTCCTTATCCACCCAGATCGCCTCGCACATTTCGCCGAGAACGTCCCAGGTCCATTCCCCTCTTTCAACGAGGTCGAAGAAACGGGGGGTAAGGTTCTCACCCTCTCCGAGCGTTTCGTCGGCGCCGAGGATCGCCGGGGCGAGTTTTGCGGCGTTCTCGTCCATCATGGCCATATTGAAGGGGAGCACGTTCGTCGAACGGAAAATATCCATAAAGTAGTCGCTCCCGAGGACGTAGGCGCGGTCGCCCGTGAACGACAGGTTCTCCATCCACTCCGTGAGCCAGCCACCGGCGGAGAAATCAAAGAACGCGTTGGGGATCGACCGCACGTCCTTGAAAGCCCCGTTGAGCAACTCGACGTGCAGGTCGTAAATCATGTTGACGAAGAGGTCGGGCGCGCCGGTCGCCTTCCCTTTGACGAGGATATCGATCTGGGGCGCCTGGCTTCCCCAGCCGTAGTCCCACAGAATGAATTCGACCTTCGTGCCGAGCAGGTCGTCCGCCGCCTTGTTGCGTTCGTAGACCATCTGTTCGATCTTGGGCGTCTCGCCGTCCGTGACGGCGTCCGGCCCCTTCAGATAAACGTCGTTCTTCGACGTTTTCACCGAGGTAAAATCGTTGATACTGCACTCGATCTTGAGCGTGCGGTCGCGCTCCGTGATCAAACGGATCCTGGGCGCGATGCTCTCCCATTTGTCGGGGGCGGCTTCGGTCGTCGCTTCCCCCGTTCCGGTCAGGTCCGCCACGGGTTCTCCGGAGACGGACGCCCCGGGATCGGTCTCTTTGCCGCCCCTGTCGCAGGACGCGAACGCCAGAAGCGAAAGGATCGTGCACAGAACGAGAAGCAGGGTTACGGTTCTTTTTTTCATGTTTTTCTCCCTCACAACGCGCACCCGAAAGCGAACGTTTTTATTGATCATGTTTCAGGACGTCCGGATCAGTTTTCCGTCTTGGGCAGGGTGTACCACGTCTTCATCACGTCGTCGAGTCTCTTTTGCTTCACGGCGATATTCGACTGATAGAGCGTGGTAATGAAGTCGGCGCCGACGGCGAACTGTTCATGTCTCATCTCCCCGTGCCAGCGCGGATCCATGTTCAGCCCTTCGACGATGTAGTCGCGCGTCCAGGTGATGTTCTCGTACATGATGTCGAGCATCCGGTCGGTGCCCTGGTCGTAGGTCGTGACCTTGTACTTCATCACGATCTGCAAAAACTGTTCGCGGATCTTTCCCGAATGTTCGGTGCAGTACTGCAGGTACGCCGACAGCGCCTTCGCCTTGACGGGTTTGACGTTGACGTTGATCGCGCCGACGTCGCCGCTGTTGTAGATGATCGTGTTGTACGACGCGTTCTTATCCGCTTTCGGGCAGGGCACGACCGAGTAGAGATCGCGCATCTCCTGAATGGTGTCGTTTTCGAGCGCGCCGAGCAGCAGCGAACCGATAAAGAGCACTTCGCCGTTGGCGAATTTGGTGTAGTGGTACGCAAGCCCCGGATTGTCCGGCGTGTTGCCGGGACGGTCCTTGGCGGTCGTGAAGGATCCGCGCCCGTCGAACACGCTCTTGACCTTGTTGAAGATCAGGTTGAGCATGGTCGAATCGTCGGCGTACTTGATCCACTGCCCGTTGTTGTATTCGCTGGTCTCGTCCTCGATCCGGTAATCCTCGGTCAGGGGCAGACCGCAGGTGTAGACGAAGCCGGCGGCGGCGTCCCCGCCGTAGGAGTCGGTCAGAAGACCGAGTTGGTCGCGGATCGAGTCCTGCCCGTCTCCGTCCCCGTCCACCCAGATCGCCTCGCAGAGTTTGCCGAGGACGTCCCAGGTCCACTCTCCCCGATCGACCAGGTCGAAGAAGCGGGGGGTGATCGTCTCGCCCGCGCCGAGCGTCTCGCCCTCTTCGAGGATCGCCCCCTCCAGTCTGGCGGAGTTCTCGTCCATCAGGGTCCTGTTGAAGGGCAGCACGCTCATCGCGCGGAAGATATCCATGAAGTAGTCGCTGCCGAGAATGTAGGCGCGGTCGCCGGTGAACGACAGGTTCTCCATCCACGTTTTCAGCCACCCGGGAGCCGAGAAGTCAAAGAACGAGTTCGGGATCGACCACACGTCCTTGAACGAGCCTTCCAGCATCTCGTGGGAAATATCGTTCAACATATTGACGAACAGATCGGGCGCGTCGGCGACTTTTCCTTTGACGACCAGGTCGATCTGCGGCATCTGCTGGTTGAACTCAAGATCCCAGAACTCGAACTCGACCGACGTGCCGAGCAGATTGTTCGCCGCCTTGTTACGTTCGAAGACCATCTGTTCGATCTTGGGCGTCTCGCCGTCCACAACGGCGTCCGGTCCCTTCAGGTAGATATCGTTTTTCGACTCTTTCACCGCCGTCTTCTTGGAACTGCACTCGATCTTGAAATTCCGCATATTTTGGGCGATCATCGTGACCTTGGGCGCGAGTTTCTCCCATTTGTCGGCGGTGGTGGCTTCGGCTGTGTCCGCCTCGGTTCCACTCGGATCCGTCAGCGGTTCTTCGGTGGCGGACCCGGCGGCGTCGACCTCCTGCCCGCCCTTGTCGCAGGACGAGAAGACGAGGACTGAAAAGGCGAAGCACAGAGCAAGGAGCAGGGACAGGACACATCTTTTCATACCGGTTCTCCTGTGCGTTTTATTTCTTTTTCCAGACCGTTTCGTTTTCCTTGAAGAAATCGCCGTTCTGCCAGTCGTAGACCAGCGCGGCGACGCTGCCCCACGCCGAAAGCGGGGCGCCGTCGGGGCAGATCGGGGAGTAGTACTCGATCGGGGTATAGTTCCCGCGCTTGACGTTCCAGTCAAACGACGAAGTCAAGGCGTAGGTACAGTCCCTGCCGCGCATCTGTTGCGCATAGGCGACAAGGGCGGACAGGTACGGCCACGCCGCGCCGTTGTGGTACTCGTATTCCTGCGAGGATTTGTTGTAGAAACGCTCGATCCCCCGGTAGAAGGGATAGACGCACATCACGCCGAAGTCCCCGCCCTTCTGCCTCCTGTTGTTCCGCGTTTCGAGCAGGGCGGATACGTTGTCGAGCAGGCGCTCGGTTTTCTTTTCGTCGCTGATCCCGAAGAGCACGGCGAGGATCGTGTCGGCGGAGAGATTATCCTCGACGAAGTCGCCGTCGATATAGTTGACGTAGTACCCCTTTTTCTCGTCCCAGAGGATCGAGTTGATCGCGTCCCGCGTCCGCTCGTAGAGGTCGCGGTAGCGTCCTGCGCGCACCCGATCCCGCGTCCCGGCGATCCGGGAAAGGCACCAGAGCGCCCGCGCGTAGAGCAGTTCGACGTAGGTGACGTAACCGCTCCGGTTGACTTCGTCCGCCCAGTCGCGCTTGTTGTACTTCCCCGCCTTGACGATCAAGCCGGTCTTGTCCTCGTATTCCGAAAGTTTATCGACGGTCAGAAGGCAGTACTGGTAGACGGTCCTGCCGTTCACGGTCTCGTTCAGAACCGAGAAATCGCCCGTCCGGTTGACGTAGTCGTAGACCGTCATGACGAAGTAACTCGGGCTGTCGTAGTGGTCGCGCCAGAACGAATGGAACCGGCAGGAAACGGCGGACGGACAGTTGCCGTTCTCCTCGATCCCGCCCGAAAGCGTCAGGATCTGGTTCCTCACCAGATCGGCGTGCTCCTTATACATGGAGAGCGACGTCCAGTAGGCGCCGCGGAAATACGTCCGGACGGGATTGAGGTGGCTGCTCCCGGCGGTAAAGCCCTTGAAGTCCCCCGTCTCCTTGTAGTTTTCGAGCGCGGCGAAGATGCTCGAAACGTAGAGCGCCTTGTCCTTCTCGGTCTTGGCGGTGCGCGGGATCCGGACGCGCTCGTATTCATTGATCGCCTGCGCCTTGAATTCGGCGAAGCGGGCGAGCAGTTTTTCGCAGTAGGTCCCGTCGGCTTCGTAGGCGAAGACCAGACGGACGGTCTTGTTCGTGTGCAGGTAGACCGAGGCGTTCTGCGGGACCAGGCGGCTTTCAGCGCTCGCGGCGTAGACGAAACCCTCCTGCGATTGTCCGAGGTCGAGCACCGCGTCGTATTCGCCCGCCCGGTTCGCCGTGATCTCGTAGAAAACGGCGCTCTCGTTCGACGCGACGAACTGGAAGACCGAGATCTTGAGGTCGCCCGTCTTTAAAAGGATCTTCTGCGTCCGCCCGATCAGTTTCACGCGCTTCTCGCAGAAGGGATCCAGCCGCTCCCCGTCGGCAAAGAGGTTCAGAAAACATCTGCGGACGTACCCGGTCGGTCGGTTGCACGCGGTCAGGTTGGCGATCCCGCCCTTACCGTCGAAGGTCGCGTGCAGGTCGTTCGCGAACACGTCGTAGGTCGCCCCCTCGTGGTATTTCCCGACCAGGACGATGCTTCCGTTCCGAAAAAACTTCTTCATGCCGTCTTCCTTGTTCTGTGGATTGCGGTTTTCGCGCCGTTTCCCGACCGGGACGACGGAGCGGAGAAACTATTATACATATTTATAATATTCCATATTCTGCTTTCTGTCAAGAGACGTTTTTTACCCCCTCGGTCCTGCGGCACCGTTTTTTGCCCGTCGCGTCTTTCCTTTTTTGCGCGATCTCTTGTAAAAAATTCCTTGACACGCGAAAAAAAGCGTGCTATAATAGGCACGACCGTTTGGAAATCCGTAAAAAAGGAGGCGCCCGAGAAATGAAAAAAACGAATATGGCTATGACCGCTTCCTTTTATTATTATACGTTCTTCCGCTTTTACCGGGGGTTTTCTTTTGATGCCCGGAGACAGACGGCAACGAGAGCGTAAACGGATAATCGGTTTATGAGTGCGAGCCGCCCTGTTCGATCCGGACAGAGGCGGATTTTTTCGTAAAAAGGCAGTCGTGAAAAACGAGGTAACGAAAATGGAACTGAACGAAGCGAGAGAGAAGATCCGACAGATCGACGGGGAGATGGCGAAACTGTTCGTCTCCCGTATGGAAGCGGTGCGCAAGATCGCGGAATACAAGCGCGCGCACGGGCTTCCGATCGAGGACAAGGAACAGGAGGCGCGGGTGATCGAGGGGCGCAGCGCCCTGATCGGGGATCCCGAACTCCGGTCGTTCTACGTGCGGTTCCTCTCGGGGACGATCGAGGTCAGCAAGAGTTGGCAGCACCGTTTGAACGAGGGGCTTCGCGTCGCGTACAGCGGCGTGGAGGGGGCGTTCGCCCACGTCGCCTCGAAGCGGATCTTCCCCGACGGGACGGCGGTCTCCTATCCTTCGTTTGAAACGGCGTACGAAGCGGTCGAATCGGGGGAATGCGACGTCGCGGTGCTCCCGATCGAGAACAGTTTCGCGGGCGAAGTCGGACAGGTGCTCGACCTGATGTTCTCGGGCGGGCTGTACGTCAACGGCGTCTACGACCTCTCGGTGACGCAAAACCTGCTCGGCGTGCCGGGCGCCAAACTTTCGGACGTCAAGACCGTGGTCAGCCACCCGCAGGCGCTCTCGCAGTGCGGCGCGTATATCCGCGCAAACGGCTTCAAGACCGAGACCGCCGAGAACACCGCCCTCGCCGCCAAGGCGGTCGCCGAAAAAAACGACGTTTCGGTCGCCGCCATCGCGAGCAGCGAAACGGCGGACCTGTACGGGCTGACCGTCCTCGATCACGACGTTAACGAAAGCAAGACCAACACGACGCGCTTCGCCGTCTTCTCGCGGGCGGAACACCCCACGTCGGCGAGCCGCGACGGCGGCGCCTTCCTGCTCCTCTTCACCGTCAAGGACGAGGTCGGCGGGCTCGCGACCGCGATCAACCTCATCAGCGCCTACAACTTCAACCTGCGCGTTCTGCGCTCGCGTCCCATGAAGGATCTTCCCTGGCACTACTACTTCTACGCCGAAGCCGAGGGCGACGCCTGCTCCGAGAACGCCCGGCGCATGATCGCCGCGCTCCGCGGCGTCTGCCCGATGGTCAAGGTCGCGGGGCACTACCGCGCGGCGAACGCCGAACAGGGGGGACAGTCGATATGACGCTCCGTATGGAACTGGGGGAGAACGGATACGACGTCGTGATCGAGCCGGGCTGCCTCCAAAAAGCGGGCGAACTGCTCGCCCTTAACCGCAAAGTGCTGATCGTGACCGACGAAGGCGTGCCCGCGCTCTACGCGAAGACCGTCGCCGCCGCCTGCAAGGAACCGACCGTCGTGACGGTCGAACAGGGCGAATCGAGCAAATCCTTCCCCGTCCTTGAACGCCTGCTCTCGAAGATGCTTGCCGGGGGCTTTACGCGTTCCGACTGCGTGTGCGCGGTCGGGGGCGGCGTGGTCGGCGACCTCTCGGCGCTCGCCGCCGCGCTCTATATGCGCGGGATCGACTTCTACAATATCCCGACCACCCTGCTCTCGCAAGCCGACAGTTCGATCGGCGGCAAGACCGGGATCGACCTCGACGGCGTGAAGAATATCGTCGGCGTCTTCCGGCAGCCAAAAAAAGTGCTGATCGACCCCGATACCCTCTCCACCCTGCCCCCGCGCCAGATCGCGGCGGGACACGCCGAGATCGTGAAGGCGGGGCTGATCGCCGACGCGACGCTCTTCTCGCTCTACGAGTCGGGCGACGCCGAGCGCGACCTCGTGACGGCGCTCTCCCGGGCGCTCGCGGTGAAGAAAGCCGTGGTCGAGCAGGACGAAAAGGAGAGCGGACTTCGCCGCATCCTGAATTTCGGACACACGGTCGGACACGGGATCGAGAGCGTGACCGGACTGCTCCACGGCGAGTGCGTTTCGCTCGGTATGATCCCGATGTGCGCGCCCGCCGTCAAAGAGCGGCTGATCCCGGTGCTGCAACGGCTCGGACTGCCGACGGCGGTCAAGGCGGATCCCGAAAAGGTCTACGCCGCGCTCCTGCACGACAAGAAAGCGGCGGGCGGCAAGATCACGGCGATCTTCGTTGAAACGGTCGGCGAATGCAAACAGATCTCCCTCTCTCCCGAAGCCCTTCGGGAGAAGATCGAAACGGTGGTGAAAGCATGAAAAACACGTTCGGAACCAACGTCCTGACGACCATTTTCGGCGAGAGCCACGGTCCCGCCGTCGGCGGCGTTCTCGACGGACTGGCGCCGGGGATCCCGGTCGATCCGGAAACGATCGGAAAGAAACTCGCTCTCCGCCGTCCGCAGGGCGCGATCTCGACGTCCCGCGTCGAAGCGGACGCGTTCGAGATCGTCTCGGGCGTCTTCAACGGCAAAACGACCGGCACGCCGCTCTGTATCCTGATCCCGAACAGCAACGTTCGCTCGGGCGACTACGACGCCGTCCGGGATCTGGCACGCCCGGGGCACGCCGACTATACCGGTTTCGTCAAATACCACGGCTTCGCCGACTATCGCGGCGGCGGTCATTTCTCGGGACGCGTGACGGCGGCTCTGGTCGCCCTCGGGGCGATCGCCGAGACCGCGCTGGAAGGTCGCGGGATCAGAATCGGCACGCATATCTCCCGGCTCGCCGATATCCCCGACCGCGCGTTTGAGGATTTGAACGCGGATATTGCCGCCCTCTCCGACCGTCCCTTCCCCGTCCTCGACGGGGCGGCGGCGGACAGGATGCAGGCGGCGATCCTCGCGGCAAAAGAGGACGGCGACAGCGTCGGCGGGATCCTCGAAACCGCCGTGACCGGGCTGCCCGCCGGGGTGGGCGAACCCTGGTTCGACTCGCTTGAAAGTCTGCTCTCCCACGGTCTGTTCTCGATCCCCGGCGTCAAGGGCGTCGAGTTCGGCGACGGGTTCGCCCTCGCCGGAATGCGCGGGAGCGAGGCGAACGACGCCTTCGTGCCGGCAAACGGCGGGATCGCCACCAAGACCAACCGTAACGGCGGGATCAACGGCGGGATCTCGAACGGGATGCCGCTCCTGTTCCGCTGCGCCGTCAAACCCACCCCCTCGATCTCGATCCCGCAACAGACCGTCGATCTTCGCACCGGCGAGGCGGCGGAACTCGCGATTCCCGGTCGCCACGATCCGGCGATCGTCCACCGGGCGCGCGCCGTCTGCGACGCGGTGACGGCTCTGGTGCTCTGCGACGCCCTCGCGGGGCGGTACGGCGCCGACTGGCTCGGGGGAACGAAATGAACTACGGACTGATCGGGGAGAAACTGGGGCACAGTTTTTCCCGCGAGATCCACGATAAACTCGGCAGGTACCCGTACGAACTTTGCGAGATCCCCAAAGGGGAACTCGACGCGTTCCTGACACGGCGCGACTTTGCCGGGATCAACGTGACCATTCCCTACAAGACCGACGTGATCCCCTTCCTTGACGGGACGTCGGATCTCGCCCGCGAGGTCGGCGCGGTGAACACCATCGTCAACCGGGGCGGCAAACTCTACGGCGACAACACCGACGTCCGGGGACTGATCGCCCTGATCCGCCGGATGCGTCCCGACCTCTCCGGCATGACCGTCCTGATCCTCGGGACCGGGGGCACCAGCCGGGCGGCGCTCGCCGCGGCGAAGGCGCTGCACGCGAAAACCGCGATCCGCGTCAGCCGGACGGGGCGCGACGGCGCCGTGACCTACGAGACGGCGTACCGCGACTACGCCGACGCGGAGTTTTTGATCAACACGACGCCGGTCGGGATGTTCCCGCACGCCGGGACGTCGCCCGTCGACCTGTCGCGCTTCCCGCGCCTGTCCGGCGTTGTGGACGCGATCTACAACCCGCTGCACACCCGGCTTCTGCTCGACGCCCGCGCGCTCGGGATCCCGGCGGAAAACGGACTGTATATGCTGGTCGCGCAGGCGATGAAGTCGGCGGAACTCTTCACGGGGGAACCCATCGGGGACGACGTGACCGAACGGATCTACGCCGAACTCCTCTTTGAGAAGCAAAACGTCGTCCTGATCGGGATGCCGGGCTCCGGCAAAAGCACCGTCGGGCGGCTGCTCGCCGACCAACTCGGACGCGCCCTCGTCGATACCGACGAAGAAATCGTCCGGCGTGCGGGCACTCCCATCACCGAGATCTTCGCGACCAAAGGCGAGCCCGCGTTCCGCGATCTGGAGAGCGCCGTGATCCGCGAGGTGTCGGAGACCGGCGGAAAGGTGATCGCGACCGGCGGCGGGGCGATCCTGCGGGAAGAGAACCTTGCGGCGCTGCGCGAAAACGGCGTGCTGATCTGGCTCGACCGCCCGCTTGCAGACCTGCTCCCCACCTCCGACCGTCCGCTCGCCGACCGAGCCGAAAAGATCAAAGCCCTCTACGCCGTGCGCCGCCCGCTCTACGAGAGCGCGGCGGATCTGACGGTCTCGGTCGGTACGACCCCCGAAAATATCGCGCTTGCGATCATGGAGAAATTGAAATGAAACTACTCGTTCTGAACGGCCCCAACCTGAATATGCTCGGCATCCGCGAGCCGGATATCTACGGCAAGGAGACCTACGACGATCTCTGCCGGATGGTGAAGGAACACGCCGAAAAACGCGGAATCGACGTCGCGCTCTACCAGTCCAACCACGAGGGCGACCTGATCGACCGGATCCAGATGGCGTACGGCGAGATCGACGGTATCGTCTTCAACCCGGGCGGCTACACCCACACCAGCGTCGCGCTCTGCGACGCGGTCAAGGCGGTCGGGATCCCGACGGTCGAGGTGCATATCTCGGACGTAGCGAGCCGCGAGGATTTCCGGCAGGTCAGTTATATCCGCGCCGCCTGTATCGCCACGGTCGCGGGACACGGACTGAAGGGGTATCTCGAAGCGATGGACCTTCTGATCGGTGACGGCAAATGAGAGCGGTCTTCACCCCCTCGACGCCGTTCGGGACGATTGCCGCGCCCCCGAGCAAGAGTATGGCGCACCGCCTGCTGATCTCGGCGGGACTGTCTGACGGCGTCAGCCGCGTGTCGGGGATCGCCCCGTCGGAGGACGTCTCGGCGACCATCGACTGTCTCTCCGCCCTCGGCGCGAAGATCGACCTCGAAGGCGACGTCGCGACGGTTCGCGGGACCGACCCGCGCCAAGTATCGAACGCCTGTCTTCCCTGCCGCGAAAGCGGCAGCACCCTGCGCTTCTTTCTGCCCCTGTGTCTGCTCTCCGGCGGGACCGCGACCCTTTCGGGCTCCCCGTCGCTGCTTTCCCGCCCGCTCTCGGTCTACGAAACGCTCGCGGGGCAAAAGGGCTTTTCGCTTGCAAAGTCCGGGACGGCGGTCCGCGTGTCGGGAAGCCTCACGCCGGGAGACTATACGATCCCCGGCGACGTCAGTTCCCAGTTCGTTTCCGGACTGCTCTTCGCGCTCCCGCTGCTCGAATCTGACAGTACGATCCGTCTGCTCCCGCCGCTTGAAAGCAAGAGTTATATCGACCTGACCCTCTCCGCCCTCTCCGCGTTCGGCGTGACGGCGGCGTGGATCGACGAAACCACGCTTTCGGTCAAGGGCGGGCAATCCTACCGTCCCGGCGACGCATCGGTCGAGGGCGACTGGTCGAACGCCGCGCCCTTCCTCTCGCTCGGCGTCCCTGTCACGGGGCTGGATCCCGAGAGCCGGCAGGGCGACCGCCGCGTCGCGGATCTGCTCGCGGAACTCGATCGCGGACGTGCAAAGATCGACCTTTCCGACTGCCCCGACCTCGCCCCCGTCCTCTTCGCCCACGCCGCCCTGCGCCACGGCGGGCGTTTCACCGGCACCCGGCGGCTCGCGATCAAGGAAAGCGACCGCGGACAGGCGATGAAGACCGAACTCGAAAAGTGCGGCGTCACACTCGACGTCGGGGACAACGAGATCACGGTCGGCTCCGGCGCCAAGAAACCGGACGAACCCCTCTCGGGGCACAACGATCACCGGATCGTGATGGCGGCGGCGGTGCTGCTCTCGCGCCTCGGCGGAACCGTCGAGGGGATCGAGGCGGTCGCCAAGAGTTACCCCGACTTCTTCCAACAACTGCAATCCGTAAATATCAAGGTGGAGATCGAACATGGAATGGATATCGAAAAGTAACGTACTGATCGTCGGACTCGGACTGATGGGCGGCAGTTACGCCAAAGGTCTGAAACGCCTCGGCTTCCGCGTGACGGCGCTGGCGCGCCGCAAGGAAACCATCGACTACGCCCTCGAACACGGGATCATCGACGCGGGTTCGCACGAGGTCGATCCCGCCCTCGTCGGGGAAGCCGACGCGGTGGTCTTCGCCCTGTATCCCGGGGTGTTCAAGGAGTGGATCCGGGACTACCAGAAGTACCTGAAACCCGGCGCCCGCCTGACCGACGTGACCGGCGTGAAACGCTGCATCGTCTACGATATTCAGGCGATGCTCCGCCCCGACGTCGAGTTCATCGCGTCCCACCCGATGGCGGGGCGTGAGGTCTACGGCGTCGAGAACAGCGACGAGCGGATCTTCTATAACGCCAACTACATCGTCACCCCGACCGACAAGAACACCCCCGAGGCGATCGAATGGTGCAAGGATCTCGGGCGCATCCTCGGTTTCCGCAAGGTCAGCGTCCTGTCGCCCGAGGAACACGACGAGATGATCGGGTTTCTCTCCCAACTCACCCACTGTATCGCCGTGTCGCTGATGACCTGTTCCGACAACCGGCACCTGGTCGACTACACCGGCGACAGTTTCCGCGACCTGACCCGGATCGCGCGCATCAACGACGCGATGTGGAGCGAACTCTTCCTTCTGAACCGCGACGACCTCTTGAAACAGATGGATCTGTTCATCTCCGAGTTTTCGGAGATGCGCCGTCTGCTCGCCGAGGGCGACGCCGAAGGACTGCGGGCGAAGATGCGGCTCTCGACCGAACGCCGCGCCTATTTTAACAAGTGATATCCAACCGAAAGAGGAACCCGAAATGAACATGAATTTCAAACGCAAACTCCCGATCCCGATGGAGACCAAGGAGATGTACCCCGTCACCCGGGAGATGGAAGAGACCGTCGAGCGGCGGCTGACCGAACTGAAAGCCATCTTCTCCGGTAACAGCGACAAGATGGCGCTGATCATCGGTCCCTGCTCCGCCGACAACGAGGACAGCGTGATCGACTACATCACCCGCCTGATCCCCGTGCAGGAAAAGGTGAAGGACAAGATCCTGATCGTTCCGCGCATCTACACCAACAAGCCCAGAACGACCGGCGACGGCTACAAGGGTCTGGTGCATCAGCCCAACCCCGCGGGCGACCCCGACCTCTTCAAGGGCATCATCGCAACGCGCGAACTGCATATGCGCGCAGTCAAGGAGACCGGTTTTGCCTGCGCCGACGAGATGCTCTACCCCGAGAACCACAAGTATCTCGACGATCTGCTCGGCTACGTGGCGGTCGGCGCGCGAAGCGTCGAGGATCAGCAGCACCGCCTGACCGCGAGCGCGATCGAGTGCCCCGTCGGGATGAAGAACCCGACCAGCGGCGACCTCTCGGTCATGATGAACGCGATCCTCGCCGCCCAGCATCAGCACGACTTCATCTACCGCGGCTGGGAAGGGCGCTCGGGCGGCAACCCCTTCTCCCACGCGATCCTGCGCGGCTATATCGACAATACCGGCGTAACGCACCCGAACTACCACTACGAGTCGCTTGTCCACCTCGCCGAACTCTTTTTGAAATGGCAGGTGCAGAACCCCGCCGTCATCGTCGACTGCAACCACGCCAACAGCGGCAAGAACCCGTTTGAACAACCCCGGATCCTGAAGGAAGTGCTGCACTCCTGCCGCTACAACCCGGAACTCCGGAAACTGGTCAAGGGCTTCATGGTCGAAAGTTACATCGAGGACGGCAATCAGCCGATCGGCGGCGGCGTCTACGGAAAGAGCATCACCGACGCCTGCCTCGGGTGGGAAAAGAGCGAACGCCTGATCCTCGATATGGCGGATGCGCTCTGACAACCGAATACGGGCGCCCCGCCGCACGGCGGGACGCCTCTTGCTTTTTTCCGCACGACGCGCTATAATGAAAGCGGGAACGGCATTTATACAACTTCTCCGGCTTTATACTGCATATATTCGCATTTTATTCATTTTCTGCAAAAAATTTTTCTACAAATATCTTGACATTCAGGAAAGCGGGTTGTATAATTATTCATATCCATTGAGAAGGGGCGAAAAATGACCAAGGTTTTCATTGACGGAAGCGCCGGAACGACCGGGCTTCGGATCCGCGAGCGGCTCTCGGCACGCAAGGATATCACGCTGCTGACGCTCCCCGACGAAAAGCGGAAGGATCCCGCGGCGCGCGCGGAGCGGTTCGCGGAAGCGGACGTTGCCTTCCTGTGCCTGCCCGACGACGCGGCGCGCGAGGCGGTCGGACTGATCGGGGACGCGAAGACGGTCGTGATCGACACGTCGACGGCGCACCGGGTATCCCCCGACTGGACCTACGGCTTTCCGGAACTTGCGGGACAGCGGGAGAAGATCGCGAAGGCGAAGCGGATCGCCAACCCCGGCTGTCACGCCAGCGGCTTCGTGTCGCTCGTCGCGCCTCTGGTCTCGGCAGGATTGCTCGACAAGGACGCGTCGCTCGCCTGCTTCTCGCTGACCGGCTACTCGGGCGGCGGGAAGAAGATGATCGCGGAATACGAGGATCCGGCGAACGCCGCCCGCCTGCAGGCCCCCCGGATCTACGGACTGTCGCAGACGCACAAGCATCTGCCCGAGATGCAGTTGATCGCGGGGCTCACGCACCCGCCGATCTTCGCCCCGATCGTTTCCTCGTTCTACGCGGGAATGGCGGTGACGGTCGAACTGCCCTCGGAACTGCTGAAAGGCACGCGCTCCGACGTGATCGACCTCTACCGCACGGTCTACCGCGGTCCGATCGTCTCCTGGTCGGGGGCGGCGGACGCCGACGGACTGCTCTCTGCGGGCGTTTTCGCCGGACGGGACGATATGGAGATCTCGGTGTTCGGAAACGACGAACGGATCCTTCTCGTCTCGCGCTTCGACAACCTCGGCAAGGGGGCGTCGGGCGCGGCGATCCAGAACATGAATATCGCGCTCGGCTTGCCCGAGACGACCGGGTTGGTACTCGGATAAAGAAAAGGGGATTTTGAAAGTGAAAGTTGTGAGTGGCGGCGTCTGCGCCGCGAAAGGGTTCAAGGCGAACGGGATCCACTGCGGGATCCGCAAGAACCGCACCAAGCGGGATCTGTCGCTGATCGTAAGCGAGGCGCCCGCGGCGGCGGCGGCGGTCTACACGACCAATCTGGTCAAGGGCGCGCCCCTGCTCGTTACCAAAAAACATCTTGAAAACGGCTGCGCCCGCGCGATCGTCTGCAACAGCGGGAACGCCAATACCTGCAACGCCAACGGGATCGAGGTCGCCGAGGCGACCTGCGAAGCGACGGCGAAGGTGCTCGGGATCGCCCCCGACGACGTGATCGTGGCTTCAACCGGCGTGATCGGGCAGCCGCTCGACGTCACCCCGATCGAGAACGGGCTTCCCGCGCTTGCCGCCGGGCTGACCGACGACGGCAGCGGCTTTGCCGCCGAGGGGATCATGACCACCGACACCATCATGAAAGAGGTGGCGGTCGAGTTCACCCTTTCGGGCAAGACCTGCAAGATCGGCGGGATCGCGAAGGGGAGCGGCATGATCCACCCCAACCTCGCGACCATGCTGGTCTTTATCACCACCGACGCGGCGATTTCGCCCAAAATGCTGCAGCGCGCCCTTTCCACCGACGTCCGCGACACCTTCAATATGGTGAGTATCGACGGCGACACCTCGACAAACGATATGGTGACGGTTTTGGCGAACGGCATGGCGGGCAACCCCGTGATCGAAGGGGACGGCGAAGACTTCTCGGTCTTCATGGCGGCGCTCAACTCGGTGACGGTCTCGCTCTGCCGCCTGATCGCGGGCGACGGCGAGGGCGCGACGCGCCTTCTCGAATGCCGCGTGACCGGCGCGGACAGTAAAGCAACCGCACGCACGGTGGCGAAGAGCGTGATCTGCTCGAGCCTGCTCAAAGCCGCGATGTTCGGCGCCGACGCCAACTGGGGACGCGTCCTCTGCGCGATCGGATACAGCGGAGCGAACGTGGACGTCAACAAGATCGACGTCGCGTTCTCGAGCGCCGCGGGCACCATTCCGGTCTGCAAGAACGGCTGCGGCGTGGACTTCTCGGAAGAGACGGCGAAGAAGATCCTCTCCGAAAAGGAGATCGAGATCCTGGTTTGCCTCAACTCCGGTATCGAATCCTCGAACGCCTGGGGCTGCGATCTGACCTACGACTACGTGAAGATCAACGGCGACTACCGCACCTGAGGAAAGGAAACGAAAGATGCTGAACGCGATCACCAATCACGAGCGCGCCGAGGTACTGGTACAGGCGCTCCCCAACATCAAACGCTATAACGGAAAGACCATCGTGGTCAAGTACGGCGGCAACGCCATGATCGACGACACCCTGAAGGCGCAGGTGATGGAGGACGTCGTGCTGCTCGCCCTGATCGGGGTGAAGGTGGTGCTGGTCCACGGCGGCGGCCCCGAGATCAACGGGCTGATGGAGAAACTCGGGAAGAAGCCCGAGTTCGTCGACGGTCTGCGCGTCACCGACGCCGAGACCATGGACATCGTACAGATGGTCCTTGCCGGTAAGGTGAATAAGACCCTGGTCAACCTGCTCGAAAACAAGGGCGGGCGCGCCGTCGGGCTGTCGGGTATGGACGGGCGGCTGATCGAGGCGGTGCAGAAGGATCCCCGGCTCGGGTTCGTGGGCGAGGTGGTGAAGATCCACCCGTCTCCCATCACCGACCTGCTCGAAAAAGGGTATATCCCGGTGGTCTCGACCATCGGCTGCGACCGGGCTGGCAACGCCTACAACATCAACGGCGACACCGCCGCCGCATACATCGCCGGGGCT
>JAEEGL016368878.1_pt1 | contig 22937 bp, 26 predicted proteins | sample 9134231 | NCBI WGS metagenome assembly JAEEGL01 (sample SAMN16246548, study PRJNA631951) | gut metagenome | biome: gut microbiome; feature: rumen; material: fiber-attached | host: Bos | place: Iran: Karaj | collected 2018-10 | reverse complement strand
CAAAGTGATAATATGAATAAAACATTCTCTTCAAACATTAATATCTTTTCATCTAAGAAATTAAATGCTGGAGAACTTTTATATAAAAAAGATACTTTACTTGAAAAGATTATTACTAATTCTAAAGGTAATATTGGTATAAAAGAATATAATGATTTAGAAGATGGTGTTTATTACACTAACAATTCTTTAAATGGAATTACAACATTCTTTTATAGAGGAAGTCATAATTTAAAGAATAATGTTGTAATAGGAGATAAATGCTATAAAATTATTAGAACTGCTGAAAATTATTCAATTAAATTAATATATAGTGGTGAATATAAAAATGGATGTAATAATGAACCTGATGAAAAAATAGCTTATAATACTTTATCAAACTTTAATGCATATGTTGGATTTATGTATGGTAATGTAAGTAGTGATAATTATGAATCAGAACATAAAAATTCTAATTCAAGTGATATTAAAAAGTATTTAGATGTTTGGTATAACTTAAATTTAAAAGAATATGAAAGTTTAGTTGATAATGAAACTATATATTGTAATAATAGAATAACTAAAAAATTTAATTATGGAAGAACTTTATATAATACAAGTGGTTATAGTAATTTAAATACGGGATATTTATTAATGTATGATTATATGTTAAATAATAATACTATTAATTATGAATGTGATTTAAATGATAGATTTAGTGTAAGTAATGAACTTGGTAATAATAAATTAAATTATTCTATTGGATTATTAACTATAGAAGAAGCATATTATGCTGGAATATTACCAAATAAAAATATATCAAATAATTATTTAGTAGAAGATTATGATTATATTACTATGACTCCTGCTTATTATAATGGACAAGATGCTTATAATTTTGTAATTACTAAAGATAAAGTAACAACATCTAAAGTATCAAATCTATATAATGTAAGACCAGTTGTTTCAATTAAAAAAGATACTAAAGTATTATCAGGGGATGGAAGTATAAATAATCCATATATTCTTACTGAAATTAAAATGAAAGAAAGTGATAATGAATGAATATATTAGATGCAGTTATTATTGTATTATTACTTGTAAGTATATTAGGAGGTATTAGAAGAGGTTTAATTAAAGAAACAGTACTTCTAGTAGGATTAGTTGCTATTGTTGTAATTTCATGGCATTTAAGAGTTCCAGTAGCAACATATTTATATAAACATTTACCATTCTTTGGATTTAATAATATATTTAAAGATGTAAGTATAATAAATATTCTATTATATGAATTAATTGCTTTCTTAGCAGTGTTTGCTATTTTGGCAATTGTATTAGTAGTATTATTAAAAATAAGTGGTATTATTGAAAAGATATTAAAAGCAACTATTATTTTAGGAATATTTTCTAGAATAGGAGGAGCTATAATAGGGTTTATAGAAGGATACATAATTGTATTCATAATATTATTTATAATGAATCAACCATTTATACATATATCTGGTATTGAAGGATCTAAATTATCTAGTTTTATATTAAATAATACACCAGTTATGTCTAAAACAACTATTAAAACAAGAGATGCTATTAAAGAAATATATGAAATAACTGATAAATATAAAGATGATAAGAAAGAACTAAATAAAAACATGATAGATATATTTATTAAATATGATATAATATCAACTGAAAATGTAAATTATTTACGTGAGAAAGGAAAGATTTAAAATGGTACATTTAGATAAAGAAGATTTTAATGAATTAATTAGTAAAGGAAATCATGTAGTTGATTTTTATGCTGAATGGTGTGGTCCTTGTAAAATGATGGGAACTGTTTTAGAAGAACTAGATGATAAACTTAATATTGTTAAAGTAGATATAGATAAATTTAGTACATTAACTGATGAATATAAAGTAATGAGTGTTCCAACTATTATGTTTTTTAAAGATGGGGAAAAAGTAAATGAATTAGTTGGTTATAGAGATGCTGATACTTTATTAAAAGAAGCTGAGGAAGCATTTAAATAGAACTTTTAAAAGTTCTTTTTTTATGTTATAATCTAAACGCAAAGGAAGGTGAACGCTAGGCTGTTTTCCTAGTATGTTTATGAATTATAAAGATATTGAAACATATAATTATGATTTAGATGAATCTCTAATTGCACAAACTCCTATAAAAGAAAGAGATCATTCTAAATTATTAGTTATTAATAAATATAATGGTAATTATAAAGATGAAACATTTTTTAATATAATAGATTATCTACATAAAGGAGATATTTTAGTACTTAATAATACAAAAGTATTACCTAGTAGAATTATTGGTTATAAAGTAGATACTAATGCTAAAATAGAAGTATTATTATTAAAAGATTTAGGTAATGATGAATGGGAATGTTTAGTAAGACCTCAAAAGAGAGTAAAAATAGGTACAAAAATACATTTTGAAGATGATTTCGATTGTTTAGTCACAGAGGTATTAAATGATGGAATAACACATGTTAAATTTGATTATAAAGGTATATTTGTAGAACATTTAAATAGTATTGGTGCTATGCCATTACCACCATATATACATGAATCATTAAAAGATAATGATAGATATAATACTGTATATGCAAAAATAAATGGTAGTGCAGCTGCTCCAACAGCAGGATTACACTTTACAAATGAATTATTAGATAAAATAAAAGATAAAGGTATTGATATAGAATATGTAACACTAAATGTAGGTTTAGGAACATTTAGACCAGTAAGTGAAAATGATATAACAAAACATGATATGCATAAAGAACTATATGAAATAAATGACGAAGTTGCTAATAAATTGAATAAAGCTAAGAAAGAAAACAGAAGAATAATATGTGTAGGAACAACTTCTTTAAGAACTTTAGAAGCTAATATAACAAAATATGGAGAATTTAAAAGTACAGTAGAAGAAACTGGTATATTTATTTATCCTCCATATGAATTTAAAAGTGCAAATGCATTAATTACTAATTTTCATTTACCAAAAAGTACTCTAGTAATGCTTGTAAGTGCATTTTCTAGTGTAGATATTATTAAGAATGCATATAAACATGCACAAGAAGAAAAATATAGATTTTTCTCATTTGGAGATGCTATGTTTTTAACAAATGAGGAGGTTAAATAATGGATTTAAAATTTAAATTAAAAAAGACTTGTTCTTGCGGTGGTAGACTTGGTGAATTTGAAACTAAATGGGGAAAACATCAAACTCCAATGTTTATGCCAGTTGGAACACAAGCTACAGTAAAAACATTAAGTCCAGAAGAATTAAAAGATGCTCACGCTGATATAATACTAGCTAATACTTATCATTTATGGTTAAGACCAGGAGAAGATATAGTAGATGAAGCAGGTGGATTACATGAGTTTATGAATTATAAAACTGGCCCTATTTTAACAGATTGTGGTGGTTTTCAAGTTTTTTCACTTGCTAAACCAAAAAATATAAGTGAAGATGGAGTAAAATTTAAAAGTCATATAGATGGAAAAGAATTATTTTTAACTCCTGAGAAAAGTATAGAAATTCAAAATAAATTAGGATCAGATATAATAATGAGTTTTGATGAATGTCCTCCTTATCCAGTAACACATGAATATATGAAAAATAGTGTAGAAAGAACACTTAGATGGGCTAAAAGAAGTATGGATGCTAATAAAAAAAGAGATACTCAAGCACAATTTGGTATTGTTCAAGGTGGTGAATTTGAAGATTTAAGAAAATGGTCTGCTATAGAAACATCTAAACTAGATTTTGATGGTTATAGTATAGGAGGAGTTAGTGTAGGAGAAGCGCCTGATACTAAATTAAAAATGATTGAATATGCTACAAAATATCTACCTGAAGATAAAATTAGATATTTAATGGGTGTAGGGGAACCAATGGATTTAATAGATGGTGTTATAAGAGGAATTGATATATTTGACTGTGTTCTTCCAACAAGATTAGCAAGACATGGAAATGCTCTTACTAGAAATGGAAGAATGAATATAAGAAATGCAAAATATATACATGACTTTACTCCAATTGAAGAAGAATGTGATTGCTATACATGTAAAAACTATACTAAATCATACATTCGTCACTTAATAGTAGCAGATGAATCATTTGGTCAAAGATTAATATCTATTCATAATATTAGATTTCTTACTAAATTAATGGAAGATATAAGACTACATATAGAAAAAGATGATTTATTAGAATTTAGAGAAGAATTCTATAAAAAGTATAATAAAAAAAGCAGATAATTTTATCTGCTTTTTGAATATGTATCTTCATGAACTGGAAGATCAGGTTTATATGTACGAAGTAATATTTCTTCTTCATGAATATTATATTTACTACATAATCTCTTATATTCTTCATCAGTTAATTCATAATAATTACCTGGTTTTTCAACTAATGCTGGATCTAAATGTATCATATTACGATTACTTACACTCATAAATTCATACATAAGTCTATTCATATCTACATAATGCTTAGTACCATAAGATACAATAAATGCTTCTTTCTTTTTACCTTGAGGTAATGTTCTACCTTTAGTTGGCTTCTTTGGTTTTGATTCTACTGTCTTCTTAACCGGTTTATCTTTTTCTTCTTCAGGTTTTGGTTCTGTTGGAGTAACAGGTTTTCTATCTTCAGTTTTTGCTTCAGTTGAAGTAACAACTGGCTCTGGGTCAATCTTATCTTTTACTTTATCTGTAGCTCTATAAATAGCTCTTTTAGTACCCCATAATTCAATACGACTTACTTGATAATAATCGCCATATTTATCAAATGGAGTATCATAATTAAAGTCTTCAGCATTAAATGTAACTTTTCTTGCTCCTTTAGGAGCTCCTTTTGGATAGAAACTACTATGAATAAATAATTTACCATCATACATTATTACTGGATATTCTACACCATCTAATACATCATGTTTATCTTCTTTATCTTTTGGTTCTGTTGTAGTAGCTGCTTTTGTATCAGCTTTATCATCTTTTTTACCAGTCATATATCCTCTAATAGTATCTTTGTTTTGAGGATCCATACATTGGATATTATCTTTTAAAATATCCATTTTAACTTCTTCAGAAAACATAAATGAACTTGCTATTGCTAATAAATCAGACATTTTAGTACAAGGAACATGTACTAATTTACCATCAACTTCTTTTAATAAAGCAAAGAATTTTGAATTTCCTTTATATCCTTTTTCTTTATATTGTAATAAATACAAACCATCTTTACGTTGCAATCTTACTGGTTCAATATTATGAACTTTTCCATCATATAGTGGAAATACATCTGAAGCACTAGGAAATTGCATACTTATCATTTTTATCACCTACTTTATATAAATATTTTATCATTTAAATTCATTGTTTACAATATAATATATATAAACTATTTGTAAAATGAAGCAAATGAAGAATCTATTAATATAATAATTTGTTAGAATAATAGTGGTGATTAATATGGAAAACAATATTATTGAAGAAAAAAATGATAATAAACCATTTAGTATAGTTTTAATAATGGTAATAATAATTGTTATTGGTGGTGGTATTTGTTTATTATTAAATCATGAAGCTAATATAGAAGAACAAAAAGCACCTAATGAAACTATAGTAGAAGATAATGAAACAGTTGAAGAAGAAAACAATACTGAAATTGAAGAGAATGAAACAATAGAAAGATTGGAAGAGGGAGATTTTGATAATATAATTGAAGAAAATGAAGAAGATGCTCCTAATAAGAACTTATTAACTAAAACTGATAAAGATTATGTATATACTTATTACAAAGATGATGAAGAAGAATCTCAAAATGAAGTAACATCATTTAAAATTAATAATATAGAAGTAATAGATGATATAGGTTTTACATCTGAAATAAAAGAAGTAAAAAAATATAAAAACTTTTTAGCAATTGAAACGCTTTATGTAGCAACATGTGGACCAGATCATAATGATTTATTTATATTTGATTATAAAGGTAATTTATTATTTAAATCAGGTAGTATTTCAATAGAAGATTTAGAAAGAATTAAGAACACTGATACTGATGACAAATGGAATACAGGATATATGACATATGATAAATACACATATGATGAAAATAATAAAACATTAGAAGTATCATATTTATTTAATATCAATGCAGTACTTGGAGATTGTGTAGGGGAAAACAAAACTTTCTGTTTAGCCACAAAGAATAAAACATTATATAGCAATATAAAACTATCATTAAAATATAATAATGGTAAATTAGAAAATGAAACAGTGGTTGATAAAACTGAACTTAAAATAGATAATTTTAATGAAGAAGATAAATCATTAATTGATAGTTACTGTAATTAAAGTAAGAACTAGTTTTTCTTACTTTTTTTTGTTATAATTACGTAGGGTAATATAAAGGAGACTATATGATAGAAGTAAAAAGCATATCTAAAGAATTTGAAAAAATAGATAATAATAAAAAGAAAATTAAATTCTTAGCTGATAATGATATATCTTTTAATGCTAAAGATGGTGAAATACTTGGTATATTAGGTCCTAATGGTGCTGGTAAAACAACACTTCTTAGAATAATAGCAGGTATTATGAAACCAACTAATGGAGAAGTAATTATAGACGATAAAACTTATGATAAAAATCCAATAGATATAAAGAAAAGAATATCATTTTTATCAGGTAATACTAAATTATATAAAGATATTTCTGCTGTAGAACTATTAAAAATGTGTGCTGAATATTATGAAGTAAGTAAAAAGGATTATGATAAAAGACTTGATGATATTATTAAAAGATTTGATATGGAAACATTTAAAAATCAAAGAATAGGAAGTTTATCTACAGGTCAACAACAAAGAGTAGGTATATCTAGATGTGTTATACATGATCCTCATTATTATATATTTGATGAAGCTACTAGTGGATTAGATATTATATCTAGTCAAGTAATTTTAGACTTTATTAAAGATGAAAAGAAAAAAAATAAATGTATTTTATATTCAACACATTATATGGAAGAAGCAGAAAATATATGTGATAGAGTAATACTTATTAATAAAGGTAAAATAATTGCTGAAGGAACTCCAAAAGAAATTGAAAAAGATACAAATACTACAAATATAAGAGATGCCTTCTTAACTTTAATAGGAGGTGATAAAAATGAAATGGAGTAATATTAAAACAACAATTAAAAAAGAATTAAGAGGTATTTTTAGAGATAAAAAATCTTTACAAACTTTATTACTATTACCACTTATTATTCCTTTTTATATTTTCTTAATGGGAGTTTTATATTCTGGTTTAGAAAAATCAAATTATATAATAGGTACTAATTACGAAATAAATAATACTGAAAAAACAATAATAAAGGAAATTGGTGAATTAGAATTAACAAACTATTCAACTGAAGAAAAATTAAAACAAGCTTATGAAAATGATGAAATAGATGGATATATTGTAAAAAATGATAAAGTATATACTATTTATACTGATATGTCTTCTAATAAAGGAAATATGATATTTTCATATTTAAATGCTTATTTAACCTCATATAATCAATATTTAGCAAATAATTATATAATTAGTCAAGATATAGATCCAGATGTTGTTTTTGGAAGTATTGAGATTAAAAATGAAACTCTTGGTGAAGAAGGACAAGATATAGTTTTAATGATGCTTCTTAGTATTTCAATAACATATATATTAATGATTATTGTAGTAAGTACATCTACTGTTGCAACTGATGCAACTGCTGGAGAAAAAGAAAGAGGTACATTAGAAACACTACTAACATTCCCAATTAAAAGTAGTGAAATAATTACTGGAAAATATTTAGCAATAACTTTATGTGGTATTTTCCTTGGTCTTGCTGCTTTAGTATTATTAGTTCCAACATTATCAATTGGTAAATTAATATTTGAAATATTTAATGATTTTAGTACTAATTTTTCATTCTTATCAATAGTAATGACTATATTTATAATTATAATAGCTTCATTCTTATCAGCAGGAATATGTATGGCTTTAGCTGGTAATACTAAATCTTATAAAGAAGCACAAAGTGCATTACAAAGTTTAACTTTCTTATCTATGATTCCAATGGTTATAGAGATGTTAGATATACATGTTGCATTTTTAGATTTAATACCTCTTGCTAACTGTGGTCTTGCTCTTAATAGAGTATTAACTAATGATTTTACTTTATCATCATTATTAACAATGCTTATAAGTACAATAGTATATACAGTTATAATAATAATGTATATTTCAAAACAATATAAATCTGAAAAGACTCTATTTGGGTGATAATTATGAAAAATAAACTAATAAGAATAATATTTCTCATAATTATTTTAAGTGTTGTCTTTGTACCAAAAATAATAAATAGACTTAATTCTAAAAATACTATTAATGATTATTACGAATATATAAATAAAGACTTTATTGATAGTAAACCAATAGAAGAAGGTAAAAATGGTTGGTCAATGATTGAAATATATCAAGATGAAGTAGATGAAGAAATAAAAAAGATTACAAATGATTTAATAAAATCTAATAATAAAAATATAAACATTATATATAAAAATTATACAAACTATAATGAAAGAAATAGATTAGGTATTAAACCATTACAAAAATATATTAATGGAATAAATAAATCTAAAAATATAGATGAATTAATTAATGAAATATATAAAGTAGAAAATGATTTAAAATTAAACTTATTAACTAATATTAGAATTAGCAAAGATTTTAAAGATTCAAGTAAATATATAGTATATTTTTATCCACTATCTTTTAATTTTGGTAGTGAAACTACTATGTATTCAAATAGTGATTATGATAGTTATATTGCTATTTTTCAAAAATATTTAAATAGATTATTTAAACTATATGGATATAATGAAAAAGAAGCAAGAAAAATATCAAATGATATACTTGCTATGAAAAAAGAAATAGCTAGTAAGTCTAAAAAAACTGATGATTATTTAGATTTGATTTCTTATTATAACAAAATAGATAAAAACGATTTACAAAGTATATATACAAATATAAATATAGAAAAATACTTATCATTAAAAGGAATTAATAACCAAGAATATAGTATTGTAGATAAAAATAACTATAAAGCATTTAATGAATACTTAAATAATAATAATTTAAGTACATTAAAAAATTATTGTATATCTAGAATATTAGATGAATATGCTCAAATATTAAGTGAAGATTATGAAAAATTAATGTTTGATTTAAGTAATGAATTGCAAGGTGAAAAAAAAGATTTTGATCATAATGAAGAATTAGAATCATTAATTCAAATGTTCTTTGATGATGTTATAGAAGAAGAATATGCTAAAAGAACTTTTACAGAAAAAGATAAAAAATTTATAACAGATTTAATAGATGAAATAATTGAATATTATAAAAATGATATAAATAGTTTGAAATGGATGACTAAAGAAACTAAAGAAAAAGCTATTTTTAAACTAAATAATATTAAAATAAATGTTGGGCTTGTAAATAATGAAATATATAGTGATAAATATAAATTAAAAGAAAAAGATAATTTATTTAATAATACACTATCAATTATTAATTATACTTATAATAGGAATCTTTCTTATTTAAAAGATCCAAGTAAAGATGCTAGTTTAATGAATACCTATACTGTAAATGCATATTATAGTCCACAAGATAATTCAATAAACTTCCCATGTGCATCAATTAAATTTAAAACAAGTGATAATTATTTTGAAAGTTTAGGAGAATTAGGAATGGTTATTGCTCATGAAATAACACATGCATTTGATAATAATGGAAGAATGTTTAATGAAAAAGGTGAATATTATGATTGGTGGGCAAAACAAGATAGTGAAAACTTTGAAAAATTATCAAATAATATAGTGGATTATTATAGTAAATATACAGTATTAGGAATTAATGTAGATGGTAAAAGAACATTAGGAGAAAACATAGCTGATTTAGGTTCTATAAAATGTATTACTTCATTAGCAGAAAAACATAATGCTAAAAATGAAGATTATAAAAGAATGTATGAGCATTTTGCTAAGTGGTCTGCTATGAATTATAATGATCAAATGACTAAATTACTAGTAACATCTGATACACATTCGCCTAATAATGTAAGAGTTAATGCAACTCTATCATCAACAAATAAATTCTATGAAGTGTATAATATTAAAAAGAATGATAAAATGTATAAAAATGAAAATGAAAGAGTAGGTATATGGTGAAAAAAGGAATAGATTATTATTATTTAACTTTATATGGAAATATATCATCAATAGAAATAGAAGAAAAAGATTTTCCAATAATTGGTGTTTTCTTAGCTGATGATGAAATGCATGATATAGTAACAGCTAAATTAATTGAAAGAAACTTTGAAGAAAGAATAATGAATAAACTATCTTATATATCTTTATCTAAAGTACCAAAAAAAGAAATTAAACAAATAGAAAGTTTAATTCTTGGAATGAATGATAAAGAAAGGGAAATTTATTTTGATAAGTTATCTATTATGGAATTTAGATTAAGAGATGAAGAATATTTAAGATCATCTTTTGGTATAGGTGACAAGATGTCTAGAAAATTAATTATTAATTCTAGTATTAATCCAAATAAGAAAGGAGCATAAGCTCCTTTTTAATTGACTTTTTAATAGATTTATGCTATTATATGCTCAATTTTTAAGGGGGATTATATATGGAAAAAGAATATTATATTTTAAATTTAAATCATAATAATTCAAAAAATCCATGTAAATTAGATAATATTATCTATAGAGGAGAAAACTATCATTATCCATTTAGTGTAGAAGATGATGAAATGGAAGCAATATATGATAGTATTGAAGTATTAGCAGAAAAGACTGGATTTGGTAGTTATAAAGACGTAATTACTAAAGAGATTATTATTCCATCAAATGATGGTAAAACACCAGAGTTATCATTTAATAGAGCTGTTCCTGCTAGTAGAAAAGATATAATAAGAATTACAAGAATATATAGAGAAATGTCTGATGAAGATCTAAATAGATATACATTGGCTATAAATAGAATTAAAAAGAATAGTAAAATCTTATATGATAGAGAAATGCAAATGGAGAAAGAAGAATTATCTGAAGAAAGAGCGGCAAGAGATTTCTTATTACATTACTTTGTATAGAACCTAAAAGGTTCTTTTTTGTTGTAAAATTAAGAGTAAAATTAATAATAATTAATTGTAATTTAATAATATGAAATATATCATAATATTGTAAGGAGTTTATTATGGCATTAAAGAAGAAAAAAGGTATTAAAAAAAGTAATATTAGTTTTATAAAAACAATTTGTTGCTTTAGCTTTTTAATTTCAGCAATAGGTCTTTGTTATTCTACATATTATGGGGGACATGACATAATATTATGGATTATGGTTTTATTACTAACTGGAGTTGGAATATTTAGCCCAGATGAAATAAAAAAATAACTATTTTTATAAATAGTTTTTTTATGCTATAATTTTTATGGTGATAATATGTATAATTTAGTATTTGTATTAATATTAACAATTATATTATTCTTAATATATTACCTTTGTAAAAGTGTATATAAATTAAAAATATTTAATAAAATAAATAATAAGTTTTTTAGAACTATTATTACTATTATAGTTTTATCTTTATTATTTATATTTTTTGATTTAGTAAATGTTTTTGTTATATATTTTCATTTAATATTATTCTTATTGATATATAATTTTGGATTCTATTTTATAAATAAAAATAGATCTAAAAAGAAATCAATATCACATGATAAAATATTTATTATTGCTCTTATTACAACTATAATCTATTTATCAATAGGAGCATATTTAAATTATCATGTATGGGAAACAAATTATAAAATTTATACAGATAAAGAAATAAATAATCTAAGAATCGTACAGATAAGTGACTCACATATGGGGACATCTTTTAGTGGTAAAGATTTTGAAAAATATATAGATAGAATTAATAAATTAAAACCTGATTTAGTAGTTATAACAGGTGATTTTATAGATGATGATACTAGTAAAAAAGATATGATAGATGGTTGTAATGCTTTAGGTAAAATAAATAGTACTTATGGTACATACTTAGTATTTGGAAATCATGATTTAGGTTACTATAGTAGAGAATACTCTAGTGATGAATTTATAAATAATCTTATTAAAAATAATGTTGTTGTTTTACAAGATGAAGTAAGATTAATAAATGATGAATTTTATATAATAGGTAGAAAAGATAAAAGATATAGTGGTAGAAAAACAATAGATGATTTAGTAAAAGATTTAGATTCTAATAAATATATGATTGATTTAAACCATCAACCAAATGATTATGAGAATGAAAGTAAAGCAAATATAGATCTAGTTCTATCAGGTCATACTCATGGAGGGCAATTAATTCCATTAGGACCAGTAGGAAGATTAATAAAAGCTAATGACGCTACTAAAGGATTAACTAAAATTAAAAATACTAACTTTATTATAAATACAGGAATATCAGGTTGGGCTGTACTTTTTAAGACAGGAACTAAATCAGAATATGTAGTTATTGACATTATACACAATTGATGTGTAAAGTTTTTTGTGGATTGTTGAAAACTAATAATAATATGGTATAATTAAATTAACCTAGATGAGAAATATGGAAACAATAAACCGACTATGTAATGTTTTAGGGGAAATAATTAATATAGGGGATTGAATGCTGACTAGTTTCAGAATCACGAATATATTATGTTTTCTACCACCTCGTGAGAGCGAGATTTATTACACTATATTTACACTAGGTTTTTTTTATGGTATAATATTTGCGCTTATTTAAGGAGGCAAATTAATGAATTTAACACGATTAGAAGCATTAATTGGTGCTGAAAATATTGAAAAAATTAAAAATACAAAAGTATTAGTTTTGGGGCTAGGTGGAGTAGGTGGCTATACAGTAGAATCTTTAGTAAGAAGTGGTATAGAAAATATTACTCTAGTTGATGGTGATTCTATTAAACCAAGTAATATTAATAGACAAATAATAGTAACAAGTAAAAATATTTATTGTTATAAAACTAAAGAATGGAAGAAAAGAATTAAACTTATTAATAGAAATGTTAAAGTTAATATAATTAATACAATGATTAATGATGATAATTTTGAAATATTATTTTCAGATAATTATGATTATATTGTAGATGCATGTGATACATCTAGAATAAAAGTTAGATTAATAAAAGAATGTACTGAGAAGAATATTAAACTTGTTAGTGCTATGGGAACAGCAAAAAAATTAGACGCTACTAAATTAATAATAACTACTTTAGATAAAACTGATACTGATCCATTGGCTAAAAAAATAAGAAGTGAATTAAAAGATAAAGAACTAATGAAAAAAGTTACTGTTGTTACATCTACTGAAAAAGCTAAAAATATTATTGAACTTGGTTCAACAGCATATGTTCCAGCAGTAGCAGGACTCCTAATTACAAATTATATTATTAATGATATATGTAAATAAAATAGTATTTAATATACTATTTTTATTTTATTAAAAATATGGTATATTTATTATGTTAGGGTGAATATATATGGATGATGATTTTAATATTAAACCTCTTAGTATAATATTAGCGGTAGTACTAGTTATACTTGTATTATTGTTTTTTGTTATTGCAAATAATAAAACAGATAGGATTAAATCTCATGTAGGAAGATATACTTCTAATGTAGATATAGATTCTAATAGTCAAAATACATTAAAAGAATATGGAATTAATGTAAATGGAAGTTATAAATATGAATTAATTCTTAAAAATGATGATACATTTATTCTATATATAACTGCATTAAATAAATATGCATATACAGGTAATTATGACAAGGGTATAAATAAATATACTCTTAAAGCATTTAGATTATACGAACTTGATAATAATTGTTTTAAAAGAGATACTAAAGAATTTAGATTAAAAACTGAAAATAAGTCTTTAATAAATAGTGATATTACAGGAAAAAACATATTATTTATTAAATATGATGATAATATAACTAAATATGATGATAGTATTAAAGAAATAAATATAGAGTGTGGTATGATAAATTACTAAACATTGACAAAAGTAAAATTATGTCAATGTTCTTTTTATTTAAAAGATAATATTGTATAATTAAAATGGGTATAAATATGATAGAAATTAATAATAAAGAATATTTAGATGATTTTAAGAATTATTTATCTATTGATAAAAATTATTCTAAAAATACCATTGAATCTTATATGAGAGATTTAAGATTCTTTTTAGAGTATGTTAAAAAAGATGTAGAACATATCTCTAAAAAAGATATAGACAATTATATATTACATATATTTAAAGGATATAATGAAAGTTCTATTAATAGAATAATAGCTAGTATTAAGAGTTTTTATAAATATTTATCTATGTATAAGGGATTAGTTAATGTAAGTGAAGATGTTCAAAGTTTAAAAAGAAAAAAGAAATTACCTAATTATTTAAGTATTAGTGAAGTAGATAAATTATTAGATATTAAATTAGAACAACCATTTGATTATAGAAATAAAGCAATGTTAGAGTTATTGTATGCTACTGGTCTTAGAGCAACCGAATTAGTTAGTTTAGATATAGATAATATTGATATAGTTAATATGGTAGTAAGAGTATTTGGTAAAGGAAGTAAAGAAAGAATAGTTCCTTTATCGAAAATAGCAGTTAATTATTTAGATTTATATATTAATACTTTTAGAAATTTATTATTTGTTAAAAATCAAAAACCTACTAATGCATTATTTTTAAATAATCATGGTAAAAGAATGACAAGAGTAGGTTTATATAAAATAATTGGAGATCTTGCTATTAAACAAGGTATTAAAAAAGAAATAACACCACATGTACTTAGACATAGTTTTGCAACTCATATGATTGAATGTGGTGCTGATATAAGAAGTGTTCAAGAATTATTAGGACATGACAATGTAGTTACAACTGAAATATATACACATCTTGCAAATAATTTTATTAAAGATAGTTATAATGAATACTTTAATAGAAGTAGTAAAGGAAGTGATAAATAATGTTTGAAAGAGTTTTTTTACTAGTTTTAGATGGTTGTGGAGTAGGAGAAGCTCCAGATGCAGATAAATTTGGTGATAAAGGAGCTAATACATTATTACATACTTTAGATAGTTCATATAATTTAGATGTTTTAGAAAGGCTTGGTTTAACAACATTACTTGGATATAATGTACCAGAAAAAAGAGGTATGTATATGAAAGCTCATCCATATGCTAGAGCTAAAGATTCTTTAAATGGACATTATGAATTAATGGGAACTATTTTAAAAGAACCATATAAAACATATCCAGAAGGTTTTCCAAATGAATTAATAGAAAGAATTCAAGCATCTACAGGATATGATGTAATAGGAAATATTTGTGGTGATGGACATGAAATAATAAATGAACTTGGTGAAATGCAAATAAAAACTGGTTCAATTATTATATATACAAGTGCTGATAGTGTTTTACAAGTAGCAGCTCATGAAGATACAATACCTCTTGAAACATTATATAAAATATGTGAAAAGATTAGTGTATTATCATCAGCTCCTGAATTTAGTGTTGCTAGAGTAATAGCAAGACCTTTTCATGGAAAAGTAGGGGAGTTTATTAGAGATGATTCTAAGAGAAGAGATTATACTTCAGATCCTCCTATTAATGTACTTGATTTATTACAAAAAAATAATATAAATACTATTGGAATAGGTAAAATACCTGATTTATTTAATAATAAAGGATTTAATGTAAGTATTAAAACTAAAGATAATATTGATACTATTATGAAAATAGTTGATTTTTCTAAAGGTAATTTTAGTGGATTATTATTTGCTAATTTAAATGATTTTGATACATTATATGGTCATAGAAGAGATAGAAAAGGATTCTTAAAAGCACTGGAAGAATTTAATTATTATTTACCAATAATACTTAAGAATTTAAAAAAAGAAGATTTATTAATAATAACAGCCGATCATGGAAATGATCCTACATTTAAAGGTAGTGACCATACTAGAGAAGATGTTCCAATTTTAATATATAGTCCTATATTTAAGAAAAGTAAATTTATAAATGATAGAGAAACTTTAGCAGATGTAGGAGCTACTATTCTTGATAATTTTAGAATTAAGAATGATTTAGGTTTAGGAACTAGTATATTTGATGAATTAAGATAATATGAAAATAGGGAATGAATACGAAGTAATTATAAATAATGTTGATTATATAGGAAATGGTGTAACAAGAATAGATAATTTTGTTACATTCATTTTTGGTGCTTTAAAAGATGAAAAAGTTAAAATTAAAATAACTTCTATTAATAAAAAATTTGCAACAGGTGAAATAATTGAAATAATAGAAAAATCTAAAGAAAGAACTGAAGTAAAATGTCCATATTATTATAAATGTGGTGGATGTAATTTTTTACATACTAGTTTAGATAATGAAATAAATATTAAAAAAGATTATTTAAATAAATTATTTAATCAAAATGTAGAATATATAAGTACTAAAAATGAATATAATTATAGAAATAAAGTTACATTACATGTTTTAAAGGGGAAATTAGGCTATTTTAACGATAAAACACATGATTTATGTGAAATAGATACTTGTATGTTATTAAACCCTAAAATTAACTCTAAAATAAGTGATTTAAAAAAGTATGATTTAAATGGTTTAAATGAAATAATGATTAGATGCATTAATGATGAATTAATGATTAATATATTAGGCGATTTAAAAGATAAAAATATTAAAAATATTGAATGTGATTCTTTATATATAAATAATAAATACATTAAAGGAAAAGAATTCTTAATAGATGAAATAAATAATCTAAAATATAGTATATATCCTAATAGTTTTTATCAAATAAATAAAGAAGGTATGGAAATAATATATAATAAAGCTAAAGATTATATTGGTAAAGGAAACAATTTATTAGATTTATATTGTGGTACTGGAACTATTGGTATATGGATGAAAGATAATTTCAATAATATTACTGGTATTGAAATAAATGAAGATTCTATTAAAAATGCTAATATTAATAAAGAATTAAATAATATAAAAAATATAGAATTTATATGTGGTGATGCTAAAATAGCTAAAGGAGAATATGATGCTATTATAGTTGATCCTCCTAGAAATGGAATATCTGTTTATGTAGTAGAATTCTTAAATAAATCTAATGCTAAAAATATAGTTTATATATCATGTAATCCTAGAGAATTAAAAGCTAGTTTAGATGCATTATATAATTATGATTTAAAATATATAAATTCAGTATCAATGTTTCCAAGAACAAAGCATATTGAGAGTGTCTGTATATTAGAGAGGAGATAAATGATGAATAAAAAAGAATTTATAAAAAAACTAGATAGTTTAAATTTAGATAAAAATAGGTATTGTATTATATCAGGTGGAGTAATGTTACTATACAATCTAAAACCAACAACAGAAGATATTGATATTAAGGTAAGACCTGATTATTTTGAAGAACTTAAATCAAAATATGTATTTAAAAAATCAACAAAATATGATTATTTATATGAATTAAATGATAAAACAGAAGTTGCAGTTTTAGATTATGATAACAATGATATAAGAACTGTTGATGGTTATCCCGTAGAATCATTAGAATTACAATTAAAATGGATGTTAGAACAAAATAGACCTAAGGATCAAGAAAAAATAAAAATAATAGAAGATTATTTAGATAAGAAATGATTTGTTACTGACACGCAAACAACCATTATAGTTTTGTGTATAGGAACATGTTTTTAAATATGAAACATGGTTAGATGACCTATTCTTGAATAGGTGTCCACCCATATTGAAACTGTATGCCTTTTAGAAAGGAAATAAATATGAGTAAATATGAACCTTTATGGAAATATGTAAAAAATAATAAGAAAGATGAATATAAACTATCATTTGATGAAGTAACTAAGATAACAGGTTTTCCATTTGACCATGCATTTTTATCATTTAAAAAAGAATTGCCAGATTATGGATATGAATTTAAAAAGTTATCTTTAAAAGAAAAATGGGTTTGGATAGTTAAAAAGAAATAATATTATCAACTAAAAGGAGATAAAAATTATGCTATTATCAAAAATTAATGAAAATAATTTAAATGAAAAAGATATAAATAAAATACTATTTAATATACCTAAAGATGATGGAATGAATGGAGATTGCATTTGGGTATTTGGTAGTATTGAAGATTTAGATGAAAGATTAAATTTAGCTATAAAATTATATAATAATAAAAGAGCACCATATTTATTATTTTCAGGAGGAAAAGGTAAAACTGGTGTTGTTCCAGAAGCACAATTAATGAAAGAAAAAGCTATTAAACTTGGTATTCCTGAAGATGTAATATTAACTGAAGAAGAATCTTATAATACAACTGAAAATATTTTATGTTCAATGCTTGTATTAGAAAGAAAATTTCTTTTACAAAATATAAATAGATTAATAATTGTATCTTCACCATTTCATATTCAAAGATTAAGCCTTACTTTAAATAGATATATGCCAGAATGGATTAAATATAGTTTCTGTTATGATGAAAATAGTCCAGTTTCTAAAAATAATTGGACTAATAATGAAGAATCTAGAAATAGAGTAGAATATGAAGCTCAAGGAATAGTATTCTATGCTAAAAATAAATATATAAATGATAAAGATATTAAACTTGATTAATTTTTGAAAAAAGCAATTGGAGATAATAATGAAAAATAAAAAAACTATAAATATAATAATAAGTATAATTATCATTGGAATATTAATATATATGCCATTTAGTTTAAAACAAATATGCTATGATCATGCTACTCATCCTGAATGGAGTTTGGGTTCATGGAATGCAGTATTTCTAAGAGCAGGATTATTTAGTATAATATTAGTAATATTAACTGCTATATTATTAATCATTAATATAATTAAGAAAAAATAATAGGTGATATTATGAAAAAAGAAAAAAGAAAAAAAACAATTGATATAATTATAATAATATTATTTATTTTAATTGGAATTGGTTTATTTGGATATACTGGTTATGTTATTAAAAACACATTATCTAAACCAGAAGAAAAAACAAAAGAAGTAAGATCATTAAAATTATATGGGTATAGTTTAAGTGATAATGATACAGCTCTATTTAGTGATACATACAAAGAATTAGAACTAGTATTAAATGAAGATGATATAGATTATAGTAAATATGCTGAATTATTATCTAAATTATTTATAATTGATGTATTTACTCTTAATAATAAAATTGCTAGTACTGATATAGGTGGATTAGATTATCTTCATAAAGATTTAAAAGAGAATTTTAAAGAAAATTTAGGAGCAACATTATATAAAAATGTAGAAAGTAATATAAATGGTAATAGAACTCAAAAATTACCAGAAGTAAGTAGTATAGAAGTAACTAAAGTAGAAGAAACTAAATATACTTATAATAAAGAAGAATATGATGCATATAATGTATCTCTTACATGGGAATATGTAGAAGATTTAGGATATGAAAAAGCATTAAAAATAACTCTTATTAAAGATGATGGTATGTTATATATAGTTAAAGGTGAATAAAAAAACAAGTAATAAACTTGTTTTTTTATTGTGTTTCTTTCTTTTTAACATATATAGTTAATGTTTTTACCATACTTAATATTGTATCTTTATGTTCTTTTTGTTTTTTAAATGAATATTCAGAATAATCATTTATATTTACATCTTGTCCTGTATCAGCATCTATAAATCTTAATTTTAATCCATTTTGTGATGCATAACTTTTAATACTTGAAACTGACATTCCTGATACATTTTTTAATGTTTTAATTGCTGGGGCAGAGTAACTACCTTGTCCTATAACTTTATCTTTATATGGTTTATTTAAATCAAATGAAATCTTTTTAGATCCTTTAGTACCAGTATTCTTTAAGTTAGCTTTTATTTCTTTTTTAATATCATTAATACTTCCTGGATAAGGAAAATTTACAGAAGGATAACTCTTTGACTGTGGTTCATATATTTTTTTATGATAACCACTAAGTTGCATTCTTTGAACGTTAACTAAATTTGTATTATCAGATATTACTATTGATTTAGCTAAATCATATAATTGCATTAAATCTTTAGCTTTAACATTAGTTTGAAAATTAGATTTAACTTTATTTAGTATATCAACTGCAGCATTAGGATTTTCAAGCTTAGTAGCAGCTTTTATTATACCAAGAATTACTTTCATTTGATTTCTTCCTCTAGTATAATCACTTCTACTACCTTTATTATAAGTAGGGCATAGTTTAGCCATATGTTTTCCTGCTTTACTGCCATCTTTTGGTTTGTGTCTATTTCTTGCTAGGGCAAGTGCTTGTTCACCATTTAAATGTTGATGTCCAGCTTCTACATATTGTGTTTTATCTCCCCATTTTCTTGAACTATTTTGTTCACAGAAAGAGTAGTCTACATCTACATCAATTCCTCCAACTGCATCAACTAATTGAACAACACCTTTAAAATTAACTTTAGCATAATAATCAATATCTACATCAAACATATTTTCTACTGTTTTAACAGCACAACTTGAAGAACTTCCCCAAGTAGTAGTATTAATCCTTCTATATGATCCATTAGAACAAGCAGTTTTTAAATACATATCTCTAGGTATAGAGGTTAGGGTAGCTCTTAGTGTTTTAGGATTAAATGTTACTAATAATAATACATCAGCATTATATCCAGAAGTAACACCATTTTTAGATGAATCTACTCCAATTAAAAGCATACTAAATGGTTTATTTAAAGATGCTCCTTCACTTTTAATATCTTCTTCAATATCTTGATATTCTTTACTTTCTTCATATAAAATCTTTGTTTCTTCTTCAATATCTTCAAAATCATCAAGAGAATAGAACATATCTACATAGTTTCTACTAAAAAATCCAGCATCAATCTCATTATTTTTTAATGCATATAATTCTTCTAATGTAGAATCATAAACAACAACTGTATTATTTTCATCTAATTTAAGTTTACTAATAACTTCTTTAGGTAATATATTTCCTTCATAATCTTCTTTATCATTAGTAATACCAATTTTCTTATTATTTAATTCTTCATATGAATTTAAAGATAAATCATATGTCACTAAAGCAGTATATTTTAAAAGAGTATTATCACTTAATTCATCAATAGATGTATATATTTTATTTAAATAATAGAATAGGGTACCTTCAATCAAAAGAACGATTATAGATATAATAAATGGTATTATAAATGCAATATATTTTCTCTTTAAACTTCTAAATAATAAATATGATAAGAATAAAAATAAATATATTGTTATGGCTATACCAAGTATTCTAAGTAATGTTTCTATTTCTTCATATAATACAATAGCATAAGTATCTAAAAGAGAACCTGCTAATAAAGATAAAGAACATAATATAATTAATATTAATCTAAATATTTTGATTTTATGTTTTTTCTCTTTCTTTTTTTCTTCTTTTACTTCTGTTTTTGGTTCAACTTCTTCAATTATTTCAGTATTAACCTCAGTAACTACTTCAGTTATAGGTTCAGTTTCTTCAATCACTTCTGTTGTTATAACTGGTTCTGTTTCTATTTCTTTAATAATTACTGGTTCAGTAGATACTATCTTTTTAGTTTGTTTCTTTTTCTTTTTATTATAATATTGTTTCTTATTATGCGGATTAAACTTATATTGATTATTTTTCTTCTTTTTCTTATTTTTACTCAATTTTTTCACCTCCACATAATATCTTTAAATGTTACACTCAACGATATTATATCAAATTAATTTAATATTTGAAATATAATATAACTAGAAATAATATATAAAATATGATAAAATTATTACACAAGTTTATAAATTATATGGAGTAGGGCAATATGAAAGGAACAATATGTATTTATTATAGTAGAACTGGTCATACAGAAGATATAGTAAAATATATAAAAGAAAAAACAAATTGTGAAATATTAAATATAACAGATGGTAAAAATAGAACTGGTTTTAAAGAATATATGAATGCTGGATATGAATCTATGAAAGGTATTCTTCCAAAATTAAAAAGTTTTGGAATGCAAAAAAAGATAGAAGACTATAGAAATGTAATAATATGTTCTCCAATATGGGCTTGGAATATATGCCCTATTATAAGATCATTTTTAGAAACATATGGTAAAAAAATAAAAGGTAAAACATATTTCATAGTAACACATGATTCTAAATCAAAGTATGAAAGAAAAATAAACAAATTAGATGAATATTTATTAAATAAACATGAAGCTCATTTATCTATATGTAATAGTTCTAAAAATCAAAATGAGATAGATAATTTTATTAAAAAAATAAAGTAGGGTGATAATATGTTATTTTTTAAAAAGAAAAAACAAAAAGAATGCGAACCATTAGAGGGTGGGGGATTTAGAGTTTCCTATGTAGATGATGGAGTAGAGGTCTTTTTCTGTCATGTTCCTATCGATGCTCAAGATTCAGATTATGATGATATTTATATACCAAAAAAAGATGGTTATACGTTTGATGGTTGGTATTATGATGAATCATTTACAAATAAATTAGAAATAACAAATACAATACATTTACCAAGGACCCCTATCTATGATGAAAATAATTGTCACATTGGTTATAAGAATATAACATTATATGCTAAATGGATAAAAAATGAATAAAAGTTACAATTTAGTAACTTTTTTATTTTCGTAATTTGCATCGACAATTAAAAAGATGAATAATCTACCATCTCACTTAAAAATCAAAATTT
>JAEEGL010959528.1_pt1 | contig 22937 bp, 20 predicted proteins | sample 9134231 | NCBI WGS metagenome assembly JAEEGL01 (sample SAMN16246548, study PRJNA631951) | gut metagenome | biome: gut microbiome; feature: rumen; material: fiber-attached | host: Bos | place: Iran: Karaj | collected 2018-10 | reverse complement strand
TGACGTCGATCTTTTTGTTCAGGTGCTTCTCGATCTGGTCGATGGTACGCTGATCCCCGGTGGAGACGATGGTCATGCTGGACACGTCCCGGCGCTCCGTCTCGCCCACGGCCAGGCTGTCAATGTTGAAGCCGTGTCTGGCGAAAAGTCCGGAGATCTGGGAAAGTACACCGGATTTATTTTCTACAAGTACTGTAAATATTCCTTTCATCTCAGTGCACCTCCTTACTTGGAATTATCTGTCCAGTCCACGTCACAGACCATGAGGCAGGCCCCGGGGCAGGCAAGGAACTCGTCGAGAGTCCTATTAAGCTCCTCTGTGTGGGACGCATGGAAATATGGCATATCATAGGCTTCGGCTATCTTGTCGCAGTGCGGGTAGTCGAAGAGCTCAACTCCTGAATAGTGACCGTTATAGGACTTGTCCTGATATTCTCTGACGAGGCCGAGGTAACGATTCTTGATGATGAGTATCTTGAGAGGCACATCATGATCCTTGATGGTGGCCAGCTCGTTCATGGACATCTGGAAAGCTCCGTCGCCGATGACGCAGACAACCTGCTTGTCAGGAGCGTACATCTTGGCTCCCATGCCGGCGGGAATGGAATATCCCATGGTGCCCATGCCGCCTGTAGTCAGGAAACGGCCTTTCTTCATTACGTAGTTATCAGCGGACCAGAGCTGATTCTGGCCAACGTCTGCAACGTAGATGGCATCATCATCCATCTTCTCGGAAAGCAATTGCACCAAAGTATTGGGGTTCACCAGCTTGTCGCTGAAAACTCTGCTGTCCACGGTGCTGTGCTTGATCTCAGTGAGTTCTTCTATCCATGAATCAGATTTCGGCTGGATGTCCTCTTTGATGAGTTCATCGAAGATGTTCTTGACATCTCCGACAAGAGGAAGGGTAGGACCCAGATTCTTGCCGATCTCGGCGGTATCGATGTCTATGTGGATGATCTTGACCTGGTGCTCCAGCTTGTCCGGAGTAGGCACGGTCCTGTCGGCGATCCTGGCGCCGACAATGATCATGAGGTCGCTTAAGGAAATGGCCTTGTTGGCATAGGGCTTGCCGTTATTGCCAAGCATTCCGAAGTACAAAGGATGGTCCTTGGGAAGGACTCCTATACCCATCATGGTGGAAACGCATGGGATGTTGAACTTCTCGCAGAATCTTCTGATGTGATCTTCGCCGTCTCCCAGAATGACTCCGCCGCCAGTGCATATTATGGGCTTCCTGGCTCGTCTGATAGCCTGGATCACCTTGTTGAGCTGCTGCTTGTTGCCTTTGACATTAGGCTTGTAGCCGCGGATCTCCACTCTGTCAGGATATTTAAACTCCTTCTTGAGCTTGGCCTGCTGCACGTCCATGGGAACGTCTATGAGGACCGGCCCCTTACGCCCGGTGGAGGCGATGTAGAATGCTTCCTTGAAGATCCTGGGGATGTCATTTACATCTTTTACGAGATAACGATATTTTGTAAAAGATTCAGTGGCGCCGGTCATGTCGGCTTCCTGGAAAACATCCTTGCCCAGAAGATCTGAGGAGACCTGTCCTGTTATGGCGATGACAGGGATGCTGTCCGCGTACGCTGTAGCCAGGGCTGTGATAAGGTTTGTAGCTCCCGGACCTGAAGTAGTGACACATACGGCCGGTTTCCTGGATACTCTGGCATAGCCCGAGGCTGCATGACCCGCCGCCTGCTCCTGTCTTACCAGGATGTGCTCAATGTTGGAATTGTATAAGCCTTCATAAAAAGGTGCTATGGCAACTCCCGGATATCCGAAAATCCGGGTTATGCCTTCAGCTTCAAGGCATTTGATCATAGCTTCTGCACCGGTTATCATGATGGATCCCTTCTTTCTGGTAATATATTTTTGCGTATATTTAATATATTCTATCAAAAAAAATTCACCTGCACAAGGGGTATTCCATAATAATCAAATACCCGTTCCCAGGTTGATTTAACAAGGGAAAAGTGGTATGATGTATTTGTGAGAATAGGCCTGCCTGAAAGCAGAATTTGAATTAACTTCAATAGCTTTTCATAAGGCCGACACAATCCAAAGGTTATAATAGTACTATGAATGATACTTTTGCAAATCTGGATACCAATACCTTGATACTTCTTCTCATGGTGCTCATAGCGCTCTGCCTTCTGGGCATAGTGCTTCTTGCCATGTCCAACAAGGGGCTCAACAGGGAAGTGAACGCCATGGCCAAGGCCTATCTCAACATGGGCAAGACTTCCAATGAGCTCATAGATTCCAGGCTTAGGGAGAACGGCGCCAGAGTCGATGCCCGCCTCATGGACATGAATACCAGGATATCATCCATGGCTGTGGAGAACGAGCAGAAACTGGAATATATCCGACAGTCCGTGGAGAAGCGCATGGGCGACCTGACAGCGGACAACAACCGGCAGCTGGAACTCATGAGGGAGACTGTTGACGAGAAACTCCAGAAGACTCTTGACGACAGGATCTCCCAGTCATTCATGACGGTGAACGACAGACTTGAACAGGTCTATAAAGGCCTTGGAGAGATGCAGACTCTGGCTCAGGGAGTGGGCGATCTGAAGAAAGTTCTTTCCAATGTCAAGACCAGGGGTATCCTGGGAGAAGTTCAGCTGGGAGCCATTCTGGAACAGATCCTTCCCAGAGAACAGTACGACATGGATGTGGCTACGGTACCCGGGTCCCGCGAGAGAGTTGAGTTCGCCATCAGACTTCCGGGAGAAGGTGAGAGACCTGTATATCTTCCCATAGACTCCAAGTTCCCTTTAGAGCGCTACGCACAGCTCCAGACCGCCTATGAGAGCGGAAACCGGGAGCTCATGGACAAATGCTGGAAGGTGCTGGAAGCCACCATCAAACAGGAAGCAAAAGATATTCACGAGAAATATATAGCGCCGCCATACACTACGGACTTCGCCATTCTTTTCCTGCCCTTCGAGGGGCTGTATTCAGAGGTAGTGAACCACGGAATGCTGGAGGTGCTTCAGAGAACATATAAGGTCAATATCGCGGGTCCCACCACCATGGCAGCGCTTCTCAACAGCCTGCAGATGGGCTTCAGGACTCTGGCCATCCAGAAACATTCCAGCGAGGTCTGGGAAGTATTGGGTGCGGTCAAGACAGAATTTGAGACCTTTGCCAAGGCTCTTCAGACCACCAGGAGCCGCCTGAGACAGGCAGACGAGGAACTGGATAAACTTGTGGGAACCAGGACCAGAGCCATCCAGAGAAAACTCAGGTCTGTAGAGGCTCTGGACGGAAGGGAAGCCGATGAGATCCTTGAGATGGCAGAAGCCATGTATCTTACCGACGAGGACTGACAGATCATCAAGACTACAAAAGAAGATCCTTCGGGATCGGTTAGGAATGACATATGAAGATATTTGCGATAGGTGATACCCATCTTTCCTTTGCTCCGGGGGTCGAAAAGCCCATGGACGTCTTCGGGACCGAGTGGGAGAACCATTGGCAGAAACTTTATGAAAACTGGACAGCTAAGGTGACGGAAGAAGATTACGTCATAATAAACGGAGACGTGTCCTGGGGACTGGATATCAAAGAAGCCAAGTACGACCTGGACTGGCTTAAGGATCTGCCCGGGAGAAAGATTTTTTTCAAGGGAAATCACGATCTCTGGTGGACCACTCACAGGGCTCTGGATCTTCTTTATGGACATGAGATCCAGGTGGACAACGGATCCGGTCACATGGTGAACCGGGTCGTCAGAGATCCTTACATGAACTTCATGTTCAACGAGGCCTACATGATAGGCGATCTTGCCATCTGCGGCACCCGGGGCTGGAACTGTCCGGGGACCGAGGGTTTTACGGAGCACGATCTGAAGATCTATGAGAGGGAAGTGGGAAGACTCAGAGCATCCCTTGAGGATGGAAAGGCTAAGGGAGCCAAGGATATCATAGGCGTTCTCCACTACCCGCCCACCAATGACAAGCATCAGGTCTCCGGTTTCACGGAGCTCATGAGCGAATACGGAGTGAAGCTTTGTATATACGGCCATCTCCACGGTAAAGAAAAATACAAGCGGGGCATCAAAGGCAATCTCAACGGAGTTGAGTACAAGCTGGTGAGCCTGGACTTTTTGAACGCGGACCCCTTGGAAATATGGGATCTTGCTGAAAGATAAATAAGAGGAGGTACTTTATGAAGGTATTGATAGTAGTTACAGACAGCCTTGGCGTAGGCGAGATGCCCGATGCCACAGAATACGGCGACAAGGGCGCGGACACCTTCGGACATATCTGGAAATATAACGGCGGGATCCACATCCCCAATATGCTTGAACTGGGCTGGGGAAACATCCGGGGCGTTCTTGACGGAGACCTGGCCATAGAGGAGCCAAAAGGCTGCTTCGGCAAGATGGCGGAAGCCTCCAAAGGAAAAGATACCACAACGGGTCACTGGGAGATCGCAGGTCTCAAGACTGACGTTCCATTCAAGACCTATCCCAACGGATTCCCCAGGGAATTCATGGATAAGTATGAAGAGGCCATCGGCATTCAGTGCATCGGAAACTATCCTGCTTCCGGCACCCAGATCATCGAGGAACTGGGCGACGAGCACGAAGCCACCGGCAAGCCCATCGTTTACACCTCTGCAGACTCTGTTTTCCAGATCGCCGTGAACGTGGACAAATTCGGTCTGGACACCCTGTATCATTACTGCGAGGTGGCCAGGGAGATGCTGGTAGGTGAATTCGCCTGCGGAAGAGTCATCGCGAGACCCTATATAATAAACGCAGAAGGCAAGAGGGAGAGGACCTCAGACCGTCACGATTATTCCGTAACACCTTTCGGTCCCACCATTCTTGACAAGATAAAGGAAGCCGGCAAGACCGTCTATGCCGTCGGTAAGATCAGCGACATCTTCAACGGCGCAGGCGTAACGGAATCCGTCCACAACAAGGACGACATGAACGGAGTGGACAATACGCTGGATGCTCTGGACAAGGATTTCGAAGGCTTCATCTTCACCAACCTTGTGGACTTCGACGCTAAGTACGGCCACAGACGCGATCCCAAGGGCTATGGCGAGAACATCGAAAGATTCGACGCGCGCATCCCCGAGATCCTGGATCACATGGCTGACGATGACATTCTTTTCATTACTGCTGACCATGGAAACGATCCTACAGCACCGGGAACGGACCACACCAGAGAATACGTACCCGTCATCGCCTATGGCAAAAATATCAAAGCCGGAGTGGATCTGGGCATCAGAGGATCCTTCGCCGACCTGGGAGCCACAGTCTGTGATCTTCTGGGAGTTGAAGGCACAGGCTTCGGAACTTCATTCAAAGAGGAGATACTGAAATGAGTTTCAATATGAACGATATTATTTACAAAAAACGTGAAGGCGGTGAGCTGACCCGTGAAGAGATAAACTGGTGGATCGACGGATACGTCAAGGGAGAGATCCCCGACTACCAGGTATCAGCCCTCCTCATGGCAATCTTTTTCAAAGGACTCTCAAGAGAAGAGACCTACACTTTGACAGCAGCCATGAGATACTCGGGAGACACTGTTGACCTGAGCTCCATCAAAGGGATCAAGGTCGATAAGCACTCCACCGGCGGCGTAGGCGATAAGACGACTCTGGTCGTAGCACCTCTGGCATCTGCCTGCGGAGTACCCATCGCCAAGATGTCCGGCCGCGGACTGGGATTCACCGGCGGCACCGTGGACAAGATGGAATCCATCCCCGGCTTCAGGACCACCCTGGAACCCGATGAATTCCTGAACCAGGTGAATGAGATCGGCATGGCCGTAATGGGCCAGAGCGGACACATCACTCCTGCGGACAAGAAGCTTTACGCTTTAAGAGACGTAACGTCCACCGTGGACAACTTCGGTCTTATCGCGTCATCCATTATGAGCAAAAAATTAGCCGCAGGCTCTGACGCCATCGTCCTTGATGTCAAGTGCGGCGACGGCGCTTTCATGGAGAACCTGGACGACGCCATCACACTGGCAGACCTCATGGTAGACATAGGCTATGACGCAGGAAGACGCACCGTCGCCTGCATTACAGACATGAACCAGCCTCTGGGCAAAGCCGTGGGAAACGCTCTGGAAGTCCAGGAAGCCATAGATACCCTTAAGGGAAGAGGTCCCGAGGACATTACGGAGCTCAGCGAGCGCCTTGCAGGTATCATGATCTATCTGGGCGGAAGGGCAGAGAGCCCTGAGGAAGGCTTCAGTATGGCCAAAGATGCTTTGGAAAGCGGCACCGGCCTCACACAGATGAGGAGATTCATCGAGGCTCAGGGAGGAAACGAAGACATAGTCTACGATTACTCCATGTTCCCCCAGGCTGAGTTCAAGGAAGAACTCAGGGCGGATCGCTCCGGTTATATCAAGACCATCAAGGCAAGACAGATCGGCATCGCATCCCAGCACACGGGAGCCGGCCGCGCCACCAAAGAGGACGAGATCGACCTGGCAGCAGGCATCATCCTCAATAAGAAAGTGGGCGACAAAGTAGAAGAGGGCGAAGTCCTTGCCACCTTCTACGCCAACGACCCGGATAAGCTGAGAACAGGTATGGAAGAGGCCGCCAAGGCCTTTGAAATAGACGATGAGGAGGTCACAAGGCCTGAACTCATCAAAGAAATAATAGGACTTTAGTATTTTACTAAAACAATAAAAATTCCTGATAACAGGTATGGAGGAAACAATGATCTACACTAAAGAAGTACAGAACATGTGCCCTGTAAATAAAGGCGCATATCACGGACCTGCACCGATCCCCGAAGAGGGTAAATGGGTACAGGTCAAGGAAATCTCCGATATTTCCGGATTCACCCACGGCATCGGCTGGTGCGCTCCTCAGCAGGGAGCCTGCAAGCTGACCCTTAACGTTAAGGACGGAATTATCGAGGAGGCTCTCGTTGAGACTATCGGATGCTCCGGCATGACTCATTCTGCAGCCATGGCAGGAGAGATCCTCATCGGCAAGACCCTTCTGGAAGCCCTCAATACTGACCTGGTATGCGACGCCATCAACACAGCTATGCGTGAACTCTTCCTGCAGATCGTATACGGCAGAACTCAGTCCGCCTTTTCCGAAGGTGGTCTGGCAGTAGGAGCAAGCATGGAAGACCTCGGCAAAGGCCTTCGTTCACAGGTGGGAACCATCTTCTCCACCAAGGAGAAGGGACCCAGATATCTGGAACTGGCAGAAGGTTACATCACAAGAGTCGGCCTTGACGAAGAAGGCAACATCATCGGCTACGAGTATGTAAACCTGGGCAAACTCATGGATGCTCTTAAGAAAGAAGGAACCGAAAAGGCAGAAGCCATGGCCAAAGCCTGCGGTAAGTACGGAAGATTCGACGAGGCGGTCAAAAAGATCGATCCTCGTGAGGAATAAGGAGGTGCGCTATGGATATTATGTTTGAAAACTACGATCGTAAAATAGATAAGATCAACGCAGCTCTTAACGCAAACGGAATCGCAAACCTTGAAGAAGCTTATGAGATCTGCAAAGCAAAGGGTGTAGACCCCTATAAGACCGCAAAAGACATTCAGCCCATCTGCTTCGAGGACGTATGCTGGGCTTATGTGGCAGGCTCTGCCATCGCCATCAAGAAGGGTGCAACAAAGGCTGCCGACGCTGCCGAAGCCATCGGTATCGGCCTTCAGGCATTCTGCCTTCCCGGCTCTGTTGCTGAGGACAGAAAAGTAGGCCTCGGTCACGGAAACCTGGCTGCCATGCTTTTGAGAGAAGACACTGACTGCTTCTGCTTCCTTGCAGGACACGAATCTTTTGCAGCAGCTGAAGGCGCCATCGGTATCGCCAAGTCAGCTAACAAGGTAAGACAGAAACCCTTAAGAGTAATACTTAACGGCCTTGGAAAGGATGCTGCTCAGATCATTTCCAGAATCAACGGATTCACTTATGTACAGACCCAGTTCGACTATTACACAGGAGAACTCAAGGTAGTAAACGAGACCCCTTATTCCAAGGGAGAGAGAGCAGCTGTAAGATGCTATGGCTGCGATGACGTAAGAGAAGGCGTTGCCATCATGCACAGCGAGAAGGTAGATGTTTCCATCACAGGAAATTCCACCAATCCTACCAGATTCCAGCATCCTGTAGCAGGAACCTATAAGAAGGAATGCGTTGAGCAGGGCAAGAAATACTTCTCGGTTGCTTCCGGCGGAGGCACAGGACGTACACTTCATCCTGACAACATGGCTGCAGGTCCCGCATCCTACGGCATGACCGACACCATGGGAAGAATGCACTCCGATGCACAGTTCGCAGGCTCATCCTCCGTTCCCGCCCATGTAGCCATGATGGGTTATGTAGGCATGGGCAACAACCCCATGGTAGGAGCTACCGTAGCATGCGCCGTTGCCATCGAGGAAGCAAGCAAATAATTTCTTGATATGAAAGGACCTATGTGATATAATTCTAATGTTTACGAGTTAAACGGAAACATGGATCACAGATCCATAGGGGGAATAATTAATGCAAAGAAGTATATCTTTGATTTTGATATTGGCGCTTCTGATAGGTATTTTTGCATACGCAGGATACAAGATAGATGCTGACACTGATGAGAATGCTGTCACAGTGTCCATAGTAGTCTCGACGACCTTCGGAGACAAGTCATTCAATGACTCTGCCCACGCAGGAGGAGAGAAGCTTGAAGCTGAAGGCATGTTTGTAAACTATGTGGAATGCGGAGGCCAGAACTACAAGCAAAGCGTTATGGATGCAGCGAGCGTTTCGGACATCGTTTTCTGCGCAGGCTGGGAATTCTGGGAGATCACCGATGTGGCTAAGGAGAATCCCGGCGTGAAGTTCGTATGGCTGGATAATACGGTGGAGGATCCGGAGGATTACACCAACCTCATCAACGTTCTCTATTCACAGAATGAAGCATCATACCTGGCCGGATATATCGCATCTGCCATGTCCCAGACGGGAGTTATCGGCGTCGTCGGAGGAAATGACGACGATACCATCAACGATTTCGTTGCGGGATTCACTCAGGGAGCACAGGACTGCAACGACGGTGTCGATGTCCTTACAGAGTATGCCGGTGGTGATTATGATAATCCTATGCTTGGCAAGCAACTGGCCATGGGCCTTTACGAACAAGGCGCTGACATAATTTTCCAGGTGGCTGGAAACACCGGCAACGGAGTCATCCAGGCCGCTAAGGAGAGAGGCTTCTATGCCATAGGAGTCGACAGCGATCAGAAGGATACCCTTCCTGAATATGAAGATGCCATCATTTGCTCTGTCATCAAGCGCATAGGTGAGACTATCTACAGGATAACCATGGATTATGCCAGAGAAGGCGAATTCAATGGAGGCACCATCCTGCAGGCAGGCCTTTCAGACGGCTCTGTAGGCTTAAGTTATGGAAGCAAGGGAACCACCAAACTGGTGGATAAAGACCTGGCTGAAGAGATATCAGAGCTCTCCGCCGATATCATCGAAGGAGAGATCGAGGTGGAAAGCACCTTATAACTAACTAAGATCTTTGCGAAAAAGATCAAGAAAGGATTACTTAAAACAATGAAGAAATTACTGGCAGTAACATTAGCTGTAGTCATGGCTCTCGCCATGCTGACCGCATGCGGAGGAGAAACAGCCGAAGAAACATTCAAGATGGATATAAGCCCTTATGATCAGCTGAACTTTGACGACTACGTAAAGCTTCCTGATTATACACAGTACAAGCTGGAGGTTCCCGAAGTATCAGTAACTGATGAAGAAGTAGAAAAAGAGATCGACAACAGACTGGCTGCTGCTTCCGAGGAAACTGAGGAGATCACAGAAGGTAAAGTTGAAAAGGGCGATACAGTCACCATTTCCTTCAAGGGAACCCTTAAAGACGGTTCCTCCCCCGAAGGCATGAACTCAGACAGCTATACTCTCACTCTGGGTGAAGCTTCCATGATCGACGGTTTCCAGGAAGGCCTCTACGGAGCTACCATCGGTGAGCCCGTTACCCTTGAACTTAAGTTCCCCGATCCTTACTCAATGAATGAGGAACTTTCCGGACAGGACGTTACCTTCGAGGTGACAGTTCTTTCCAAGACTCAGAAGATCGAAGCTGAATACAACGAGGAATTCATGAAGAAGGACAGCGGAGATGCAGCTTCCAACGAAGAAGAGTACAAGGCATATATCAAGGAAACTCTCCTCAAGTCCAAGCAGGAAGAGGCAGACTACTCTGCTAAGACTGCTATCTATCAGCAGATCGTAGGCGACACTGAGATCACCGCTTATCCTGAAGAGGAAGTTGCTGCTCAGATCGAAAAGCTCACCACTCAGTACAAGGATTATGCAGCTGCCAACAACAAGGAATGGGAAGACTTCGTTAAGGAACTCTTCAAGAGCGAGGAAGACTTCAATACTGCTGTTGACGAATACGTTCGCCAGGCCATCAAGACCAAGCTTACAATTTATGCGCTCTGCAGCAAGGAAGGCATCACCGTTACAGATGAGGAATTCACTGAGAGAGTCAAGCAGTATCTTGAAGCCATGCAGGTAGAAAGTGCAGAAGCTTTCGAACAGAACGCAGGCATGAGCATCGTGGATTACCTGAACATGCAGGAAGTTCCTGCCAACATGTATCTGGACAAGTTCCTTGATACAGTATACGGCGACGGTGCGAAGGCTGAAAGCTGATTTCAGACCCTGAAACCATTAGAAAGAACCAAGGACGGACCAATTGTGGTTCGTCCTATGTTTTTTTGAGTAAATAGTGGACTCTAACCACAAAATATGGTATAATATTTCGAAGTTGTGATAATAATTGTGTTTTGGGCTAGTTAGCATGTATAAAATAGGCCATATAGGCCGGGAGGGAAAGTATGAAGTGCCCGTTTTGCGATAATATTGATACTAAGGTAATCGATTCACGTCCCACAGAGGAAGGTCACGCTATCAGAAGGAGAAGAGGCTGTGATGCCTGCGGCAGAAGATTCACCACTTACGAGAAGGTCGAAGAAGCCATCCTTATGGTAATTAAATCAGACGGCAAGAGACGCGAAGCCTTCGACAGAGACAAGCTTTTCAGAGGCATTGCCAGATCCTGTGAGAAACGTCCTGTATCCGTGGATACCATGGAGAGAATGGTAGATGAAGTTGAGAGAGACCTTAACAATCTTATGGTCAAAGAGGTCGAATCCAGCTATATCGGCGAGCTCGTAATGGATCAGCTCAAGAAGGTCGATGAGGTGGCATACATCAGATTTGCCTCTGTTTACAGACAATTCACGGATGTAAACACATTCATAACTGAAATCGAGAAGTTAGTGGGGAAGAAGAATGTCTAAGATTTTTCAGATAGCGATCGACGGACCCAGCGGTGCCGGCAAATCAACCATAGCCAAGAGAGTCGCCAAGGAACTGGGTATCGACTATATCGATACCGGCGCCATGTACAGGGCTGTGGGCCTTAAGATGCTCAGACTGGGGATTCCCATGGAGGAGAATGAGGAACTTCAGAAGATGCTGGATGAAACAGATGTGGATTTTGCAGATGAGAGGGTATACCTGGACGGAGAAGACGTAAGCGATCTCATCCGCACCCAGGAGATCTCCAAGGCAGCTTCTGACTGTTCGGCTTTTGCCATGGTGAGAAATAAATTAGTAGAGCTGCAGCAGGCTATGGGTAAGCGCAAATCCGTCATCATGGACGGCCGCGATATCGGGACCGTGGTCCTCAAGGATGCCGAATACAAGTACTATCTCACGGCTACACCCGAAGAAAGAGCCATGAGAAGATTCAAGGAGCTTCAGGCTAAGGGTTCCGAGGATACTTATGAGAAGGTCCTTGAAGACGTCAATAAGAGAGACTACAACGACATGCACAGGGCTGTTACACCTTTGAGACAGGCAGAAGATGCCATCCTCATCGACAGCACCGACATGACCATAGAGGAAGTAGTAGCTTATATCATTTCCAGACTCGAAAGATAACAGGGGTATCAGCATGGCTCTTCAGGGGGACGAAGGGGAGCCTGCAATTTCAGGAAAGGAAGGATTTGAGATGAACATCAAAGAAATGCCTTTGGAAGAAAGGCCCATTGAGAGAATGTTTGCCTTTGGCAAGGGGGCTCTCTCTAACTCGGAATTATTGGCTGTCCTCATAGGATCCGGCTATAAGGACAAATCTGCTATTGAAGTGGCAGACAGCATCCTTGCCCTCGGAGGAGGGGTGTCCGGACTGTCGGATCTGGAAGCCGAAGATCTAGTCAAAGTGCCGGGGATCGGTCCCAGGAAGGCCGCATCCATCGTGTGCGCTCTGGAACTTGGCAAGAGGGTCGCCACAACGCCAAAAGATAAAAAGATAGCCCTGAGATCGCCGGGGACCATGGCGCAGTATTTCATGGAGGACATGAGACACTCCAGGAAAGAATTCTTTAAGGTCCTCATGGTCAACGTGAAGCTGGAGGTCATAGGCTGCGAGACTGTGTCCGTGGGAGAACTTTCGGGAGCCCCGGTCCATCCCAGAGAGACCTTCGAGCCTGCCATCAGAAAAGGGGCGGCTGCTGTATGCTTCGCTCACAATCATCCGTCAGGAGACCCTAATCCTTCTGATGATGATCTCACCATCACCAGGCGTCTGGTGGAGTGTGGCGATATACTGGGGATCAGGGTCCTGGACCACATAATAATAGGGGATGGGACCTATACCAGCCTTAAAGAAAAAGGTTACATAATATAAAGACTTGATATTTCATAGGTTTTGCTTTAAAATATATCTGTTATGGGAAAAACAGTCGTAGTATGTTCCGGTAAAGGCGGAACGGGAAAGACAATGTTCGTGGCAAACATCGGTGCGATGCTGGCTAAACGAGGTAATAAAGTTTGTGTCGTGGACATGGATACGGGGTTAAGGAATCTTGACCTCTATCTTGGCTTGGAAAATAACGTGGTCTACGACGTGGCAGACGTCTTAAGCGGTGTGTGCCGTATCAAGCAGGCTCTTATCAAACATAAGACTTTCCCCGGACTGTATTTCATGGCAGCATCGCCCAAGCCCGACGACGGCGAGTTCACACCTCTCCATCTGAAAGTTCTTTGCGATAAGCTGAATCTTAAATTTGACTATGTCATCGTGGACTGCCCGGCAGGACTTGATGACGGTCTGGCCATAGCCACCGGCGGCGCCGATCAGGTGATCATGGTCATGACTCCGGAGTATTCCTCCGTGAGAGACGCAGAGGCCGTTACCTCCAATCTGGTGGAACAGAAGATAAACAAGATCCATTACATCCTGAATAAGGTAGACGTGGATCTGGTGAGAGAAGGCTATGAGCTGTCTCTGGAGGACCTGCCTGAACCCATCAGGAAGAGGCTCATCGGAATCATCAAGAATGACCGTGATATCCACATATCAACTAACCTGGGTATGCCGGCAGTATTCCAGCCCGACACTTATATTTACAATAACTTCTACAAGATAGCGGGCAGGATCGAAAATTTATAACTGTATATTGAGGGATCGTCTTCGGACGGTCCTTTTTATTTCCTTGACATTTGCTCAAATCCCATATTATAATAACTATGTATGAATATATCGAAATTTATCTTCCCGATTGAGATATAAATAATAAATAATTGAATAAGGAGGTGCGTAACCTATGGGTATGCATTTGATGCCTGTTTTCATTGGTATTATTCTGGCGTTGGTGGGCCTTATCATCGGCGCGTTTATCGGATATATATACAGAAAGAACGTAGGCGAGAAAGCTATCGGAAGTGCTGAGCAGAAGGCACGTAATCTGGTCCTGGACGCAGAGAACAGATCCGAAGCGATCAAGAAAGAGGCACAGAAGGACGCTAAGGAAGAAGCCAGAAGGATCAGATCCGAGGCGGAGAGAGACGCAAGAGAGAAGAGAGAAGAAGCCAAGAGAACAGAGAGAAGACTCATTCAGAAAGAGGAATCCCTGGACAAGAAAATCGAGAATCTCGAGAAGAAAGAAGAGAACATCGCTCACAAGGAACAGAGCCTTGTGGACAAGCACAAGAACCTCGACAACATCATCGATCAGCAGACTGCAGAGCTTCAGAGGATCTCAGGTTATACTGTAGACGAAGCCAGACAGATCCTGCTTCAGAATGTTGAGAAGGATGTAAGGCATGATGCTTCCATCATGATCAAGGACATCGAGTCCAAGGCCAAGGAAGAAGCAGATAAGAGAGCCAAGTACATCATTACAAACGCTATTCAGAGATGCGCCGCCGATCAGGTGGCTGAATCCACGGTATCAGTAGTAGCGCTCCCCAACGATGAGATGAAGGGAAGGATCATCGGACGTGAGGGAAGAAATATCCGCGCCATTGAGACCATGACAGGCGTTGACCTTATCATCGACGATACACCGGAAGCTGTAATTCTTTCCGGTTTCGATCCCGTAAGACGTGAGATCGCCAGAGTAGCTCTGGAGAAACTCATCGTAGACGGACGTATCCATCCTGCCAGAATCGAAGAGATGGTACAGAAGGCAGAGAAGGAAGTCAAGCAGATCATTAAGGAAGAAGGAGAGGCTGCTGCATTCGAGTGCGGTATCCACAACCTTCACCCTGAACTCATCAAGATCCTCGGAAGACTTAAATACAGAACTTCCTATGGACAGAATGTGCTCAGACATTCCTGCGAGGTATCTCATCTCGCCGGACTTATGGCAGGAGAGCTTGGTCTGGATGTGAAACTTGCCAAGAGAGCAGGTCTGCTCCACGATATCGGCAAGGCTCTCGACCATGAATATGAGGGAACTCACGTAGATATCGGTATCGATATCCTTAAGAAGTACAAGGAATCTCAGGCAGTCATCGACGGTATGGCAGCTCATCACGGAGACTATGAAGCCAAGAGCATGGAAGCAGTCCTTATCGCTGCTGCCGATGCACTTTCAGCTGCACGTCCCGGCGCCAGAAGAGAGACTCTGGACGCATATGTCAAGAGACTTGAGAAACTGGAAGAGATCGCCAACACCACACCCGGTGTTGAGAAATCCTTCGCTATCCAGGCAGGCCGTGAGATCAGGATCATCGCCAAGCCCGAGGAAGTCAAGGACGATGAGATCGCATATCTGGCAAGAGAGATCTCCAAGAAGATCGAGTCCGAACTTGAATATCCCGGACAGATCAAGGTCAATGTGGTCAGAGAGACCAGAGCGGTGGACTACGCTAAATAAGCCCGGAAAATTGAATAAAACAAGGGACAGTTTTGCTGTCCCTTGAACTTTGCTTAGAGATATTATTTAAGAGTATGACAGAGGCATATAACAACTCCCTGATAAAAAACAACAGAGACTATTACCGTCAGATGGTAAAGATCGGTTTCCCCATTATGATGCAGCAGATGATCATAGTTGCTGTAGGTATTTGTGATACCATAATGGTGGGCAAGATCTCTGAAGAAGCTCTGGCTGCAGTAGGCGCTGCCAATCAGGTATTTATGGTCTACGTGGACAGCGTCTTTGGATTTTTGTCAGGAGTTGCAGTCTTCAGCGTGCAATACTGGGGCATACGCGACCTGAAAGCTCTGAGAAAGCTTCTGGGCATAGCCTATTCCATGTGTATCGCCGTGGGTGTTCCTGTGACCATCATAGGCTTTGCCTTTGCACCATTCTTTGTGGGACTGTTCTCCGACGATCCCACCGTTGTGCTTATGGGCACACAGTATCTCAGGATAAGCATCTTCACCTATGTCATCGGAGCCCTGACCTTTGCGGTATCATATAACAGCAGGGCGGTGGCCATGCTCAAATGGCCCACCATCGCCAATGCCATAGCTGTAGCGCTTAACATATTTTTGAACTGGGTACTGATCTTCGGTAAGTTCGGCATGCCTGTCATGGGTGTGAGAGGCGCTGCTACGGCGACCCTCATAGCCAGGATCGTGGAGGCGGCCATAACTTTCAGTTACATCTATATTTTTTCAAAAGATCATCCTCTCAAGGCTAAACTCAGCGAAATGGTCTATGACATGGAACTTTTCAAGAGGGTGCTCAGGACGGCTTTCCCTGTCATCGTCAACGAACTTCTTTGGGTACTTAGTTTCACCACCATCTATGCCATTTACGGAGATCTGGGTCCCGTTGCTCTGGCAGTAGTGCAGATCGCCATGACGGTCACTGATGCCTTCCAGGCCATCTTCGCCGGCATAGGTAACGGCGCTGCGGTCATCATCGGCCAGGATCTGGGACGCGGCAGCAGGGAATCAGCCTTTAAACTGGCCAAAAAGAGTCTTAAACTGATCTGGGTATTCATAGTTGTTATAACGATCCTGCTGCTTTTCATGAGGAGTTTCATCGTTGACATCTATGATTTCGAAGAGAGCACCAACCAGCTGATCATGGTCACTCTTCTGGTCTTTTCACTGACCTTAGCGCCGAAGATGCTGGCATATTTCTTCATCTGCGGTATCTTCAGACCCGGCGGAGACACCATGTGGTGCGCCTGGGTGGATTCCGGTTTCAACTGGATGCTTCAGGTGCCTCTGGCCATAATCGGAGTCCATGTGCTCCATTGGGAACTCTGGGCGGTCATCGCTCTGGTTGCCATGGGCGAGGTCATGAAGACCATCGCCTGCTATATCAGATTCTACTCCAAAAAATGGATAAACGTAGTAACAGGTAGATAATAATGATCGTATACTTAGACAATTCAGCAACTACAAGACAATATGACCGGGTCACGGACTATATGGCAGATATTGCCAGGAACAGTTACGGCAATCCATCTTCACTTCACGGACTGGGCCTTGATGCGGAAAAGATCCTTAAAGAAGGCCGCAAAAGAATAGCCCAGGCATTCAATGCTTCCCCCGATGAGATCTATATCACATCCTGCGGTACCGAGTCTGATAACACAGTGCTCATGGGCATAGCCAGAACGCCGCGCAAGCAGGCCATGAAGATCATAACCACTTCAGTTGAGCATCCGGCAGTGCTGGAACCTGCGGCAGAGCTGGAGAGAAGAGGCTTCAAAGTCGTAAGGCTTGGCGTTGACAAAAAGTGCAGGATAGACCTGGATGAACTGAGAGCAGAACTCACAGAGGACACGCTTCTCATCTCCATTATGGCTGTTAACAACGAGGTGGGCACCATAATGCCTCTTAAGGAGATAGGCATGATGAAGAGAGAGTTCAACAAAGCCCACGGCACCAAAGTTCTTTTCCATACAGATGCTGTCCAGGCCCTGGGCAAGATTCCTTTGGATACCAGGAGAGACCTGAGGGATGTGGATCTCATCTCGGTCTCAGCTCATAAGATACACGGCCCTAAGGGCGTCGGAGCTCTTTATGTGAGAAAGGGCACTAACCTGATGCCTTTCATGCTTGGAGGCGGTCAGGAGAAGGGCTTCCGTTCAGGTACTGAAAATGTGCCGTCTGTAGGCGGCTTCGGCCTTGCCTGTGAGATGGCGGTTTCGGACATGGAGGCCAGAAAGGCTCACATGATGGAAGTAAGGGACCACCTGAAAGAAGGGATCTTAAGGGAGATACCTGATGTGCTGGTCAACTCTTCTGAAGACGGAGTGTGCTCCGTACTTAACGTGAGCTTCCCGGGAACCAGGGGAGAGGTCATCCTTCACAGACTGGAGCAGGAGGGCATCTACGTTTCCACAGGTTCAGCCTGCTCATCCAACCACAAAACATCCAAAGGCTCCCACGTGCTGAATGCCATGGGACTTAAGCATAAGGAGATTGAGGGAGCCATCAGATTCAGCTTCTCCGAGTTCAATACCATAGAAGAGATGGACTATACTTTGGATAAACTTAAGACAGCAGTAGGAAACTTCCGAAAGTTAGGAAGTTACAGATAAAAGACAGCAATCAGACAAAACAGGAGGCAGCCATGGAATTTTTAGAAAAGATCGCAGATAAATTCGGAGATTATTCCGGAAGCATTTTGCTGGCTATAGTAATACTCATAGCAGGACTGATTCTGATCAAAGCCATATTGAAGATATCAGAAAAGGCTCTCACCAAGACCAGACTTGACCCCAGCATTCATAAATTCATTCTTTCAGTGATCAGGATCACACTTTACGTATTGCTTCTCGTGGTGATACTTTCCTGCCTTAAGGTTCCTGTCGCACCTCTCGTTACGGTGCTGGGCGCCATCGGAGCAGCCATCGCTTTAGCTCTTCAGGGAAGCCTTTCCAACGTGGCTGCAGGACTCATGATCCTCATCAATCAGCCCTTCAAGAGAGGGGACTTCGTTGATACCAACGGCTATTCGGGAACTGTCGATGCCATCGATATCACATGCACCACCCTCCAGACCCTGGACAACAGGACGGTCATCCTGCCCAACTCGGCGGTGCTGGGATCTGCCCTTGTAAACAATACCACAGAGCTCATCAGAAGGATCGACCTTTCCTTCAGCATCTCATATAACGCTGACATAGCACATGCCAAGGAAGTCCTCCTGAATGTCGCAAAAAACAATCCGCACATTCTGGATAAGCCGCCCATTTTCGTGGGAGTAGGCGATCATGCTGATTCAGCCATTATTTTGGATCTGAGAGCCTGGGTACAGACCCCTGAGTTCCTGAGCACCAAATATGAGCTCCAGGAGCAGGTGAAGCTGGCCTTTGACGAAAATGGGATCGAGATCCCGTTCCCTCAGATGGATGTACATTTTGATAAATAATTTTTGAAAAGCAAAGATGAACATACAGATTATTTGCATCGGAAAACTTAAAGAAAAATACTGGACGGACGCCATCAAGGAATACTCCAAAAGGCTCAGCAGATTCTGCAGCCTGGAGATCGTGGAGCTGAAGGAATCCCTCCTTCCCGGAAACGCCTCCCCGGCAGACGAAGAGAAGGTCAAGCTGGAGGAGGGCAGGGAGATCCTGAAGGCCATAAAGGACGGCACCTACGTCATAACTCTGGAGATCAAAGGCAAGTCCCTGTCGTCAGAGGAACTGGCACAAAAGATAGATGATCTGGGGATCAGCGGCAGGAGCAACATCGCCTTTGTCATAGGCGGAAGCCTGGGACTGAGCCCGGAAGTCAGCAAAAGATCTGATTTCAAACTGAGCTTTTCCAAAATGACTTTTCCGCACCAGATGATGAGAGTCATCCTGCTGGAGCAGATATACAGAAGTTTCAAGATCAACAGACACGAAGCATATCACAAATAAAAATAAGAGCCATGGCATTTAATGCCATGGCTCTTTAAGTTTTCCTTTATTTCAGAGCTTTCAGTACGGAAGTTACATACTTCCAGGTCCTCTCTGTTGAAGGGATGGAAGCTCTTTCGTCAGGAGTGTGTACGTTTTCCAGGTCCGGTCCGATGGAAACTGCGTCGAATTCGTGTCCCATCTTTCCTGCGAAGAATCCGCACTCAAGACCTGCGTGAACAGCCTCGACTGAAGGTTCTTTGCCGTACTGTTCTTTGAATACGTCGATGCAGATGTTTCTCAGAGGAGATTCTGCCTTGTATTCCCAGACGGGATAGTAGAGGGAGAACTTGATCTCGCCGCCGAGAACGCGGGAAATGTCCTCCAGCTTTCTGCACATGAGATCCAGTCTGGACTTGACGGAACTTCTCAGGCAGTAGAGAGTGGTGACTTCAGTCTCTGTGGTGTTTATTGCACCCAGGTTAAGGCTGGATTCTACCAGATCCTTGATGCCCATGGACATGGTCTGGATGCCGGTAGGAGCGTTGAGCAGGTAAGAAACGATGCGGGCTCCGCTTACCTTGTCCATAGGAACGAACATGGCGGCGTCTGCCTTGGTGAGCTCCAGCTTGATGTCGGGATCGGACAGCTCGTACTCAGCTGTGATGACTTCCTGGATCGCCTTGACAGCTGCTTCAAGACCTGCTTCATCAGCGGTAACCAGCTGAAGAACGGTTTCTTTGCAGATAACGTTATCTGCGTTTCCGCCCTTGATGCATACCAGTCTGTAATCTACTGTATCAGCGATCTCGCTCATGATACGACCGGAAAGGATGTTAGCGCTGGCGCGCTCTTTGTTGATCTCCATTCCGGAGTGTCCGCCGATAAGACCGGTGATCTTCAGGTTATATACAGCTCCGTCGAAAGCTTCTCTGGTAACGGGCAGTGTGCCGTTTCCTGTGATGCCGCCTGCGCAGCTTACGGTGATAACGCCTTCTTCTTCGGAGTCAAGGTTGATCATGCGCTTGCCGTGGAGCAGGGAAGCATCGAAGCCCTCAGCTCCTTCAAGTCCGGTCTCTTCATCTACGGTGAAGATGCACTCAAGAGCAGGATGCTCATATTCGCCCGGTGAGTCGAGAAGTGCCAGCATCATGGCAACAGCCATACCGTCATCTGCTCCGAGAGTGGTTCCGTCAGCAGTAAGCCAGTCTCCGTCGATGACGAGCTTGATTCCTTCCTTAGCCATGTCGATAGGGCATCCGGGAACTTTCTCGCAAACCATGTCCATATGTCCCTGAAGAAGGACGGGCTCGGAATTCTCATAACCCTCGGAAGCGGGTCCATAGATGAGAACGTTGTTCAGTTCGTCCTGAACATAGTCAAGTCCGCGCTCTTTGGCAAAGTTTGCCAGATAGTCGCTGATCATTTTTGTATTATAGGAGCCATGAGGGATCTTGCTGATCTCCTCGAAAAAATAAAATACTTTCTTTGGCTCAAGATTGCTTGTAACACCCATTGGTATGATCTCCTTTCGATTTTAAATAGGTTTGGATTTATGTCCTTTGCTTTCGCAAAAAACTGTCGTCTGATCACATCTCTTCAGGCTTGATCATGATGATCTCCTGAGATGCTATGGCTGCATCAACCAGGGCTTCTACGTCCAGGTTGGCTTCGCTTTCAAGGATCCTCTCAAGTCTGGGCTTGGTGGCAGGATGCCTGGGGAGGAAGACTGTGCAGCAGTCCTCGTAAGGTTCTATGGATTTTTCGTAGGTACCGATCTCCTGAGCGCGGTCCATGATCTCTATCTTGTCCATTCCGATAAGAGGTCTGAAGACGGGCATGGATACGACACTGTCTGTGACCACCAGAGCTTCTGCTGTCTGAGAAGCTACCTGACCCAGATCTTCACCTGTTATGAGGGCCTGGCAGTCAGCTTCCTTAGCCAGCTTCTCAGCTATCCTCATCATGAAACGCCTTACGTGGATGGTGGTCTCTTCTTCAGGACAATTCTTAACGATCTCTTCCTGGATAGGCAGAAGATTGATCACGTGCATCCTGAACTTGCCTGTGTACTGAGAAACGATCTGAGCAAGTTCGATGACCTTCTCACGGGCTCTCTCTGAGGTGTAAGGGTAGGAGTGGTAGTGTACCGCTTCTATCATCATTCCTCTCTTAGCCATCATCCAGGTAGCCACGGGGCTGTCGATACCTCCTGAGAGGAGGGTCATGCCTTTACCGTTGGTTCCCAGAGGCAGACCTCCGAGACCGTTCACCTTGGAATCATAAATGTAAGAGACATCGTGTCTCACGTCCACTTTGAGGAGAACGTCCGGGTCGTGAACGTCCACCTTGAGAACCTTGCAGCCCACCAGGACCTTAGCTCCGATGATGCGGCCGATCTCTGGTGACTTGACAGGGAAGTTCTTGTCGGCTCTTTTGGCTTCGACCTTGAAAGTCCTGACGCCCTTGGTCTCGATGAGATCCTTCATGTAGCGGACAGCTTCAGCTCCTATGGCGTCCAGATCCGATTCGGCCTCCACAGCCTGAGATACAGAAGCTACACCGAAGACCTTGACGGTCTCATGGATGATCTCGTCGATGTCCAGATCCTTTACAGCCTTGACGTAGATCAGCCCTTCGTGACGATAGATATCGATGTCCTTGTCCTTGCCCACCTCTGCGATCTTCTTGAGATTGGCCTTGATGCGATCCACCAGCATGCGCTCGAAATAGGGCTTGTTCATACCCTTTAAGGCGACTTCGCCGGCACGTACGATCAAAATATTCTTTTCGTTCATTTTTTCCTCCTGGACCGGCAAAAAAGTTGGTGCCGGTGTATTGTTTTTCCCAAATAATCATTATATCTCAAATATCCAAAAAACTCAACATCGGGTTTCTCGAAAGGGATAGCCACGGGCAATAATGTTTTTTGTGATATCAAAAAATGAATAGAAGACAGGGCCTGCCATAGGGTCAGACATCTTTTACAAGCGTATGAAATATGATATAATCATATAGATGATACCGAAACACAGGAGGCTTACCATGACAGAATATTTCGGAAAAGAAGTACTCAAGCTGGGATTCGGACTTATGCGTCTTCCCAAGAAAGGCGCCATGAAGGACATAGAGCAGTTCAAGGAAATGGTGGACATGTTCCTGGACGCAGGCTTTACCTATTTTGATACTGCCTACGTATATGTGGGATCCGAAGCCGCCACCAAGAAGGCATTGACGGAAAGACATCCCAGAGATGCCTATACTCTCTGCTCCAAACTCAACGCTCATCTTCTGAAATTCACCGAAAGAGGGGCCAAGAGGGAACTCTCCACCAGTTTGAAGCGCGCAGGAGTGGAGTACTTCGACTACTATCTTCTCCATGCTCTTTCGGAAAAAAATTATAAGAAATATGAAGACTATCACCTTTGGGATTTTGTAAAGGAAAGAAAGGCCAAAGGCCAGATCAAGTATTTCGGTTTCTCATATCATGACGGCCCGGAACTTCTGGATAAGCTGCTCACGGAGCATCCTGAAGTGGACCTGGTACAGCTTCAGATAAACTATGAAGACTGGGAGAATCCCAAGGTATATTCCAGAGCCAATTATGAAGTGGCCAGGAAGCACGGCAAGTCCATAGTTGTCATGGAACCGGTGAAGGGCGGATCCCTGGCAGATCCTCCTGAGGAAATAAAGAAGTTATTCAAAGAATACGCCCCGGATATGTCTTATGCCTCCTGGGCCATCAGATTCTGCGCATCTCTGGACGGAGTCATCACCGTTCTGTCGGG
>JAEEGL014276781.1_pt1 | contig 22938 bp, 20 predicted proteins | sample 9134231 | NCBI WGS metagenome assembly JAEEGL01 (sample SAMN16246548, study PRJNA631951) | gut metagenome | biome: gut microbiome; feature: rumen; material: fiber-attached | host: Bos | place: Iran: Karaj | collected 2018-10 | reverse complement strand
AAAATCACAATCAGGATCAGGAAAAGCACGATAAGCCCGATAACGTCAGTGGTGCTTTTCTTGTAGAAATGCCAGAAAATCTGCCGGTCTGACAGGACCTTGTCATAGCTTGGTAAATTCATGAAAATCCCCGTCTCCGGTCTGTGCTCTTAAGTCCTCAGGAGCTGAGATGCCGTTTTTTCTGCTAATCTTGCTGCTGATCCTGCTTCAGATCCTGCGGCCCCTGCCGCCTGCCCGCGGCTTATGCTGCCTTTGCTGTCTGTCCCGGTTATTTTAACCCCGTTTTGTTTTCCCTGCATGACATCCGGAAAAAAATCCGCTTAAGCCGCCGGTACGATCCTGTACCGGTCAGATATTCAGGGTGATGCGGCGCTTCTCCGGGAAGAATACCTCTCCCATGATATCGATAACGGTATTAACCAGCAGGAAGATAATTGCCAGCACAAAAATCGCCGTTTCCAGCACGGCATTATCGGAATGTTCCACGGCAGTGGAGATCCAGATGCCGGTACCGGGCCATTCAAACACCACCTCCACCAGAATAGTGGCCGAAAACAGATTGCACAGGATTATTTTTACCTTCGGCAGGATGGAGGGAATGATGTTCAGAAAAATATGCTTCCGGGCCAGGGAGAACTGGCTCTGCCCCCGGGAAATAGCCATTCTGATAAAGTCCATTTCCGAAATGGTGAAGGAGGCTCTCCGAGCCAGCAGAAAAAACTGGGTGGCGGGCATGAAGGAAAGCACAATCACCGGCAGCACCAGATGATCCAGCATGCTTTTGATGCAGGCGGGATCCATGGTGAGGATGGAGTCAATAAAGATGCTGCCGGTGACCTGCGGCACATCGCAGAACAGGCTGATGTTACCGGCGGTGGGCAGGATTTTAAGCTCCACCGCGAAAATGGTGATCATCATCTGTCCCAGCCAGAATACCGGGAAGGAGGTGGTCAGCCTCAGCATGGTGGTAGTCCCTTTAAGCAGCATGGAATGGTGGTTGAGACCGGCGGCGATGCCCGCCACGGTGCCGGCGACGAAGGACAGAATAAATGAAAAGAAGATAAGCTCCAGAGTGGAGGGCAGGTAGGTCTTGAGCTCGTAGATCACCGGAAGCTTGGAGCTGGTGCTGATGCCGAAGTTGCCGCGGACGATGGAGCTGGTGAAATAAAAATAATCCCGTACCAGCCGGTCAGCTTCAAATTCGGTGAGTCTGATGTGCATCCAGAAGAGAATGACGGTCAGCACAAAGAAGACAAACAGGAGCACAAGAAGTCTGCGGGCAATGAATTTCAGCATTAATGCCCTCCTTTGGCAGCCGGAGCGGTGCTGTTTTTACGGGGAGCCGGAGCAGGATCCGGCTTTCCGGAGTCATTATTATTCCCGGCAGCCGGAGAAGCGGGAGGATTTTTGGAATCCGCCGTTGGGCTGGCTTCAGGCGCGGGTTTTCCGGAGGCGTCCGGGACGGGCTCGGGAAAGTCCGCCTTCTGATTTTTAGTCCGGGATTCTCCGGCGGGAGCTGATTTGTCCGGCGCGGGCAGATCCTTTGGGGCATTGCCCGGAGATCCCGCGAGGGAGCGGATGGCTTTCGGCGGGGCGGGAAGATCCTCATCCTCGTAATAGACATTCCGGAAATCCAGACCGCCGGCGGAGGTGGTGCGGAGGCCTTTGAGATTCCCCAGAGCCACATAGCGGTTACTGGAATAGAGGAGCGGCACCAGGGGCATTTCCTCCAGCAGAATATGTCTGGCGTTAAGGTACAGGCTCATTTTTTCATTCTCGGCCAGCCGGCGGTTTTTCAGGTTGTTCATGATGCTGTCAAAGTAGGGATTGCACCAGCCGGTGAAGTTATTCATGAACTCGGAATCGGTCTGTCTCCGGCGCACGGCCTTCCGGCAGGCCAGAAGGGGAGCGATGGCCGAATCCAGATTGGAGAAGATGTTGATAATGGCGACATCGAAGTTGCCGCTCCTTAGCTTGCGGAGACCGGTGTCGGTGCGGTATTTGTGGATTTCCGACTTTACTCCGATGCTTTCCAGGTCGGACTTCAGCATTTCGGCAATTTTTATCTGATAGTTGCCGCCGCCGTTTTCCGATTCAAAAACTGATATGCGCAGCGGGGTTCTCCGGAGCTCCAGCACCGAGGCCAGCCGTTCCTCGGTGGTGGGTTCGGTATCCGGAGTGAAAATGCTGTTGGTGCCGGCCCGGGCTCCGATAATGTAGTGGCCCAGCCCGAAGTATACCGCCTCGTTGAGATCCCGGATGTTAATGGCGTCGGCAATGGTTCTCCGGGTATGGCGGTTTTTCAGGACATCCCTTTTGGTGTTAAAGATGATAAAGGTGGCATTAACGGTCTTCCGGTTGTAGATCTTAAGCTCATTGCTGCCCCGGTGCTGCTCGATAAAGGTCAGCTGGCTGGCGGAGGGATTGGAGATAATGTGACACTCGTTGGTGAACATCTGGGAAAGTCTTTTATTGATCTTCCAGGAGCGGTTTATCACCAGCTTTTTGATGCGGGGCTTGTCAAAGCGGTATTCCCGGAAGGGCTTGAGCTTCACGTAGCGCTCTCTCACGAAGCTGCTTTCCTGAAATGGCCCTGTTCCCACGGCATTGTAGTCAATGTATTCCGGGGGCAGGTTGTGCTCCAGAATGTAGTCCGCGTATTCCTTGCTCAGGATAACGCTGTTGTCAATGGCCAGAAAATCCAGAAAATCAGGATCCGGCTCCTTCAGAATAAAGCGCACCACGTAGGGGGAAACAGCCACAATGTCCTTGATATTGTTCAGGGTTTCCGTTTTGGTGATGTAGGGAAAGTTCTCGAAAGGCTCGTAAAAGGGATTTCCCGGATCCCGCATTCTGTTGAAGGAAAATATGACATCCTCGGCTTGGAGCTCCCTGGTGGGGACAAAGGAATCATAGCTGTGAAATCTGACGGTTTTATCCAGAATAAAGGTGTATTCCAGCTGATCCTTGGAGAGTCTGGTGAGCTTGCCCACGCCGGGCACTATTTCTCCGGTTTTGTTGTCCCGGCCGATGAGCCGTTCGTAAACCGCCTTGGACAGGGTGGAGGCAATGGGGGAGTACTGATACCTCTGGGGATTCATGTAGGGCAGGGAATGCTCTGAGCAGTAAATGACGCCCTCGTGCGCCTGCGCGACGGCGGACTGCAAATTCCCGGGCAGGGCCGTCAGGAGCCCCTGAAGCAGGATTGCAAGAGCGAGAATCAGTAAAAAACGCATGCCGGAGCTTACCATTTGGGTTCAGAGTCAGAATAAAGCCGCCGGGATCCGGAAGAGTTGGGGACACCGGCTTGGGAATATTTTACCATTTTAAAGGCCGCTCCCCCACATCTCCTTTGCAGGAATGGGGGAATGAGAGACATGATTAATGCAGCGGCAGGAAGCATTGCATTTCTGAAAGCGGCGGAATCAGGTTCCGCCGCCGTTCGCTTCGGCATCATAACGGGATCAGATAAAGAACGCTGTTTTGTCCCAGTCCTTCAGAATATGCCGGAACACCTGCTTATTCCAGTCTTGAATCTCGCTGACATCAGTGCTGTAGCAAAGCTCATCGAAGATTTCCTCCCCGTTATGTTCATAGTAATCAGGATTATGCCGGATGAAATCCCTGAGCTCCTTCAGAAAATCCTCCTGGCTCATCATGAGGAGCTCAAAGGCGGGCTTTTCATTGCCGACTTTGCTGAGATCCCCGTGATTTTTCAGGACGGCGGCGCCGAACTCCGCCATGAATTCCTGGTCTTCATCTGCATGCTCTTTGAAATATTCCCAATTCTTCAGCTGCTCCTTTTCGTATGCTGCATACTGGCTCTTCCGCCAGGATTTTCTGCCGGCGATCATGCCCTTAAGGAGGCGTTCAGTGTAGGCGTCGTCACCCTCCGGGTATTTAAGTCCGGCAGGCTCGTCGCAGAATACCTCCATATCACGATAGCCGTAATTCAGGAATCGCACTGACTGCCACGGTTCCGGATCCGGGTCGTAGTCAATTACCGGAAAAATTGGTTTCATGTCCCATTCCTCAAAGGGCCGGGAGCGGTATTCGTCCTTCAGGGGGAGAAGTTCCCAGGGCATAACGCCGCACTCCTGGGCAAACCGGGTGAAATTTTCATCCTGTTCCTCTCCATCGGTTTTCCAGTCATCCAGGTGATTATAGGATTCGTAAACATAGGCCTCCTTCATCATCAGCCGGGTCATGGTGTCAAGCTTGGGATCCAGAGACTTGTAAAAGTTCGCGGCATCGGCATCAAGAGTGTCCGGCTGGGGACGGTGACTGCTTTCGAAGGCGTCCCTGGCCTCTTCAAAATCGTTCTCGGTCATAATGTCTCCTTCTTCGGCAAAGTCCGAAAAGTGCTTAAAGAGACAGGCCCGGTCTTTATCGTCCAGTGCGTTTATGGTCAGGAGGGCATAGGAGTAAAAGAGATCAAAGGACTCCTTGTCCTTGACCAGAGTTTCCGTGGTAATGCATTTGGCTCGTTCGCACCAGGAGGGCTCATAGCAAACATGACGGAATCGCACTGCCTGACAGTCCGAAAGAAATACGGGATAGGCGAAGGCTCTGCTGGGATCCATCCAGCTCATTACGTAGGCGAGGCAGTCCAAAAGGAGCTTCGCAATCCGCGGGGTGCAGGTTCCGAGGAGAATGGCGATCTCGTTATCAAGATCATAGCTCCGGAAAAACTCCTGCTGTTTGGGGCCGCCCCAGTCCTGAAACTTCATAAGCTCCTTCCGGTATTCCTGCACGGCATGCTCCAGGGGTTTTCCGAGAATCGGAGCGATGAAGGGGCGTTCCTCATCTGCGGCGCCGTCAGCGTTGCCAGTGGTTTCTCCGTTCTCCCGCAGATCATACTCCTCTTCAGAGGCCTTGTTTTCCGCGAAGAGAGAGCTCCCAAAGCCGTCATTCCAGTCAAAATAGTAGTTTTTCATAAAAATCTCCTGATAACTCCGAAACGGAGTGAAAGTTAAGTGAATTTCCTCTCCTGAGGTTGTGTATCTATAATATACCAACAAAATAAAAATGCAATACAAATTTAATAGTAATGTTACGTCACGCAGGAAAATGCTTCGTTGTGTTTGGAAACACCGGATCTCCGTAACACCTGCGGAAGCGTCAGCCGGATCAGCGTTTTGGCCGTTTCCGGCCTTTTGGATAGAGGTTAAGAGGGAGAAACAAGGGGTTCAGAACTTTTCTGACCGGAAAACCCCGGAGGCTTGCTGCCGCATCGGGGGATTTTTGTTGAAAAGGCGGTCTTTCAGGGAGATGCCTTAAAGGGGGCGCAAAAAAACCGGCCTCGTCTGAGACCGGTTTTGCAGAGATGTCCCGGGGATTATTTTGCCAGAGTTACGCTGTCGCCGTAGACGGTGTCAAAGTCATCCTTCATGGAAATGGTATGGAAGCCGTGCTCGTCGCAGTATTTCTTCAGGGAAACGACCTTATCCTCGCTCCCGTGCTCCCGGACGGCGTCATTGCCCAGCAGGATGTAGGCCCGGCTCTTGTATTTTGTGTTGTTGGTAATGTACTGAGCCATGGAGAGGTCTCCGGAGCTGTTTCCGAAGGCCAGCACCGGTACCTTGCCGATTTCCCGGGCAATGATGGGCACCTTGTTCATCTTGACGTTTTTGGTGATCAGCTTGCCGTTATAAATAAGCTTGTCGTCCGGCTGGTATACATAGTCAAGTCCGTCCTTGCCGTTCTGGTGGCTGGCCACGAGATAGCCGTCGGTTCCCAGCACCATGTGCGGCGGAACATCAAGAACGCCCTCGATAATCACCCGGACGATATTGCGTTCGGTGCCGCTCACGATAAACACGGCAAAACCGTTGGCCTGAAGATATTTCACCAGCGATACCATGGGCAGGAAGAAGGCGTCGCCTTTTTTGAGATTGTTAAATCCCGCAGCCGGTGTCTCCTTGAATTTCCGGGCATAGTCCTTAAGCTCCTCTATGGTCAGATCCTTGAAGGTTTCTGTGGAGAGTGCGGCATGAGTCTTTTCCGCGCCCTTGGGGAGTTTGCCGGTTTTCCAGCCTTCCTCCAGTTCCCGGGCAAATTTCTTCATTTCCGGGGTGGCCTTGTAGCCGGGGTCATGGAGCACCCGATGGGTGAACATCACCCAGTCAAAGTATGAGGGGTAGGTTTCTCCCACCAGAGTGCCGTCCAGGTCAAATACGGCGATGCGATCCTCTTCCGGGATGAAATCCGGGGAGTTTTTGTCGGTTACGCTTTTAACATAATCGGTGATATCCGCTGCCGCCAGAGAGTTTTCCGTCCAGTAGGACATCTTTGCGGATGCGGCGGACGCGGTTACGACTGCGGGGTTTTCGTTTCCGTCCAGATTAGCGGCGGAGTTGCAGCCAAAGGTAAAGAGAGACGCGGTAATCACAGCGGCCGCGAGAGTGTTTCTTAACAATGTGTGCATACGTATATCCTTGAAATATTAAATATTAAGGCATTATCAAACCGGAAAAACTGTTGCCGAACTGCGGGAATCTCGCATCCCCGCTTCAGGAGGAACTGTCTCTCTTGAAAAAGCATAGCGCAACCAGCGGAGGGAGCAGACAGGTGATCAAAAGTATTCCCGGCTCCCGTTCTCCGCTCATATACAGAAGTCCGGTGCCCAGAATGCTCAGAAACAGGCAGACGGAAATCCATATTATGAGCCGCCGTCTGCGGGAGACGGGGCCGGACATGTACAGACTGCCGAGAATGCTTTTGATGTGCTCGATCCGCCGCCGGGAGAAATTGCGCATCAGCCGGAATTCCTGCCGGAGGAGATAGTCTTCGTTCCACTTGTCCTCCGGCGCGAGGATTTCCTCAAGATCGCTGTCGATTATCCGATCATTCCGGAGAGCAGCGTGACTGAGTTCCCGGTCGAACCTCTGGAAATTGTCGGAGGTGCCCCGGCGCAGGCTTCTCAAAAGCTGAAAGCGCGCCTGGCCGATATTGCAGTCCTCAAGAGCCCTGATGAGATCCGGTGAGATGTCTGTCTGATTGTCCATGGCGAAGGAGTCCCTTTGAGAGTAAGAGCAACATGCGACTTTAATTATAGTTCTTTTCGCCGGCGTCATAAGAATTTCGCCCTAATCATGCAATTAATGTGACAAATGTCATGGGAAAACTTTTGCCGCCGTTGTAACACCGGCGCTCCTTTAGCGTTATCCTCTGCGCGGGGCTGTTTTTTCAGCCGGCAGCGGTCAGGGGAATCCCGGACAGCGGTTATTCCGCCATCTCCCGCGGGCCCGGAAAATCGTAACGGCGGGCATAAGAAGCGATCTTTTGTGAATAGTTTCGCGATGTCAATTATTGTACTACAATAGAAAAGATTATAAGCAATAATGCCGGCGCCGCAGGTATTTGCCGTTATCTCCTGAGAGCGCAGACTTAATGTTCTTTTTGCCGGCAGGGTCAGGGATGCCGTTATCCGGCTCGGTTTCAGCCGGCATTAAGCGCCTGTTTTTTTTTGAACAGGCGGCAGCGTTCTGCTGAGAACGCAATTAACAATTATAAAAATGGCAGCGGGGGCAAATATCCCGCTGCAGTCGGGATTATCGGGTAGCCACATGCTCAGTCGCAAAACCGGAAAAAATGTTATGAAGGCCAGGTTTTGGGAAGCCTTTGCCAGTCTGGGGCTTCGCAATATCATCATAGCCGTGATTGCGATTGCCGCCACCACAGCCGCCATCGCCACAGGCTTTTATGCCCTGTACTCTTCCGTCAAGGAAAGCATTTCCCTCCGGGGCGAAATCAGCGCCAGGGAGTTTTCCAAAAGCTTTGACGAATATCTCCTCACCGGGCTCAACACCATCAAGATGACCAGCTATACCGTGGATACCATGCTCCGGAACAAGCTGACTCATGTGGAAATCGAAAAATTCCTCAAAATGGAGTCCGAGAATATCAAAAACACCCTGGACAGCGATTCCACCGGACTCTACGGCCTCATAAACGATGTCTACGTGGACGGCGGCGACTGGGTGCCGGGGCCGGACTTCAACCCCCGGGAACGGCCGTGGTATCTGGAAACCATGGCTAACAAGACTAACATCACCTTCGTAAAGCCCTATGTGGACATGCAGACCGGCACAGCCATGATGACCATCACCGGACTTCTGGAGGACGGGCAAAGCATTGTGGCCATTGACGTGAGCCTCCGGGAGGTGCAGGAAATCACCGAGCATATCGGGGATGCCGCTGAGGGCGGCGTTGGCATGGTGCTGGACAATGAAGGCGGCGTGGTGGCTCATACCGACCGGAGCCAGGTGAAGCACGACTACCTTAAGGAGAATGGCACTCTGGGAGCTCTTATCGCCAGAAGAATATTCGTTGATAAGATTTCCCGGTTTGAGGTGGAATACGGCAATACCAGCTATATGGTTTATGCCGAGCCTCTGGCTGGCGGCTGGGTCAGCGTTTCGGCCATGAATACCGCCGAGCTTTTCAAGCTGCCCCGTTTTATTATTCAGTTTTCCGTGCTGGTGACGCTGCTGTCCTTGGCGGTTATTATCACCATCCTGTACAAGATCGCTCTTCGCAATCACTTCACTCTCAAGCTGAACATGCAGCTTTCCTCTGTGGGACGCATTTACGTCTGCATGTATGATGTCGACATTGACAGCAACACCTGCTCCAAAATCAGCTACCATGATTTTATTTCCGGCCGGGGCGGCTCTGCCGGCAAAACCGCTGGAAACAGGAAAGGCTGCGATCTTGCCGGAAAAACCGCTCCGGAGGAATCCGGAAATCCGGCTCCCGAGAATGTTGTTTGCGATAAATGCTTTGGTCTTGATGACGGAGCCGTGGCCCTGATTCCGGGAGACGCCCAGGCCAGCTTCACCAGGATTGCGACCAGAATTTCCGATGAAAGCTCCCGGGAAAGAATGCTGCAGTTTGTGGATCTCAGTACTTTAGACGAAAGGATGCGCGGCGTTAATACGGTTACCGAAGAATTCCTGAACTGCTGCAACAAATGGTGCCGCACGCGCTTTATCGCGGAGAAGCGGGATGACGCCGGGCAGCTTGTCAGAGTGATCTGGCTGGTGGAGCTCATCGATAGGGAGAGACGGCAGCGGGAGAAGCTGAAGCATCTGGCCGAAATCGATCAGATGACCGGCATCTGCAACCGGGGCACCGGAGAGCATCGCATTTCAGAGCTCCTCTCTGAGAAGCAGAGCGGCATGTTCCTTCTTCTGGATATCGACAAGTTCAAGCAGTACAACGATACCTACGGTCACAAGGTCGGAGATCAGGTCATTATCAGCGTGGCCAAGGCTCTCACCGCCTCCTTCAGAAGCTATGATGTGGTGATGCGGCTGGGGGGCGACGAATTTGCCGTCTATGCCCTGGGCCTGACCACTCGGGACAAGGCTCAGGCGGTGATAGAGCGCCTTCTGCGCAATATTCAGGCCATCCGGATTCCCGAGATCGGCGATCGTTCCGTGTATGTCAGCGCCGGAGTGGCCTTCTACCGGGGCGACGGGGACATTGCCTTCCAGGAGATTTACGAGCAGGCGGACGGCTGCGCCTACATGAGCAAGAAGGATGCAGGAAATGCGGTGACCTACTTTAATTCCTGATGTTTCCGATCCTGACAGCGCTTCCGGGTGCGGCGCCCGGAGTGTCTTTTCTCCCCGGGCCGGTTCTGCGGCCATCTGTCCCCTCTGCGCCGCCCATGCCTCGCCTCCTGTACCCTGCCACCTGTGCTCCTGTGCCGTGTTCTTGACAAAATACCTCATATTTGGGATCATTTACCCTGTTTTCTTGTGCCCACCGGGTAAATTATTCAGGATTGTCAGGCGTTTGCCGGGCCTTTATTGACAGCAGCGGAAAATTAAAGCCGCGGCTTTCGCCCGGGTAAACGCGGAAGAGCCCGATTCGTCAGGATTCAGGGCTTTTTTTAATTTCAGAGGTATTGATGCGGGTTTTAAAGTTTGGAGGGACTTCTCTGGCCAACGCCGAGAGATTTCTTCGCGTTTCAGATATTGTTGTAAATACCCACCGCAAATCTCAGGTTGCGCTGGTGCTATCGGCTCCCGCCAAGGTTACCAACCTTCTGGCGGATCTGGTGGACAAGGCTTCTCAGGGCCTTGATGCCACTCCGATTATTGCCGAGATTAAGTCGATTTTTTCCGGACTTATTGCCGGTATTCAGGAGCGTTATCCGGCCTATGAGGCTGCCGAGCTCTACCGGAAAATGGAGGAAGAGTTTGCTCTGGTTCAGAAGAGAATTCAGGGGATTACCCTGCTGGGGCAGTGTCCGGACAATGTCCAGGCCTTCATTCTGAGCCGCGGCGAAAAGCTTTCAGTAGTGCTGATGGAGGCTCTCCTTAAGGCCCGGGGCGAGCAGGTTACCCGGCTGTGCTCCGTGGAAACTCTGAAAACCAATGGCGGCTATCTGGAATCCCGGATTAATCTGGAGGCTTCCCGGAAGCTTTTCCAGGAACGCAAGGTCAACAATTACACCATCTATATCATGATGGGCTTCACCGGAGGCAATGAAAAGGGTGAGCTCACCCTTCTGGGCCGCAACGGTTCCGACTATTCCGCCGCCTGCCTTGCGGTGTGCGTCAATGCCGAGTCCTGCGAGATCTGGACTGATGTGGACGGCGTATACAGCTGCGATCCCCGCATTGTTCCGGATGCCATCCTCCTGAAGCGGCTCAGCTACAAGGAGGCCATGGAGCTTTCCTACTTCGGCGCCAAGGTGCTCCATCCCAGAACCATTGCTCCCATTGCCCAGTACCGCATTCCCTGTCATATCAAGAACAGCCTTAATCCGGAGTGCGAGGGCACCCTGATTGCCCAGATCGGTGATCCCTCCCTGCCGGTGAAGGGCATCTCGGATCTCAAGGACATTACCCTGGTGAACATTTCCGGCCCCGGCATGAAGGGCATGGTGGGCATGGCCGGACGCATCTTCACCTGCGTTTCCCAGGCCCGGATTTCCATTGCTCTGATCACCCAGTCATCCTCCGAGTACAGCATCAGCTTCTGCATTCACTCCTCCGACAAGGAGAGGGCGGAGCGGGCTCTGGAGGAGGAGTTCCAGCTGGAGCTCAAGGACGGGCTTCTGGACAGCATTGACTTTGTGGAAAACAAGGCCATTATTTCCGTGGTGGGAGACGGCATGCTCACGGTGCGGGGCATTGCCTCCAAGTTCTTCTCCGCTCTGGCTCTGGCCAATATCAACGTTAATGCCATCGCTCAGGGCTCCTCGGAGAGATCCATATCCGCGGTGGTATCCCGGAACAAGGTCAGCGAGGCCATCAAGATCTGCCATCAGAACTTCTTCAGCTCCATTCAGCACATCGATGTTCTGGTTATCGGAGTGGGCGGCGTAGGGGGCTCGCTTCTGGAGCAGATCCGCCGTCAGCAGCCGGTGCTCCTTAAGAATCACAACCTCATGATCCGCGTTTTCGGTCTCTGTAATTCCAAGCACATGATCCTGAGTCCGGACGGCATTGATCTGGGGTCGGATTACCGCGCCGCTCTCAATGAATCGCAGGAGGCCTTCAGTCTGGCCCGGGCCAAGGAGTTTATCACCGAGACCCATTTCATAAACCCGGTGATTGTGGACTGCACTTCAGATCAGTCCATTGCCGATCAGTATGCGGATTTCCTGCTTTCCGGCTTTCATGTGGTCACTCCCAACAAAAAGGCCAACACCGGCAGCATGGAGTACTATCGCAAGCTCCGGGAGGCCGCGCAGTTCCGCCGGCGGAAGTTCCTTTATGAAACCAATGTGGGCGCCGGACTTCCGGTTATCGAGAATCTGCAGAACCTTATCGCCGCCGGCGACCGGCTGCAGCGGTTCAGCGGCATTCTCTCGGGCTCCCTGTCCTTTATCTTCGGCAAGCTGGACGAGGGCATGAGCTTCTCCGAGGCTACCCTGATCGCCCGGGACAAGGGCTTCACCGAACCTGATCCCCGGGATGATCTGAACGGCATGGATGTGGCCCGGAAGATTCTCATTCTGGCCCGGGAATGCGGCATGGAGCTCACCCTGCAGGATGTGGAGGTGGAAATGGCTCTCCCGCCGGGATTTGACGCTTCCGGCAGCAAGGAGGATTTTCTTAAGCGTCTTCCCGAAGCTGATGCTTACTTCCGGGATCAGATCGCCGATGCCAAATCCAAGGGCGAAACCCTCCGTTATGTGGGAACCATTGAGAACGGCAAGTGCCGGGTGGGGATTTCCCGGGTCAATGAAGAGGATCCTCTGTACAAGGTCAAGGACGGCGAAAACGCTCTGGCCTTCCTGTCCCTTTACTACCAGCCCATTCCGCTGGTGCTCCGGGGCTACGGCGCCGGCACACAGGTAACTGCTGCCGGAGTGTTTGCCGATATTTTACGTACATTAAACTGGAAGAGAGAGGCTTAAAAATGGCAGTCGTCAGCGCATATGCACCGGCTTCAATAGGCAATGTCAGCGTGGGATTTGATATTCTGGGGGCCGCTCTTAAGCCCATTACCGATCAGGTGCTGGGAGACGTGGTGGAGGTTCATGACGGGAACGCCGAATTTGAGCTTTCCTGCGATGGCTGGTATTCCGGGAAGCTCCCCGCCGATTATAAAAAGAACATCGTTTACGATGCCTTTGAGGGCTTCCGGGATTTCATGAAGGAGAAGGGGCTACCCATGAAGCCTCTTAGGATGGTTCTTCACAAGAATCTTCCGGTGGGATCCGGTCTTGGCTCCAGCGCCTCCTCCATTGTGGCTGCCGTGGCCGCTCTTGATGCCTTTCATGACAATCCCATGACCAGGGACGAGGCTCTTCGGCTCATGGGAAAGCTGGAGGGGAAGATCTCCGGCTCCGTGCATTATGACAATGCCGCTCCCTGCTATCTGGGAGGCATTCAGCTCATGGTGCAGGAACGCAATATCATCAGCGAAAGAGTGCCGGCCTTCCCTGACTGGTACTGGGTTTCCTGCTACCCCGGCATCCAGGTGAGCACCTCCGAGGCCCGCTCCATTCTGCCTAAGGAATATTCCCGCAGCGATGCCATCACCTTTGCCCGGCAGCTTGCGGTATTCGTGCAGGCCTCCCATACCGGAGACGATCTCCTGGCAGCGGCCGTGCTCCGGGACGTTATCGCGGAACCCTATCGCCAGAAGCTGATTCCGGGCTTTGCCGCCGTCCGGGAATATGCCCAGTCCAAGGGGGCTCTGGCCACGGGCATTTCCGGTTCCGGCCCCTCGGTGTTCATTGTGATGAAGGATCTGGAAAAGGCCGAGCAGGTACAGGAATGGCTTAAGCAGAACTTTATCCAGAACGATGACGGCTTCTGCAACATCTGCCGGATCTGCGAGGAAGGCACCGTTGTGGCCTGGCTCTGACGGCGGGAAGCGGAACAGCAGGAACAGGACGTTTCCGTAACGATATGTCCGGAGTCTTTTTCCGGACTTGGCAATAAAGAATAACAGGAATTATCATGAAGCTTTACAACATCAAGGATCACTCAGAAGTCGTTTCCTTTGCCCAGGCTGTAAGACAGGGACTGGGCCGCAATCAGGGGCTGTTTTTTCCGGAGGAGATCGTTCCCTTTGAAGACGCGGATGCTCTTCTGGATCTGCCTTTTGTGGAAAGATCCGGCAAAATTCTCCGCCATCTTATCGGAGATGAGATCCCCAATCTGGAGGAGCTGGTTAAGAATGCCTTTGCCTTCGGAGCTCCGCTTTCTAAGGTTGATGACCGTACCTATGCTCTGGAGCTTTTTCACGGGCCTACTCTGGCCTTCAAGGATTTCGGGGCCCGTTTCATGGCGCAGTGCCTGAGCGCTTTGGCTTCTCAGGGAGAGGGCAAAAAGATCACCATCCTTACCGCCACCAGCGGGGATACCGGAGCTGCCGTGGCTCATGCCTTCTACAATCTTCCTAACGTAGACGTGGTAATTCTTTATCCCGAGGGCAAGATCTCCAATCTCCAGGAGAAGCTTTTCTGCACCCTGGGGGGCAATATCCGCACCGTAGCCGTAAAGGCCGCCTTTGATGACTGTCAGACTCTGGTGAAGAACGCCTTTGACGATCCCGAGGTGCGGGACGGCATCGGTCTTAACAGCGCGAACTCCATCAATATCAGCCGGCTTCTGGCTCAGGTCTGCTATTATTTTGAGGCGGTGGCCCAGCTGCCCCGGGACAAGAGAGATTCCGTGGTGTTCTCCGTGCCCAGCGGGAATTTCGGAGACCTTACCGCCGGTCTTATCGCCAAGGCTCTGGGACTTAAGGTTAAAAAATTCATTACCGCCACCAATGTGAATGACACCGTGCCTCGTTTCCTGGCTTCAGGATCCTGGGATCCCCGTCCTACCGTGGCCACCCTTTCCAATGCCATGGACGTTTCCCGTCCCAACAACTGGCCCCGGGTTACCGAGCTCTTCAGCGTTAAGGGCTGGGATCTTAAGGAGCTGGGCTATGGCCGGCTTACCGATGCGGAAACCGAAGATGCTATGAGAGAGCTCAAGGCCAAGGGTTATACCTCCGAGCCTCACGGCACCATTGCCTGGAAGATTCTGGACAATACCCTGGAAGAGGGTGATACCGGCATTTTCCTGTGCACTGCATCTCCGGCCAAGTTCAAGGAAAACGTGGATCGCATTCTGGGCATGGATCTGCCGCTTCCTGAGGCTCTGAGCTCCCGGGCTGACATGAAGGTGCTGTCCGTGCCTATGGCAGCTGATTTTGCCGAGCTTAAGAAGCTTCTCCTCAGCAAGTAGCGCGTTTTGCGGGAGCCGGCCAAACCCCGGCTTCCTTATCAGGAAGGCCCCTCTTCGGGCCTTTATTTTTTGAATAACTCAGGAGAACCCCATGACAGCCGGACAGGAAGAGGCCGCAAAGCCTTCCGTTATGCCCGAGGTACTGCCTTCGGAACCCGTCCGGGGGGACAGGACAGAACCCGCCCCAGATACCCCGGAGGACAGCGCCGGCAGCAATGATGACCGCATGGCTGACAGCATGGCGCAGCGTTATCAGGACAGTCTGGATCCCGAAAAGCGCTACAGCCTGACCCATCGGGCCCGGGCGGTGATGGAATTTTTTGAGCGGCAGGCCCGGGGAGAAGCGGTAAGCCGGGAGGACTGTCCCGAGGCCTTTCAGGGGCCGGACTGGGATTACGGAAGATCTCCCGGGGGAGCCGCAAAGTCCGCTCCCGAAAGCTCTCCTTTGGTTTCCGGGGAGATCACAGAGGATACCGGGGCGGCTGAAGAGGAAGATAAACCGGAGACTGAAGAGGGAAAAGCAGATCTTCCCGCAGACTCGGTTTCTCCGGAAGCAGCAGCCCCGTCTTCGGTTATGCTCCGGACTCTCCCTCCGGAACCCCCGGTTTCTGACATCAGGGAGTCTCCGGCGGAACCTGCCGCGGACAAAACCGGAACCGAGGTCGTTCCGGGGGAGGGGAGTCCGCTTCCGGAGCCCCCGGAAACGGTCACCTTAGATAAAACCGAGGACAATCTGGGGAACTGTCCGGAATGCGGCGCTCCCCTTTCCCTGTACCGAACCCGCCGGGGCCAGATGGCAGGCTGCTCCCGCTATCCGGCCTGCCGTTACATGAAGCCCGTGGCCGGCATCTATAAGGTGCGCATCGAGGAGATTATTCCCGATTCCGCCTGTCCGGAATGCGGCTCTCCCATGGCTGTGAAAAGCGGCCGTTACGGTCAGTTTGTGGGCTGCACCAATTATCCGGAGTGCGGGTATATTTTTCGGGAAAAGCCGGAACGGCTGCCCTGTCCGGAATGCGGCCAGGGCAATCTCACCCTGAGGAAAACCCGTTTTCAGAAGCTGTTCTGGAGCTGCGACCGTTACCCGGCCTGTACCTGCCGGCTGAACCGGAAGCCCGTCCGGGAGCGCTGTCAGCATTGCCAGAGTCCCGTGATGCTGGAATTCCGGGGCCGGCAGGGGCTGTATCTTAAGTGTCCCCTGTGCGGCAAAAGGCAGGCCCGCGGGGAGAGGTGACACCCGGGATCCGAGGAGATGTCAGGGGCAGAAGTGACACCTGGTGCCGGGGAGTTTTTGAGAAGTACTTTTTAACAGGATATTTTCAGCCGGTGATCCGGCAGGGATCCTGAGGAGGCAAACATGAAATTCAGGAAGCTGGCTTTTTGGGGAGCTTGGTGTTTTACGGGAATGCTGTATTTTGCGGCAGGCTCTGCCGGCGGGAATCAGGCTTTTGCGGCCGAGAGAGAGCGTTCCTGCCGGGATCACCGGATCTATTACGCCGTCATCGACGTGGGGCATGCCGCCCGGGAGTACGGCACCACCGCCTGGAACGGCGGCCATGAGTATGATTACAACCTGCGTTTTGCCAAGGAGCTTGCCGCCCGGCTGGAGGAGGAGCAGATCCCTTATATATTTTCGGGATTTCACTCCGGCAAAAATACTCTGGACGACCGGATTACCCGCACCGGCCCTCAGGCCATCTTTATCTCGATTCATCATGATGCGGTGCAGCCCCGGTACTGCACCTTAAATGATAATCCCTGCGAGTCAGACTATGCCGCCGGTTATTCCCTGTTCGTTTCATCCGAGAATCCTTACTATCAGGAATCTCTGGGGCTGGCCCGAGAGATTGCGGCGGGGCTCCGGGATGCCGGCCTTAAAAACAGCGCACATCATGCAGAAAACATTCCCGGAGAGGGCCGGGAGTGGCTGGATAAAAACGGGGTTTTTCGTTATGACGGCCTTCGGGTGCTCAGGAAGGCTCAGGGCCCTGCGGTGCTTATGGAGGTGGGGGTTATTGTGAATCCTCGGGACGAAGCTTTTGTATCCGTGAAGAAGAACCGCCGCCGCTACATTGAGGCGGTAGTTACGGCTCTGAAGCGTCATATCAGGCTGGAGCGCCGGAACTGACATGGCATGGGGGAAGCTTGGCTATGAAACCTCAAAAAAGTGACAATCGGAAAGCCGGCGCCCTTGCGGCAGCGGCCTCTCAGGCTCCCGGGATCAGCTTTAAAGGACGGAGGGGATTCCGGGAAGTCCTGAGAGAGCTTTTTCGGGAGGAAACCACCGGGTGGCAGCGAAATGAGCTTATCTGGCTTGGGTTTTCTGTCGGGATGATTACTGTGATCTCCGCGGCTTACAGTCTTTCCCGGGGGCTTTCCCTGCTGTCGGGAGATTTTCTCATCAGCCTCGGCGCTGCCGTTCTGGGGTGCCTTGCCGCGATATTTACCGGACAGGGGAAGCTGGGGGCCTTCGTTTTCGGATTTCTGAATTCGGTGCTCTACGGTCTTATTTCCTTCCGTTACGGCTACTACGGGGAAGTCATGGTAAAGTTTCTGGTGTTCATTCCCCTGAACATCTACGGCTTTACGGTCTGGATCCGGCACATAAATCCTCTGGGAAATGAAACCTCCAAGAGAAGCTTAAGCTGGACGGGCCGCCTGTATCTCCTTCTGACTGCGATTCTTCTTACGGGAGGCTACGGACTCTTTCTGACCTTCCTTGAGGGACAGTATCCCTTCTGGGACGGCTTTACTACCATTCTGGCCACCATGGCGCTTATCCTGTGCATTATGAGGTACTCGGAGCACTGGATCCTCTGGATGATCATTAATGCGGTCAGCGTGGGCCTCTGGGTGGCTCCCTTCATTGACGGCCGGGGGAAGCCTCTCGCGGTGCTTCTCATGTGGTGCTTCTATCTCATAAATTCCGCGGTGATGTACCTCCGCTGGCGACGGCATGAAAGACTGGAAAAAGAGGCGGCTCAGGGGATTCCGGCATAAGCGGTGACATCAGGACAGGATTGGCATATAGTCATAGCAGCATAGTCAGGGCAGCCGGCGGGTAACGGATTCTTAACTAACGCCGCAAAGGTGCTAAAATGCTGCCATGAGAGCCCGGATGCGGTTTCGGGACAGTTTTTTGTCCGGCCCCTTTGCAGGGCGGGAAATTATTCAGGGAGAAAGGAAATGTCTGACAGATTTGTGGCTATTTTGATGGGTTCTGATTCCGATTTGCCGGTGGTGGAGGGCGCCTTTCAGGTGCTGAAGAGCCTGGGGATCCGGGCTGAGGGCAAGGTAACCTCCGCCCATCGCACTCCGGATGCCACCAGAGAGTATGTGAAGGATGCCGAAGCCCGGGGCTGCCAGGTGTTTATCTGCGCTGCCGGCATGGCGGCCCATCTGGCCGGCGCCGTGGCTGCCGCCACTACCCGTCCGGTTATCGGCATTCCGGTGGATTGCGGCCCCCTGAACGGCGTGGATGCCCTTTACTCTACCGTGATGATGCCCGGGGGGATTCCGGTAGCCGCCATGGGCATCGGGAAGTCCGGAGCCAAGAATGCCGCCTATCTGGCTGCCGAGATCATGGCTCTGTCCGACGGGGAACTGGACAAGGCCGTTAAGGCTGAGAGACAGGCCCGGGCCGAGGACGTGGCCCGCAAGGATCAGGCTCTGCAGAAGAAGCTGGAGAATGTTTGACGCTTCTCCCGCAGCGGCGGCCCGGGCGGTAAAGAACGGCGGGGTTGTCGCCTATCCCACGGAGGCGGTATTCGGCATCGGCTGTCTCCCTGAGGATGTCCGGGCGCTTTCCCGGGTGATGGAAATCAAGAAGCGGGATCCGGCCAAAGGGGTTATCGTTATCGGAGGATCCTTTGCGGAGGTGGCCCCGTTTCTGGACATGGCGCTTATCCCGGAGGAGCTTCTGACCATGATGCGGGATTTCTGGCCCGGCCCCGTGACCTGCGTGCTTCCGGCCAGAAAAGGGCTTCCGGATCTCCTTACCGGAGGCCGGAGCACTCTTGCGGTACGGGTTTCCGCTCATCCTCCGGTAGCGGAGCTCTGCCGGCTTTCCGGAAGCGCTTTGGTGTCCACGAGCTGCAATGTCAGCGGAAAACCTCCTCTGAGAACAGCCCGCGAGGTCAGGGACAGCTTTCCTCCGGACACCTTTGACTGCATTCTGGATCTCCCCTGCGGGAGCAGTCTCCGTCCCAGCAGGATCATTGACGGGCTTACTGGCCGGGTGCTCAGGGAATAGCTTCCGGATATAGTTTCCGTAAAGGTTTTTGATAATTTCTTTAACTTGAAGGATTGATGCTTTTCTGTTAAGTTCCGACTCTGAACTGAATACGGATCCGTGTATTTGACGGCTCATGCATTGGAATGAACGGTGAGTTCAGGTACGAAACTTAAAATTTTTTTCATTTTCGGAAATGAGGACAGATGAAGCGCCTGGAAGCCTGTTGTATGCGGAGAAGTACCGAAAATTGAATTTGGCAGACGCTTCTGCCAAACTACGGATAGCTGTTTCTGATATCCCCGCCTGTCAGGTTTGATTGCAGCCCAGGTATTTAAACGGATCGCGAGCTTAGGTGCGAAACTTAAAAAATTTTTCATTTTCGGAAATGAAGGCAGATGAAGTACATTGAAAGACCGGGTTACATGCAGCGTCTCACTGATCTCAGGGATACGCCTGACATTAAGGTTATCACTGGGGTCAGAGAGAGCGGGAAATCTGAACTTGTTAAGGCCTTTATCCGGAGGATCACTGAAACAGAGCCGGGGAAGAAGAAATCTGGATTACGGACGGATGTGTGAAAACATCGTCTGTATTTGAACTTATGCGACGCGGGTATGATGTCTGTGTCGGCAAGCTCTATCAGAAGGAAGTTGATTTTGTGGCGACCCGCGGCGATGAAAAGATCTATATCCAGGTCAGCGATGATATTTCCCTGAAAGAAACCTTAGCGCGCGAGTATGAACCATTGCTGAAGATCAGAGATGCTTATCCGAAGCTGATTCTGGCTAATACCCGTCACCCAGCTTACGACTACGAAGGCATTAAGATTCATAATCTGGCAGACTGGCTGCTGGAAAAGAGCTAACAGGGCTCTGGTGAAAAGGTCCGGTGACTGCATTTGCCGGCCAGCATTAGTAAAGAGCAAGACAGATTATACAAATTCTTCATTCAGTTTTAACAGGAAGGACGTATGGATAAATACGCGGTTTTGGGAAATCCCATCAAGCACAGCAGATCTCCGGCTATTCATGCCATGTTTCGGGAGGAAACCTCCCAGGACATGGAATACGGCGCTCTTCTTTGCCCATTGGGAGAGTTTGCCAGGACTGTGGACAGGTTTCGGGCAGAGGGCGGCAAGGGGCTTAATATTACCGTGCCCTTCAAGGAGGATGCCTTCCGGTATGCGGACATCCTGACGGATCGCGCCCGCACTGCCGGGGCGGTTAATACTCTTCGCTTCAATGATGACGGTACGGTTCTCGGGGACAACACCGACGGCGCCGGATTTATCGCTGACCTTAACAGACTGGGCTTCAGTGTTTCCGGCAAACGGGTTCTTGTCATGGGAGCCGGAGGCGCGGCCCGAGGGATTTTAAAGCCTCTTCTGGATGAAAAGCCGGCATATCTTTTTGTGGCGAACCGAACCGTGGCTAAGGCTTTGGCTCTCGCAGATCTGTTTCCGGGAATTCATGCCGGCTCCTATGAGGATCTTAACCGGGAGGATCCCTTTGATATTTTGGTGAACGCCACCTCCGGGAGCCTTTCCGGCGCGGTGCCGCCTCTTCCCGATAAGATCATGACGGATAACGCCTGGGCTTATGACCTGATGTACACCTCCACGGGCAGGACGGTGTTTCTGGACTGGGCTCAGGAGCACGGAGCCGGCAATGTTTCAGACGGTCTTGGCATGCTGGTAGGGCAGGCTCAGGAAAGCTTCCGGCTCTGGAGAGGGGTATCCCCGGATCCGGAAAGAGCGCTTAAAGCCCTCCGGGAAATGCTGAAGGCCGGCTCCTGATAAGCCCGTAAGAGACCAGTAATCCTGAGAAAAAGGAGTTCCTATGCCGTGTCCCCTTAAGATTGACGCCCGGGATGAAGCTCTTGCCGGACTTTATCAGAAGGAGCTAACAGAACTGGCCGGATTTGAAACTCCGGCCCCGCTGACTCTGATTCTGGACTCCGGCAAAGTGTCTCTTGCCGGGAGCAATGCCGCTGAAGCTCCGGTATTGGTGGATTTTGCCGGGGGAGCTTTGGATTTCCGGAGGTTGCACGGGGGCGGCCGGCATTCGGAGGGCGTAGCCCGGGCCTGCTTCGGCCGCCTGAAGAATCCGGTGATTTTTGACGGCACGGCAGGGCTGGGACGGGATGCATTTATTCTGGCCTCTCTGGGAGCCCGGGTGCATCTTTTTGAGAGAAATCCCGTGGTGCGTCTTCTTCTCCGGGACGGCCTCAGGAGAGGGCGGGAGTGCGGCATTCCCGAGGTTCTGGAAATCACTGATGAACGCATGATTCTGGAGGAGGCTTTTTCGGTAACCTTATACCGCGGTTCCGTAATACCGGACACGGTGTACCTGGATCCCATGTATCCGGAAAGAAAAAAATCCGCCCTGGTGAAAAAGGATATGCGGATTTTTCATGAACTTCTGGGACAGGATGCGGATCGGGAGGAGTATCTCCGGGCGGTACTGGCAGCAGATTACCGGAAAACCGTTATGAAGCTTCCGAAATGGGCGGAGATAATGGAACCGGAGCGGGTTAATACCGCAGTTAGCACCAAAAATCATCGCTTTGTGGTTTATGCCGGGAGCGGCAGAAGTGACGGCGGGGCTTAAGCAGCCAGCTGTTAAAATCTGATGTGGAGTAATTTGTCCAGGGCCCGATAAAGCCATTTGAAAAAACGCGGCAAAAAATATAACGCCGTGACAATAATGCCGGTTAGCGCGGCCAGTATCCAAAAGCCGTAGTCAAATGCGTTTCCTGATATATTCTGCATCCGCTCAAGAAAAGCCATGCAGATTTGGGGCATTAAGTAAAACAGTATTACGGTCAGCGGCAGGAATATAAAAACATTAGCAAGGCATCCTTTCAGGCTGCACCCGCCTGATCCGTCAATGCCGTCCCCGTCATCGGCGCAGATGATATCGCCGCCGTCACCGCCATCGCACATGTTCGGCTCCTTGTCTCTGTCCTGGCTCCTGAGGATAAACTGACAGAATTTCGCTGAGAGCAGTCAGATCAGCTCCCGATAAAGCCGTTTGAAAAAACGCAGCAAAAAATATATCGCCGTGGCAATCATGCCAATCAGCGCGGCAAAAATCCAAAAGCTGTAATCAAAGGCGGAGTTACAGTTATCCTGCATCCAAACAAGAAAAGCTATATAGACCGGGGGCAGCAGGAAAAAGAACACAAAAATAAAAACAGCAAAAGCAAGACAGCCCTGCAGGCTGCATCCGCATGATCCGTCTGATCCGCCAGGATCGCAAACGACGCCTCCGTCATCGGAACAGATGACGCCGCCGCTGTCCCCGCCCCCGCCATCGCACATATTAGGCTCCTTGCTGCTATTCGTCCTTGCCCCTGAGGATAAACTCTCAGATTTATTTTTCTGTCAGAAGAATACGGTTTTAGCGTTATTGTTCAATAGACTAAACTGATTCCGGAAGCCCCTGCAGCACACTGATTTTTGTTCAATGCTGAGTGTTTAAAGGCTGTTATTTACCAGTTCAGAGCAGCTTCCAATAAAGCCGTTTTAAAAACCGCAGTACAAAATATAACGCCGTGACAATAATGCCAATTAGCAAGACATATATCCAAATGCCGCAGTCAAAAGCGCTTTCAAAGATATTCTTTATCCATTCAGGAAAAATTATGTAGCCAAAAGGCGTTAAGCAAATAAACAGCAGAGCCATTCCAACAGCAAGACATATACGCAGCAGGAAGTTATCCCTGCGCGGTCCGAATATTTCGAAAATGTCGAATCCGTCACCGGAGCTGATGATATCGCCGTCGGCGCCGCTGTCACCGAAATCGCATATGTTTGGTTCCTTGTGTTCGTTTCGCCGGAGGATAAACTGCCAGATTTATTTTTTTTTTTTTTTTTTTTTTTTTTTTTTTTTTTTTTTTTTTTTTTTTTTTTTTTTTTTTTTTTTTTTTTTTTTTTTTTTTTTTTTTTTTTTTTTTTTTTTTTTTTTTTTGTTTTTTTTTTTTTTTTTT
>JAEEGL012536318.1_pt1 | contig 22938 bp, 16 predicted proteins | sample 9134231 | NCBI WGS metagenome assembly JAEEGL01 (sample SAMN16246548, study PRJNA631951) | gut metagenome | biome: gut microbiome; feature: rumen; material: fiber-attached | host: Bos | place: Iran: Karaj | collected 2018-10 | reverse complement strand
CAAAGTTAGGATAAAACGACCAAAAACTGTCATCTTATCCTAACTTTCCGGGTATGCGGAAGCCCTGAGCCCGGTCCGGAGATGCCAAAGTTAGGATAAGACGACCAAAAACTGTCGTCTTATCCTAACTTTCCGGGTATGCGGAAGCCCGAACAGGAGGCCCGGAAGCAAAAAAGTAGGACTAAGGCGTCGAAAACAGCGTTTTAGTCCTATCTTTCACCGAAGGGCAGACTTGAATCGCCACGTATTACCGGAGGAGAATGTCAAAAAGGCATTTGGGCTGTGAATAGTAACTATCACGGCCCCTTTAAAAAAACGGGATGAAGGCTCGGCTCAAAGTATGCTATAATCCCCCTTATGCTGTTACAGATATCAAACCTCAAAAAAAGTTTCGGCGAAAGAGTCATATTTGAAGGCGTCTCTTTCACCCTGGACGCTGCGCAAAAGCTGTCCATCGTAGGCGTGAACGGCGCCGGGAAGACCACCCTTATCAGGACCATACTCAAAGAGATCGAGCCTGACCGGGGTTCCGTCACCATGCCCGGAGGGACCTCTGTGGGCTACATTGCCCAGGAACAGGGGCTTGACAGCAGTCTCACGGTGATGGAAGAACTGATGAGATCGCGGCCGGAAGTGCTGGAGCTGGAGGAACGCATGAACTCCCTCCGGGAAGAGATGGAGGGTGACCTCGGGGAAGCATCGCTTACCTCCTCCGGGATCGCCGAACGATACTCGGAAACTGAAGCCGAATATGCCCGGATCGGAGGCTATGAGTACAAAAGCCGCGTCACTGGCGCTGTCAGGGGGCTTTCCCTGGATGACATCCGGGGCAGAATGGTCTCCACCCTCTCCGGAGGCGAAAAGACCAAAGTCGCTCTCGGAAAGGCCCTGATCAGGGAGCCGGAGCTGCTGATACTGGACGAACCCACGAACCATCTGGACATGGACTCGGTGATCTGGCTTGAGTCAATGCTCTCCTCCTTTAAAGGAGCTCTCATCACCATCTCCCATGACCGGTACTTTCTGGATAAGATTTCCGACAGGATCCTTGAGATCGAGAACGGCAAAGCCTTTATTTACAAGGGTAATTACACCGCCTACGCACGGAAGAAGGCCGAGAAAAGAAAGGCTGAAATGCGCCTGTACTTAAAGCAGCAGGACGAGATCCGCCATCAGGAGGAAGTGATCGAAAAGCTCCGCTCATTTAACCGGGAGAAATCCGTGAAGCGCGCCGAGTCCCGGGCCAAAGCCCTGGATAAGATCGACCGCCTTGAAAGGCCGGATGAGGAAAAAGGCATCCGGATCACCTTCACTCCCTTTCTCCAGAGCGGAAAGGACGTGCTGACCGTGGAAGCCCTGACAGCCGCTTACGACGGCTCTCCCCTCTTTGAAAACCAGTTCTTCACCATAAGGCGGGGTGAGCGGGTCTGCGTCATAGGGAAAAACGGTTCCGGGAAATCCACCCTTCTGAAGATGATAAACGGCCTTGTCCCGCCTGTTTCCGGCCATATTTACAAAGGCGTGAACGTCCATATCGGATATTATGACCAGGAGTTCAAAAATCTGGGCACAGGCACCGTATTCGACGAGGTTTCCGACCGCCGGCCGGACCTTAAGGAATCGGTAATAAGGACCTCCCTCGCCGCTTTCCGTTTCCTTGGCGACGATGTGTTCAAGAAGATACCCGATCTCTCCGGCGGAGAAAGAGGACGGCTCTCCCTCCTGTGCCTGATGCTGGGAAAAGCCAATCTGCTGATACTGGACGAACCCACGAACCATCTGGACATCACCTCCCGCGAGGTGCTGGAGGACGCCCTTTCATCTTACGAGGGGACCGTTCTGTCCGTATCTCACGACAGATATTTCATAAACCGCACCGCCACAAGGGTGCTCTCTCTGGAGGACGGACAGTTTCTGGATTTTCCCGGAAATTACGACTACTACCTGGAAAAGAGGGATAATGCGGCTGCTGCCGGGTCAGGTAACCCGGACCGGACAGACGCTTCGGCCTCGTCAAGGGGCGCAGGCAGGACCGCTGCTTCCGGAGAACCGGGCCGGGAGGACTGGCTCAACCGGAAATCCAGGCTTGCCGCCGAGAGAAAGCAAAAAGCCGAAATAGAGGCCTGCGAAAAGAAGATAGAAGAGATCGAGGAGCAGATAAAAGCGATCGACGCTCAGATCATGCTCCCCGAAAATGCCACAAGCCCCTCCGCTCTTTCAGCTCTCTCTGAGGAGAGGGACTCTCTTTCATCACTTCTTTCAGAACTCTACGACAGATGGGACTCGCTGCAGGAGTAGCCCGCCGCCGTCACTCATCCGCAGGGACACCTTCTCTCAGCCGTCAATGACCGGGATGCGTTCCGGGCCCTGTAGCCGCCTTACAGTCTCTCCCTGATGGCTTTGATGAATTCAAAGGTATCCAGCCTCTCCACCTTGTCCAGAGTCGTGATGGCCGCCAGGTCCCCGGTCATCCGGCCGCTCTCGATAGTGTCGAGGACCGCCTTTTCCAGCCTGTCCGCAAAGTCCGTGAGGTCTTTATTTCCATCCAGCTCTCCCCGCTTCCTGAGAGCTCCGCTCCATGCGAAAATGGTGGCCACGGAATTGGTCGATGTACTCTCCCCCTTCCGGTACTTGTAATAATGTCTCTGCACGGTCCCGTGAGCCGCTTCATACTCGTATTTCCCATCGGGGGACACGAGAACGGAAGTCATCATGGCGAGAGATCCGAAGGCCGTGGATACCAGATCCGACATGACATCGCCGTCATAATTTTTCAGCGCCCAGACAAATCCGCCCTCGCTCCGTATCACTCTGGCCACGGCGTCGTCTATGAGAGTATAGAAATAAGTGATCCCCTTCTCCTCAAAGCGCTTTCTGTATTCATTTTCATACATTTCCTCAAAGATATCCTTGAACCTGTGGTCATAGGTCTTGGAGATGGTGTCTTTCGACGCGAACCAGAGGTCCTTTCCCTCGCCCAGGGCATACTCAAAGCAGGTGCGGGCAAAACCGGAGATGGAATTGTCCGTATTGAAGACTCCCTGCACGACTCCCGGGGAATCAAATTCCGCGATGGTCTTTCTGGTCTCGGCCCCGTCCCCGGATGTAAATAAGAGCTCCGCCTTCCCGGCCCCCTCCGCCCTTATTTCCGTGTTTTTGTATACGTCGCCGAAGGCGTGCCTGGCCATGACGATGGGTTTCTTCCAGGTGCGGACGTAGGGTTCTATCCCTTTGACCAGAATGGGAGTCCTGAAGACCGTGCCGTCCAGTATGCTCCTTATGGTCCCGTTGGGGCTCTTCCACATCTGCTTAAGGCTGTACTCCTCCACTCTCTGGGCGTTGGGGGTGATGGTCGCGCACTTAACGCCCACGCCGTACTTTTTCACGGCCTCCGCGGCGTCCACGGTCACCCTGTCCTCCGTCTCATCCCTCTTCTCCAGACCCAGGTCGTAGTACTCCGTGTTCAGTTCCACGAAAGGCTCCAGCAGTTCCTTCTTTACGGCGCTCCAGATCACTCTGGTCATCTCGTCCCCGTCCATCTCCACCAGGGGGGTCTTCATAACGATCCTTCCACTCATTCTATCCTTCCTCCGTTCACATATCCTTTTTCCAACATGTTCTCGTACGCTTTTATCACATGCTCCCTGGAAAGCCTGTCAGCCAGGGAGGGGTCTCTCTTTTTCAGAGCCTCCGTGATGAGCCTGTGCTCCCGGTTGGAAGCCTCAGCTCTTGAAACCTTCGCAAGTGTCTTCTGCCTCATGGCAAATGAATACTGATGCAGCCGCACCATCATCCTGCCGATATAGCGGGATCCGCCCGCCCTGTAAATGATCTCGTGGAACCTGCTGTCCAGTTCGGGAAGCCTGTCCACATTTCCCCTTTCGCAATGATACTCTGCCAGATGCACATTCTCTTCCAGCTCTTCAAGTCCTTTTTCGTCTATATTTCCGGCAGCAAGGGACGCGGCAAGTCCGTCCAGTCTCGCTCTGACCATGTAGATATCCCTGATGTCGTCCGGGCTCACCCCGGTCACCACGGCCCCTTTATTGGGAATGATGTCTATCAGTCCCTCCTGCTCAAGCTGCCTTAAGGCCTCGCGCACCGGCGTCCTGGAAACCCCCAGTTCGCCGCCGAGGGATTCCTCCTTCAGTTCCTCCCCCTCCCTGTACTTTCCGGAGAGAATGCCGGTCCTTATTTCCGAAAACACCCTGCCGCTTCTGGAGACCGGTCCGATGCCCTTATCAGGTTTGTCCATTCATATTACCCCCTGAAAATATACCATACAATGTCAAATGCGAACCTTCAAGGCGGCCCGGCGGCAGGTCACATCTTCTCAAGTTCCGACCATGCGAGAGGCAATGCCAGGAACATGGCAAAAAGGTCCGCAACAGGCTGGGAGAGCATCACCCCTTTAAGCCCGAACAGCCGTGGCAGGACGATTATCAGCGGGATAAAGAAGAGCCCGCTCCTTGCGGAGGCTGCTATTGACGCCTTGACGCCCTTGCCGGAGGACTGGAGCATCATATTGCAGATGATGGTCACGCCCATCAGTGGCAGCGACACAGCCTGGTATCTGAGGGCTTCCGCCCCTATCCTGACGACATCCGGGTCATTCCTGAACCATTCCACTATTTCCGGGGCAAAGATAAACGCCACGGCTGATGATGCGCACAGGAAAATGACGCCGTATTTCACGCAGAAGAAGAAGCCCTGCTTCACTCTTTTGAAGAGCCCTGCCCCGTAGTTGTAGGAACAGACCGGCTGATAGCCCTGACCGAAGCCGATCAGAGCGGAGGCTATGAGCATCATGGTCCTGTTGACTATGGACATGCCTGCGATAGCCGCATCTCCTCCGAAGCTCCCCGCTGTATGGTTCAGCAAAAGCGTGGATACCGAGTTAAGCCCCTGTCTGAAAAGGGAGGGCGCTCCGCCGTTTACGATCTCCAACAGATAATGCCGGTTGATATGGACATTTCTCACGGAGAACGTGATGCTCCCCGACTTTCCCGTGCCCAGGAGCAGTACCAGAAAGCTGATGAACTGGCCCGAAACCGTGGCGATGGCAGCGCCGGATACGCCCATTCCTAAGACCAGTATCAGCAGGGGATCGAGGCCTATATTCAGCACAGCCCCGCACATAAGTCCCACCATTGCATATATGGCGTTCCCCTGGAATCTGAGCTGATTGTTAATGACAAACTGCCCTATCATAAGGGGAGCCCCCAGCAGGATGATCCGCATATAAGCGATGGTATCCCGGAGGGTGGTCTCGGTGGCCCCTATCAGAAAGGCGATTGGTCTTATGAAAATAAGCCCGACAGACGCCACGATCACTCCGAGGATGAGAGCGACGGCGAATCCGGTGGACGCCATCTCGGACGCTTCCCGGATGTTTCCCGAGCCCAGCTGCCTGGACAGGTAATTGCCGGAACCGTGACCGCAGAAGAATCCGAGAGCCTGGATGATGGCCATGACGGAGAAGACCAGCCCGACTGCGGCTGTGGCCTGCGTCGAGATCCTTCCCACGAAATACGTGTCTGCGGTGTTGTACAGTCCGGTCACCAGCATGCTGATCATCGTGGGGATCGCGAGCCTCACGATCAGCTGAGGCACCGGAGTCTGTGTCAGGAGTGCGCTTTTATCGGGTCTTTTTCTTTCAGTCAAGATCTGCCTCTCATTCCGCAGGGTTTTATTTCCGGGTTTCTGTGGTCATCTCCCCGGGTTTCAAGCCGTCCCCTTTCCCGTATCACGCCCTTCCGTCCGGATCAAAGGCCTCCTTCAGTCCGTCAGCCACAAGATTACATGCTATCATCAGCACCACCAGGATGATGACACAGGGGAACAGCATATAGGAATGCAGTATGCAGTTGTCGAAGCCTTCCGAGATCAGGCGCCCCAGGGAACAGCTCCCCACCGGAAGCCCAAGCCCCAGAAAGCTCAGGAAGGTTTCCAGGAAAATGGCGTCCGGTATGGTGACCATGATCTGGGTGATAAGGCTTCCTGCTATGTTCGGCAGGAGCTCCTTGAAGAGGATAAATGAATTGCCCGCGCCTAGAGTCCTGGCTGCAAGCACGAATTCACGGTCCTTGTACCTGAGAGTCTGCGCTCTTGTGATGATGCTCATCTCCATCCAGCCGGTCAGCATAAGGGCGACTATGATGGAGCCGACACCGGGCTTCAGCACTATCATGAGAAGAGTGACCACGACGAGCGTGGGGATGCTCCCGGCTATGTCCACGATCTGCTGCATAATAAAGTCCGTCCGCCCTCCCAGATATCCGGAGATCATCCCGTAGTTCATTCCGATGGCGACATTGATGAGAGCGGCGACCAAAGCGATCATAAGAGAAACCCTGAGCCCCATAAAGCAGCGGGAGAAGAGGTCTCTGCCCAGATTGTCGGTGCCGAAAAAGTAATAGACATTGTCAAGCCCCAGTTCCTGATATTTGTTCCTCTCAAAGGCTCCGCCGGTCCCGTTGTATTTTTCCGTTCCCGAAAGCACATAAGGTATCCTCGGCGCCAGGTCCGCCCTGTCAAGGTTCTGTTCGGCGTAATCATAAGGAGACAGGATGGGCGCAAAGACAGCCAGCACCACCAGCAGGATGAGGAGCACGAGACCTGTCAGATTGGACTTTCTGCCGAAAAACCTCTTTGCGGCGCCCTTCCAATAACTGTCTCCCGAGACCGTATTGTCGATGGTGAAATCGTTTTCATTACCTTTTAAAATGAAATCCTCTTTTGTCCACTGATCCATGATCTCACCTCCCCTCTCCGGAAACCCTGACTCTCGGATCGATGATGCCGTACAGGAGATCCAGGAGCAGTCTTGCGGTCACATAGATCGACGCAAACACAAAGCTTAGCGCCACCACCACGTTGTAATCATTAGCCTCGATGGCGCTGGACATCAGGAAGCCGATCCCGGGAATAGAGAAAATGCGCTCCGTCACCAGCGATCCGGTGAGAAGTCCCACGAGCAGCATTGTCATTACGGTGATGACTCCCATGAGAGAATTGCGGATCACATATTTCATCAGTATCTGTCCGTTTGACAATCCCTGGCTTATGGCGAAGAGCACGTAATCGGATCGCAGTACGGCCGAAGCCTCATCCCTGGTGTACCGGGCTATAACGGCGGCCACGAATATCGACAGGGAAATGACAGCCATAAGCGATGATGTAACGGGTTTCCTGAAATCATAGAGCAGAGGCAGCCATTTCCATCTGAATCCGCAGAAATAGCTCATCACTATTGCGAAGATATAGGACGGGACGGAAAGGCCTATAACGCTGATCGCCATACAGACGGAATCCGCGATCTTCCCGTATTTCCCCGATCCCGGAGCGTGTGAAAATGCGGCGAAGAATCCCAGGAGCAGTCCCGAAACGCTTCCCAGTGCCATAGCTCCGAGTCCTATAGCCATGGAGACCGGAAGCCTTGAGGAGATCATTAGCGAAACCGGAGTGTTTATCGAAAGATTGTAGCTCACTCCGAAATCCCCCCGGAAGATGTTTTTTACGTAGATCAGGAACCGGTACAATACAGGCTTGTCCAGCCCGTAAGCCGCCTCCAGCATCTCCCTCTGATCCTCAGTGAGTTTGTCGTTATTGAAGGGTGAACCGGGCATGAGTTCCATGAGCAGGAACAGTATGAAGACCACCAGGAACAGGGTCACTATCGAAATGATAAACTTTTTCAGCATGTATTTTTTCATCCCGCTCACCTCTTTTCGGCAAATCCGACAAGGATCACGTTGCCGTCGAATCTGATGTTCACATTCTTCACTCTCTCGGATATCAGCCAGGAGCCGCCCAGGGAGACCAAAGGCACCATGCCCAGATCATCCATTACAGCCTTCTCGGCGTCATGAAGATACTGCATCCTTTTTTGGGGATCATTCTCCATGGACGCGTTTTGAAGAGCTGAATCCACATCCTTGTTTTCAAAATGACCTCTGTTCATTTCCGAATCACTTTTCATAAGTCCCAGATAGGAATTCGGATCGGGATAATCCGGGACCCAGCCGATTATCATCAGGTCAAATTTGCCCTTGTTGGCGCTGTCCATAAGCTGGGCGGTAGGCATAAGCTTCACATCCAGTTGAAAACCGGGAAGATTCTCCTCCGTCTGCGACTTTATTATTTCCATAAGGTCCGAATTGTTTGAGGAGGCTATGATCGAAAGGGTAAGCCTGTCGAGAGACAATTCCTGAAGCCCTTTTTTGAAGAGTTCGGCTGCCTTTTGGGGATCGTATCCGGCGTCGTCATCAAACATGTGCACATCCCCGCCGAAATCGCTCCCGTCGGGTTCGGTGGCAAACTGGGCGGGCACCACCCTCGTCAATCCGGTAGCCCCCGAAAAGTAGAAGTTTTCGGCGATGCTGTCCCTGTCGATCGCCTTGCTGAAGGCCTGCCTGATGTTTTTGTTGGCCCAGGCCTCGCTGTTCTGAAAATTCCCCACAATGTATTCGATCAGGCCGCCGTATATGGAATTCAGATTCGGATCATCCTTAGAAAGCCCCAGATACTCCCTCGACACAGGGATGATATCGGTCTCGCCGGTCTGGTACACCATCTCCGCCTGCTGCACATTCGCGACCTGACGGAAGTTCACCCCCGGGAGCTTTACTCTGTCCGCATCCACATAGTAGGGATTTTTCACATAATGAACCTGTATCCCCATGGGCTCGTACTTATCCACCATGAAAGGACCGCTTGCAAGCATCGTTTCGGGACTGTCCCCATAATGTCCTTTGCACAGCCTAACGAAGCTCTCTTTGCAGGGGGATGTGGGGACCATGGTAAGACAGTACAGGAAATAAGGACAGGGCTGTTCCAGTTCCACCACGAAGGTCAATTCATCCGGCGCGCTCACGCCCAGTTCTTCGACATGGAGTTCGCCTTTGGAAACCTTCTCCACATTCTTCACCTCGCAGATGTCGCTCAGGATGAAGATCGCGGAACTCGCTTCCAGCGGATCGGCAATCCGCCTGAAGGCGTACACAAAGTCTTTCGCCTTTATGGCAGATCCGTTGCTGTATTTGAGGCCTTCCTTCAGACGGAAGGTATAGGTGAGTCCGTCCTCCGACACCTCATAACTCTCGGCAAGCTCCGGCTCCAGCTCGTTATTCTCCCCGTAACGGAAAAGGGTCGCCATGACCGGAGACAGATACTGGGAGCTCTCATTATCGGACACTTTCTGCGGATCCATTGTGATAGGTATGGACAAAAGCGCCACGTTCAGTTCTTCATCTGTCCGGGCGGTATTCTCCGACGTCTGAACTGCATTTCCGGCGCCCTCATTTGCCGCTGCGCCGTTCACTCCGGAGGAGGATGAGCTGCATCCCGTAAGCATCAGAGATAAAGAGAGAAGGCCGGTCAATAACCCGCAAAAGAAATCATTCTTCCTCATCTGCATTCCCTCCCCACTTCTTGAACTCACGGTCAGTGCAGAAAACCCTGTGGTCTTTTCCTCCCTGCACCTGGTGCCAGCTTCCGTCCTCATACAGGACTCCGGAAGTCCCGTACTCATACCTTATCTCGTTTTTGTACTGGACCACGGGATTCGGCACCGGAATGGCCGCGATCAGATTTTTGGTATAAGGATGGATGGGGTTCAGGAATATCTCCTCCGTGCTGCCTTCTTCCAGAAGATAGCCCAGATGCAGCACCCCTATCCGGTCCGAGAGATATCTCACCATGGACAGATCGTGGGAGATAAATAAGAACGTGGTCCGGGTCTCAGCCTGGAGTTTTTTCAGCATCATCACAACCTGAGCCTGTACCGAAGCGTCAAGAGCGGCTATGCATTCGTCCGCTACGATCAGTTCCGGCTCCATGATAAGGGCCCGGGCAATGCCCACTCGCTGTCTCTGCCCGCCCGAAAACTGTCCGGGATAGCGTTCGGCGCTCTCCCTCGGGAGCCCCACCTTTTCAAGCATCTCGCCTATGCGCTCGTTCCTTTCCTGTTTGGAGGCGCACTTTTTCCCTATGTCCAGACCCATGCCCACTATATCCCCTATCTTCCTTCTGGGGTTAAGGGAGGACATGGGATCCTGAAAGATCATCTGAATGCTCTTATCGCCGTTGTACTCTATGCTTCCGCCGGAAGGAGTGTTGAGCCCTATGATACACTTTCCTATTGTGGATTTGCCGGAGCCGGACTCCCCCACAAGCCCGTAAGTCTCGCCCTGATCGATATGAAACGAGACTCCGTGTAGCACGGTGACCTTATTTTTGCCCTGGCCGAAGCTCTGCACAAGATCCGTGACCTTGAGAAGATGTTCATTCCCGGAGTTCTTCGCCGGGGACTGCGCGTCCTTATTCCCGGAGTGCGACATACTCTGCCACCTCCTTTCTCATTTCCTTTATATGTTCCTCAAGCTCCGCGGGGCGTTTCACCTTCGGTGCCCTTTCATCGAGAAGCCATGTAGCCGCGTAATGGGTATCGGAGATCCTGAACATGGGAGGCTCGGCCTTGAAATCTATTGCCAGGGCGTAGGGATTTCTGGGAGCAAAAGCGTCTCCCACCGGATCCTTGGAGAGATAAGGGGGAGTTCCCGGGATAGAATAAAGATCACCCTTGAGTCCGGTCCCCGGAATGGCTGAGAGCAGTCCCCAGGTGTAGGGGTGCCGGGGATCGTAGAACACGTCTATCACGGTCCCTTTCTCCACCACCTTCCCGGCGTACATCACACAGACCTTATCCGCAACCTTTGCGACCACGCCCAGGTTATGGGTTATGAAAATGACGGATAGCGACAATTTCTGCTGAAGGCTCACTATGAGCTCCAGGATCCTGTCCTGGATAGTCACATCAAGAGCCGTAGTAGGTTCATCGCAGATAAGGATCTCGGGGTTGCAGGACAGGGCCATCGCTATAACGATACGCTGTCTCATTCCTCCGGAAAACTCGTGAGGATACTGCTTCATCCTGCGCTCAGGCTCGGTTATGCCGACCTCTCGCAGGAGTTCCACCGCCCTTTCCTTTATGCGGTATCCCTTTTCCTCGCCGTGAGAACTTATGGCGAGACTGAGCTGCCCTCCTATAGTCATTGTGGGATTCAGCGACGTCATGGGATCCTGGAAGACCATGGCGATCCTCCTTCCGCGCATGTTCCTGCGGACCCATTCCTTATCGGCCTTCAGGAGATCGACGCCGTTATCGCCATCGGACTGTTCTTCTCCGGGGGCCGCATTTCCGATCTTTCCGGGGGCCGCTCCGCTTCCGTTCTTCAGATCATCCGGACCGTAATAGATGACAGATCCTTTATTTATCACGGCGCCTTCGGGGAGTATCCCCATAACAGCCTTCATCGTTACGGATTTTCCGGATCCCGACTCTCCCACCAGCGCAATGGTCTCTCCCTGACGGAGTGTCAGATCCACTCCCCGTATAGCGTGCACGGTCTCCGTGGTGGAATGAAAGCTGATGTCCAGATCTTTGATCTCAAGGATCTTCCTGTTCTCCATCAACCCACCTCCTGAAAAATAGTATTTCTAATTTTAATTCATTATCCTGCCGATTACAACGGGTTTTTTGGACTATTCCCGATACAGCCGGGGCCGGGTTCAGATTCACAAAGACAGGAAAAAGGATCCTGCCGCGGATGGCAGGATCCCTTCAGTGATAATGATCAGTTTTTTCAGGTCGGGTTAATTTCCGACTGTACCCGTCAGAAGGTCACGTTCTCATTTACGCTCGGGGTCTCAAGTTCCTTAAGTTTAAGATAAAGAGCCGCCTTTGAGGAATTCCTGTAGGGTTCCTCATAAAGTATCCCGACAATGCCGCAGGTCATGATCGAAAGCAGTATCCAGCCGATGAATGAAAGATCCATGAGGAAAGCGTTCCACTTATGACCGTTCATCATCTGGCGGGACTTTGTTATGGCAGCAGTCCCCGTGAGAGACGGATCATCCGCCAGAAGATAAGGCACCAGCATGTATGAATAACTCTTTATCACCCCGGGGAAGAAGAAAAGCGCAAACCAGAGGCCGAGGAACAGATTTCTGAGAACCATGGCTACCACGATCCTCATGTAATCCTCAAATCCGGCCTTCAGCCTGTCAAAACTCACATCACCGGTAATGTTTTCCTTGAGGTATGTCCAGCATCCCACTTCCAGAGGATTAAGGGCAAAGATCTTGGCCAGGATCCAGATGGTATTGAACACCATGGCAATTGAAGCAATGACAGCCATCACTCCCAGGATCTCTTCAGCGCTGAGTCCCGCCTGCTCCATGCTGTTGACCGCGGACTTAGCCCCTGACGAATACCCGGAAAATCCGGAACCCCCGAATATGATCCCAAGTACCAGCGAGACCAGAACGCAGCCCCAGTAATTCTTTTTAAACGCTTCCTTGCCTGTTTGTTTTACTTCACTTATCGTCCACATAATCATCCTCCCGTAAATACAGATTCCATTTACAGTGTCAAATTGATCACAAAAGCATGATACAGTATTTCAGGCAAAACTTCAACAAAAATAAGACAGCATGCGAAAAGCCTTCAGAGCTCCCCTGCTTCAGTCCCCGCCTCCCGGCTCTTTCCATAATACCTGAAGCACAGGGTTGTAATATCGTCGAACCGGGGTTCATCCTGCACAAACTCCACTATCGCAGCCCTTACATTGTCGTCCGTCTCCTTAACTGAAGCGCTGCAGTCCCTGTTCAGGGCGGCGAGAAGCCTTTCCCTCCGGAACATCCCGCCCTGTGGATCGTTGGCTTCGGTCACTCCGTCGGTATAGAGATACATTGTATCTCCGGGTGAAAACTGAATGACACCCGCATCATACTGAGCCTTTTTCAGGGCCGCCACCATGACCGAATGCACATCCTCAGCGCAGTGATACGCTCTCCCTCCCCGGCTGATGGCGGGATACTCGTGTCCTGCGTCCACATAGTCCAGATGCCCGGTGGATATGGTGAGCACTCCAAGCCAGACCGTGACAAACAGCCCTGCGTCATTTTCCTTTATCAGTTCCAGGTTCACTTCACTCATGGCTTTCGCCACGTCAGTGCCGTATTTCATGACGCTGTGCCTTATCCTGTCCCTGACAACCACCATAAACAGAGCGGCAGGGATACCCTTTCCCGACACATCCCCGATCACTATTGCCAGATGGTCCGGATCCGTGAGGAAGAAATCGTAGAGATCACCCCCCACTTCCTTCGCCGGTGTCATGGTCGCAAAAAGGTCGAACTCCTTTATTTCCGGAAAAGCGGGGAAAGAATGCGGAAGGAAGGAGGTCTGTATCCTTGCCGCAAGGGCCAGCTCCGCATCGATCCGTTCCTCCGCTTCCTTTATCAGCCCCTTAAGCCTGTCCACCATGAAATTGATCCCGTCGGAAAGCTGGTCAAATTCCAGGGACTCCCTGAAATCCGCCTTTTCATCCAGGTTTCCGCCGGTGATCGCCTTAAGGGATCCGTCGAGGCTGTAAACCCCTTTCACCACGTTATCGGCGATCAGAAGCCTGGTCACCAGGAAAAGAACGGCAAAGACAGACAGATAAAGGAAAAGCGTTATCAGCAGGGATATCCTCCACTGTTCCGCAAGCACAGATACCGGATAAACAGCCGCAATCAGTTCATTTCCGTCCCGCCTCATTCCCACATAGGACATGACTCCGAACACCTCATCCCTGCCGATCTTCCCGGTTTCCGGCAATCTCTTCATGTCTTCCGAAATGGTCATGGTCTCCCCGTCGTATTTCCCGCGGGAGCTGCTTTCAACCAGCCCGTCCTCACCAAGGAGCAGGAAATACCCTTCACTTCCGATATTGTCAAACCGGACCTGTGAAATGAAATAACCGTGCCTGTACTCGTCAAACGCCTCTTCCGTAAACCCTTCCAGATAGTATCCCTCCTTTAACCCGAGAGGCGTCCCGCAGTATTTCATATAAATCCCGTTCATGGGACTGATCGTAAAGTCATGCACATAGGGCTGTGATGAATTCATGATCCCCTCCAGGATCCGGTCCGCCTCGGGATCTGAGTGCATGTCAAAGCCCACATTTTCGGGGTCCGACGACATTATTATGATCCCGTTACTGTCAATTATATTTCTCTCACTGTCATATGAATAATACACGTCCTCCAGAAACCCTTTTATCAGATCCGCTTTTCCGTGACATTCTTCATAATCCACCGCGTCTATGGCCACGTTGTCCAGAAAATCCGCTTCCATTCTGCTCTGCGCTATCCCGGATATGCTTTCCATTCCCGTATCGATGACCCGGTCCAGGGATCTTTTTTCATAAAAGCTTAAAAACAGAGCAGACAGACCCATAAGGAAGAAAAAGGCGGTCATAATGGAGGCCAGCAGCCGGTTTGAAACGATCCTGGACAGGTGCTTTTTCATGCCTGCACCCCCTTGTATCTCAGGACAAGAGTTGTGGCATCGTCGAAAGGAGGGGCATCCTTGACGAATTCAGCCAGCTTTTCCCTCACGTTCCGGTCGATAGAATCCACAGAAGCGTTCCTGTCGCGGTTTAACGCTTCGAGCATTCCGGATATCCTGAACATCTTCCCTTCGGGATTATGCGCTTCGACTATTCCGTCAGTATAGAGGTACAGGATGTCTCCCGGATTTAAGTCAAATGAACCCGCAGAAAACACTGCCTTTTTTCTCATAGCCACGGAGATGGAATGAGTATCCTTCTCCACCCTGAATTCTCCCCCGCCCAGACTGAGAGCCGGATATTCATGACCCGCATCCACATAATCCACATGGCCCGTGGAAACTGTCAGAACCCCGAGCCACAGGGTGACGAACAATCCGGCGCCGTTTTCTTCGGACAGATCAGCGTTCAATTCGCTGACTGCTCTTGCAACGTCGGAACCGTATCTCATCACGATGTGCCTTAAACGGTTCTTTGCTTCCGCCATAAACATTGCGGCGGGGATCCCTTTTCCGGATACATCCCCCATCACGAGAGCCAGATGGTCGGGATCTGTCAGGAAGAAATCGTAGAAATCACCCCCCACCTCCTTTGCCGGAATCATGTAGGCATAGAGTTCGAATTCACTCCTGTCGGGAAACGGGGGAAACTCATGAGGGAGTATAGAGCACTGTATCGTCGCGGCCAGAGCCAGTTCGGCGTCTATCCGTCCCTCCGCCTCGCTGATGAGTTCCTTCAGCTTGTCAACTGTCTGGTTTATCCCGTCGGACAATTCGTCAAATTCGATGGAATTCCTGAAATCGGCCCTTTCATCCAGATTCCCTTCGGTAATCCGGTTCAGGGACCCGTTCAGGCTGTAAACGCCGCGCACCACCTGCACCGTCATCAGATGCCGGATCATCAGGAAAAGTATGAAGAAAACAACGATGTAAATAAGGACTGTGACGATCATAAGGACCAGCCAGGAATCCCACGCTTCGAGAACGGGATAAACTGCCACGAGATACCTGTCCCCGTCGGCCATCGCGGCCGCATAAGACATCACTCCGTAGACTTCGCCCGATTCGACTTTCCCGCTTTCCGAGAGCTCCTTCACATCCCACGGAAGGCCGGACTGCTCTCCGTTATGTACGTCTCCGGGGCTTCCGACGATCTCCCCGTCACTGTTCAGACAGAGATAATACCCGGTTTTCCCGATGTTGATATCCTTTATCGTAACGACAAGCGAATATTCCTTTCTCTTGTCCGACAATTCCCGGTCCCGGGCGCAAAGGACGAAGATCCCGCACTTTGGGAGGGGCACTCCGCAGTAGAGCATCGGTTCGGTGTCAGATTCCCTGAGCTTCATTGATCCGAGTACATAATTCGGATCGCCGTCAGTCAGCTTCAGAAACTCCTCCGCTTCGGGACAGGAATTCAGATCCAGTCCGATATTCTTTGAATCCGAGGAAGCGATTATCACGCCATCGTGATCCACAAAATTGATCTCGGACTCGCTTTCGAAGTTATGTACATTACCATACAGTCCTTCGCTGAATTCCGGGCTTTTCAGATAATCCAGCTCATCCTGCATGGTATTATCGATGAGATCCGCATAATACCTGATGCCGGAAACGTATATATACTCCATTTTGTCGATAACGCAGTCATTGAAATTCGTGAGACTGAAGCGGACATATTTTATGATCTCTTCTCTCCCGATGAAAAAGGTCATAACAACAGAAACGGCCATCAGAACCGCAAAGGAGCCCATGACAGTCATCAGGGTCCGGGACAACACGATCCTTGAGAGATGTCTCTTCTGCATCTTGTTCTACTGTACGCCTTTCCGCTTCCGGCGCCCGGTCTATTCCTTCATCAGAATGCTCCGGTCGAGGAGCCCGAGACGGTCCGCCTCCTCTACCTCTTCCATGTGGACGAGCAGGATCTTTACCGCAGTCACGACAAAATCAAATATCAGGATAAGGGTGGCCGCCATTCCCACGCAGGAAGAAGGGATACCCAATTGTTTCATGAGAATACCCAGGCAGATCAGCGTCCCCCCGGACACAGGTGGTATAGCGGGAATGATAAGGAAAACATAGATCCATACGCACGCAAACCAGACCATATCGACTGATATATCACTGTAGTCGGCGCAGAAATAAATAGCGATAAGGAATCCCAATATAGCCGTCAGTCCGTGAAGCTGATTCTTAAGCGGAGTCGCAAAGTTGGTATATCCCCTGTCTATCCCCAGCTTTGTCTCATTGATCTCAAGCGAAGTTCCGTAGGCCGCCATGGATGACGCGGTGGTAAGCCCGATCATGAAGGCGGGCCTGACCTTGTTAAACAGGACAGGGATCTTCACCTTGTATTTCAGGCTCATGATCACAAGCATACCAAGGCCGATCACAAAACAGACGGCATAACACAGAAGGATCGGTTTCCAGGTTTCGGTTATCACGGAAAGCCCGTTTTCCCAGAAAAGCCTCGTAAGATCGGAGAAAATGTACAGAGGCAGCATCCTGCATATCAGTTCCACGACAGAGATCAAAAGAGCATTTCCCTGAAGAGCCAGTTCTTTTACTGCGCTCACCCTGTTTCCGAGTATTATCATCATGCTTCCGGTTATCACGGCAATAAGGGATATCTGCAGCATATTCCCATCCTGAAAAGGAGACACGGGATTGGACGGGATGACATTCATCACCACATCGTATATCTCTTTTACTCCGCCGCTTCCGGATCTTTCCCCGAAGGAAAAATTAAACAGCGGGATCAGTGCAAGCCCGAACACAACGGTCCCGACCACGCTTGGGATCATAGTCCTTTTAAGCATGTATTTCCCGTTTTTACTCAGTTCGGAAATGTTCTCCATTCCGCAGACGCCGGAAAGGATGGAAAAAAATATCAGGATTCCCGCAAACACGGCCAGCAGCCTCATGAAGACAGACGAAAACGTGCCGAGTATATATTCCGATGCAAATTTAAGAAACGCCTCCGGCAAAAGCGGCCCCGAAAACCCCACCACCACAGAGGCAAGAAAAGCCAGAAGCAGCAGCGTCTCACCCCTGAGACGGTTCTTCGGTATCTCAAGAGTGATCTCGTTTTGTTTGTTTTTATAGATCCAGGAAGGGGCAAGACCCATATTGGCCAGCAGGATATGTGTCTGGAAGCTGGCCTCCTCGTTTCCCGCAGGGTTAAACTCCTCCCCTCCGTAAATGACTATGATGAAACTGTGTCCAAACTTTTTTATGACGCTGACCGACACATCAATCGGATCCTCATAATGCGCTTTGATATCGAGAAGCATGGACTCAAGCATAAACAGGGTCCTGTTCTTATGCCGGACATTATGCCCGGTAAGATAGGAATCGACAGACTCAGTGATCTCTACTATCGCTTCCGCATCCAGTTTACGATCCAGTTTGATCACTTCAGACATAATTCATGTCACTCCTCTATCTCAAATACTTTATCGAATCCCGTTTCCTCAAAGATGTCCATCACGTCCTCATTTACATTCCTTACGACCATGTGTCCCTGATCATCCATGATCTTCTGGGCGTTTAACATCACTCTCAGCCCTGCCGAAGAAGTGTAGACCATATCCTTAAGGTCAAAGATCAGATCCTCGACTCCGGCCAGTTCCCCCAGTTCCTCTTCGAGCTGGGTCGAGGTGACTGCGTTCAGTTTTCCTTCCACGTATATGGTAAGAGTGCTCCCGCTCTGTTCTTTTGTAACGATCATTTTCTCACCTTCCTCTTTACAAACATGAACTGGTTACATCCGTGGCCGCCTCCGCAGGTATAGAGCTTCTCCAGCCTGAAGCCTCTTTTTTTGAAGAAATAAAAGATCTCCTCCGGCGTTGCGACTTCAAAAGGCCATCCCCCGACCCAGTCCACCACGTCATGCCACGGGGACATGCCTCTCTCCTTCTTATACGTCTTCCATCTGTTAAACGGTTTGAACCTGACAAGATCCTTTATGGTCGTGGGCCCCCAGAGTCTCAGGAAACAGGGGAACAGGACAAGCCCTTTAAGCGCGTCGGGCGTAAGATTATACAGTCTCTTCACTGCAGTCCAGCACTTTGTCCATTTCCCCTGATCATTATATATGGCGATATAAAGCTTCCCGCCGTCCTTCACAAGTTTCGATGCGTTCTCAAGTCCCCTGTACATATCGCCGGTATGATGCAGGACTCCCCAGGAGTAAACGACGTCCTGTTTGTCGAACTTCGACATATATTTCCCGTCAAGAGCGTCTCCCCTTTCGATCTTCCAGTTCTTATCTCCCGGAAAATAACGCTTTCTGAGCACCCTTGTACAGGCGACGCTGTCGGGATCATAGTCAAAAGAAAACACTTTTGCTCCAAGCTTTCTGGCCGCAAGGCTGAAAAGACCGCTGCCTGACCCGATGTCCAAAAAGGTCTTTCCTTTAAGGTCCTTCACATTCAGCCACTCCCGAAGAGAATTCATTGCCGCTTCTATCTTATCGTCGTCAAGGTTTTTCAGAAATTCTTTCCAGTTTTTCCCAAATCCGAACCTGTCCTTTGACATATCATTATCCCTTTCACATTCACTATCATTTCGCCGGAGTAAGATGATCTCGAGTTGAACCTGACACAGGAACTATAGCAGAAAGATACCTGCATTACAATCATAATTACGGCACGCCCCGTCCGGACAGCCATGAATCGGCTGTCTGACTGTTTTTGATGACAGCTCCTGTCATATATGGTAAAATAACTCTGATTTTGCATTTTTCGAACAGTTTTTGTACTTACAGGAGATTTCCGTCCCCGCCGTTCGATCGAAGGATGCGCCGGCCAAAGGAGAATGACCGGTGTCGGGCGTGAGGCGTGTTGCGGCACAGGACAGATGCTCCGGTCAAAAGGAAGAAGATGAAAGAAGAAAAGATATCATTACATGAGATCATTGAAAAAAAGGGAGTGGCGGGCATAGCCTGTTCACTTCTGATCATCCTGATCCTTGCGGCTCTTGCAGTCGCCTTTGATGTTTCGCTGTATCACGCAGCAGGGGCCACATCCCTGTTTTACACAATGCTGGCAGTCAGTACGGTTATATTTATTGCCGTGATCCTCTTCATCCTGTACATCACCTTTCGTTCCGAGAGCAGATACGTCGTCGCGGAACGGCTGAACAATCAGATATCCTCAGCGGCGAAATTTTACATTTCCCTCTGCGAGCTCAACATCCCCGAAAACAGGGTCGTTGCTATCCGGAATGAGAATCCCGCCATCGAAAAGGTCGTCAACTCCTGCGATCACAATATGCAGGAGCTGTTCTTCGGGATAATGAACAATCTCCCCGACAGCCCCACTAAGCAGGCCGCCATTGATTTCTGCGATCTCCGGGATCCCGAGCTCAAATTCAAAGATTCCGATATACTGACTCTGGAATATGTCAGTTACGGTGACATCTGGGTCCGCGCGAGATATGTCGTGTCCGGACGCGACAAAGACGGCCGCATCACGCACGTGCTGTGGCTCCTCGAGAACATCGACGTCGAGAAGCGCGCCCGTGACAGCGCCCTGCTTCAGGCGGAACAGCTCAACAACCGCATGTCTTCCACCGCGGACATCTATATGTCCGTTTACGACTTCGACCTTGTAAATGATACCTTCAACGACGTAAAGGCCAGCAATGCAACAGTTGTGGATCTGATCGGGATCAATCGCGCGGATGCCCAGCAAACCCTTATTAATGTCATGAAGCACATGTCTTCGGAGCAATCAATGGATGCGGTGCTAAGTTTTGTTGATTTCCGTTCTCTTCCTGACAGACTTGCAGAGACGAACACCATCACTCTGGAGTATCTCAGTTCGGACAACAGATGGCGCAGGGCCAGGTTCATCGCATCGGAGAGATCCGATTCCGGTGAACTGATGCACGTACTCTGGCTGGTGGAAGATATAGACAGGGAGAGAAAAGCCAGGGAAGCCCTGATCGATAAGTCCGAAAGAGCCATCGCCGCAAACGAAGCAAAATCCGCGTTCCTTTCAAATATGAGCCACGAGATCCGGACACCCATCACTACGATCATGGGTATGAATGAAATGGTCCTTCGGGAAAGCGACGATCCCTCGGTGATCACATATTCGGAGAACATCCACACCGCCGGAATGACCCTCCTCGCACTCATCAACGACATCCTTGACTTCTCCAAGATCGAAGCGGGCAAGCTGGAGATCATCGAAACAGATTACGAAGTCTCGTCTCTATTAAACGATATCGTCACCATGATACAGCCGAGAGCTGACGACAGAAACCTCATACTGACCTCGGACTTTGAGGAATCCATCCCCAATGTGCTCCACGGCGATGAGCTCCGAATCAGGCAGATCATCACGAACCTCCTGACAAACGCCGTGAAATACACCGAGCGCGGCACGATCACCTTCAGAGTCTTCTCGAAAAAGGTCCCCGGGGATCCCGGGCAGTTACTGCTCTGCGTGGAAGTGCGGGATACGGGCATAGGCATCAAGCCGGAGGATATGGAAAGACTGTTCTCCCAGTATGAGCGCCTTGAAGAGCAGCGGAACCGCAATGTTGAAGGGACAGGGCTTGGGCTTGCCATCACCCAGAGCCTGCTTTCCATGATGGGAAGCCGTCTCGAAGTAAACAGCATCTACGGCAAAGGGTCCATCTTCGGGTTCGAGATCCGTCAGGGTATCCGCAGCAGCGAAACCATCGGAAGATTCAGAGACCGGGACAACGGCCGGATCAGCCGCAGGAAGAAATATCAGGTGCGTTTCACCGCGCCGGAAGCGCGTCTGCTCCTCGTGGATGATACGGAGATGAACCGGTTCGTATTTATCAGTCTCCTGAAGCAGACCCGGATGAAGATAGATTGCGCCGAAAGCGGTGATGCGGCGATCCTGCTCGCCACCACAAACCGCTACGATCTGATCTTCCTGGATCACATGATGCCCGGCAAGGACGGGATCACCACCCTGCACGAATTAAAGGCGCTGGAGGACAATCCAAACCGGAATACGCCGGTGGTATGTCTCACAGCCGACGCCATTTCCGGCGCCCGCAAAAAGTTTATGGATGCAGGCTTTGACAACTATCTCTCCAAGCCCGTGTCTCCCGAGAAGCTTGAGGAGATGATACTCTCCTATCTGCCTGCAGAAATGGTCACAAGATCCGGCGCCGACTGAACCGCCGGCCCTGCGCATCGTCCGGGTTCTTATTTTTCGCACAAAATGCCCTAATTCGACGGTTTTGTGCGAAAATTTTCGGAGCCGTGGTCATTTTTCGCACTAAACGCCCCAAAATGACCTTTTTGTGCGAAAATCCTGCCCGCCGAGGCCCATCTGCTCTTATTTTTCGCACTAGACGGCCGAAATCGACGGTTTTGTGCGAAAATCGACCCGGCATTCTTCTTTTTTCGCACTGATTGCCCGATTTTCATTGTTTTGTGCGAAAATTCCGCCCACCGGACCATGCGGGCTCTTATTTTTCGCACAAAATGCCCTAATTCGACGGTTTTGTGCGAAAATTCCGCCCGCCCCGGGGTCGCGGATCAATTTCCGAAAAATATTGTATCTCCGCCGCATCGTGTTATAATGCAACGTAACGTAAATGCAAGAGAGATCATACTCTATCGGTACTTACGAAGCATGCTGTTTTGAGAAAGGTAAAATGATCGATCATGAAAACCATCGTGCTTTGCACTTCGCGGGTCTTTGACACGCAGATCCATAGCTTCATAGTAAAACTGAACGAAAAACTTATCGCAAACGACTGCATGCTCCTGATCTTCGCTATAAACGCCGACATTTACTGGGAAGAAGACAACATCTCTTCGGAGACTACCGTATTCGACATCATCCCCTACGGCACTGCGGACGCAGTGATCATCATGGACGAAAAGATCAAGAGCCGCACCGTGTCGGAGCGCATCATCGCCCGGGCAAAAAAACGCGGAAAGCCCGTGATCATCGTAGACGGAGATTATGAAGGACTCCCCCACATAAAGTTTGACTACGCGAAGGGTTTTGAAGAAGTGGTCCGGCATGTTCTGGACAGTAAGCCGCTGAAAAAGCCCCACATGATGGCAGGCATACCCGGAAATCCTTTCTCTGTCGAGCGCGAGGAGATCTTCAGAAGAGTAATAAAAGAATACGGCTATACCTTCGACGACAGCATGATCAGTTACGGATATTTCTGGGCAAGGCCCGCGTTCGAGGCCGCCATGAAGATCGTTTCCTCCGGCGAGATCCCCGACGCCATCATTTGCGCAAATGACATCATGGCGATAAACGTCTGCGAGGTTCTGCGCAACAACGGTCTCAAAGTGCCGGACGACATACTGCTTTCAGGCTTTGACGGCTACGATGAGGTCTATATGTCTTCGCCGAAGATCACGACCGTATCCTGCACCGTAGCCGGACTTGCGGACGCGACCGCCGATCTTGTAATAAAACTGATAAATTCTCCCGGATATGAAGTCTCCGAAGAGGACAGCGTTCAGGTAGTCCCCGAGCTAATACCGAACGAGTCCACCGGCTGTAAGTCTTTCTCGGGTT
>JAEEGL010503827.1_pt1 | contig 22938 bp, 14 predicted proteins | sample 9134231 | NCBI WGS metagenome assembly JAEEGL01 (sample SAMN16246548, study PRJNA631951) | gut metagenome | biome: gut microbiome; feature: rumen; material: fiber-attached | host: Bos | place: Iran: Karaj | collected 2018-10 | reverse complement strand
TTCCCGTCGGCACCGAAGACGGAAATCATTCCGACTTTCTTTCCAATTAAACCAGGCATTGGTGTTTGTTAATTAATTGTTACTTAATGTTTTACAACGCATTGGAGGCCACTTGGGCACAATTGCGGACCGCAAAGATACGGATAAAATCCTGATTTTCAAAAAATTTTCAACAGATTTATGAACAAGCCGCAGATTATTCCTAAATTTGTAGTCCGTATGAAAAAACTGCTTTCATTCCTGCTTTTCGCGCTGCTCGCCTGGACGGCCAATGCCGCTTCACCGGTGAAGGTGGCGGGCAAGGTGGTGGAAGCCGGCAGCGGGAATCCCGTAGCGGGGGCCGTGGTGCGCCTGGACGAGAACTACCTCTGGGCAGTGACCGGGGCAGACGGCACTTTTCTGCTGGCCCGCGTCCAGCCGGGCCGATACCGGCTGGAAGTCTCCTGCCTGGGCTTTGTCACCCACCGGCAACTTCTGGATGCGAGAAAAAGCATCCCGCAGCTGACGGTTGAACTTCCCCTGAACACCCTGGCCCTGGAGGAGGTGGTGGTCACCGCCGAGCCTTCCAGGGACAACCTCAATACCACCCAGACCATCGGCCGAACAGCCTTGGATCATCTCCAGATGAACAGTATGGGCGGGATCGCCGCCCTCCTCCCCGGCGGAAAGACGCTGAATCCGGACCTGACCACCAGCACGGTCCTTTCCCTTCGCTCCGGCACCAGCACGGCGGGGAACGCCGCCTTCGGCACGGCCATCGAAATTGACGGCGTGAGGATGGGAGGCAACGCCAGCTTCGGCGGCCTGTCCGGAACAGACACCCGCAGCATCTCCGTGGAAAACATTGAATCAGTGGAAGTTATCACGGGAGTTCCCTCGGCCGAATACGGAGACCTGGGCAGCGGAATGGTGAAGGTAAAGACCAAACGCGGCCGCTCTCCCCTGAACATTGTCCTTTCGGCCAATCCCCGCACCTACCAGGTGTCTGTCTCCAAGGGTTTCGAACTGGGGAAAGGCACCCTGAACGTAGCGGCCGAGTGGGCCCGCGCCACCCGCAAGCTCACCTCGCCCTATACCTCCTATACCCGAAGGGGATTCACGCTGGATTATTCCCATCTTTTCGGACGAAACCTCCGCCTGGAAGCCGGCATCAACGGGAACATCGGCGGCATGAACTCTTCCTCAGACCCCGACGCCTTCTCCAACGAGTTCACCCGGGAGCGGGACAACCTGCTCACCCCGCACTTCAAGCTGGTTTGGCTGCTCAACCGCAGCTGGGTCACCAACCTGTCGCTGGAAGGCAGCATCTACTACCGGGACCGGCGGTCCCACTTCCACGGCTACAACTCCTACGGATCGGCCCAGCCGGCCGTGCACGCGGAGAAAGAGGGCTACTGGCTGGCCCAGGCCCTTCCCTTCACCTTCTACTCGGACCGCATTGAGGATTCCCGGGAACTGGATTATTCCGCCGCTCTCAAATACAACTGGCTGCGCCACTGGGGCTCCGTCAAGAGCACCCTCAAGGCCGGCATCCAGTGGAAGGCCGACGGTAACGTTGGCAAGGGAGAATGGTACGAAGACCCTTCGCTCGCCCCTTCCGGTTATCGGCCCAGGCCCTACTCGGATTACCCTTATATGCATACGCTGGCCGCCTATCTGGAAGACAACCTCACCATTCCCGTGGGGCGCACCACGCTGAACCTGATGGCCGGCCTCCGCCTGGAGGACGTTTTCATCAAAGGATCGGCCTACAAGAATATGCGCATTCTCTCCCCCCGCCTCAACGCCCGCTGGAGCCTGAACGAACACGTGGCTTTCCGCGGCGGCTGGGGCATTGCCGGCAAGCTGCCTTCTTTCTACATCCTGTTCCCCCGCCAGGAATACAGGGACATCCAGACCTTCGGCTTTTCGCACGGGGAATCGGCCTCCTATGTATACTATACCCAGCCCTACCGGATGGAATACAACCCTTCCCTCCGCTGGCAGAAAAACTACAACTCCGAACTGGGGACAGACCTCTCCTGGAAGGGATTCAAGCTGTCCCTGGTGGGTTACTACAACCTCACGAAAGGGCCTTACCAACTGGGAACGATGTATGAGCCTTTCTCCTACAACGTGGCCGGGCTTCCGGAAGGATATGCGGTGCCGGAGAATCCGGACTGGGTCCTGGACCACCAGACGGGAGATGTCTATTTCCGGGGGGCCGACGGCTTTTACCTCCCCGGTGAGAGAAAGGTGACGGACCGCAGTTTCGCCGCTTCCCGCCGCCAGGAGAACGGGGCCGATGTGCACCGCTACGGCGTGGAACTGACGGTGGATTTCCCGGAGATCCGGCCCATCGGCACGCAGCTGCGCCTGGATGCAGCCTGGAACCATACGCAGTATTCCTCCGGCGTCCCCGCCAGTTACTACCAGGCCGGCTGGTCCCACACCTCGCTGCCCAACCGTTCCTACCAGTATGTGGGCATCTATACAGGCGGCACCAACGTGTATAACGGCCGGAGGACAGACGATGTGGATATGAACCTCACCTCCATCACCCACATTCCCCGCGCGCGTATCATTGTAACGGTACGCCTGGAGGCCGCCCTTCTGCGCAACTCGCAGTACACCTCGGACCGTGCTTTCCGCGTGGGAGAAACCTCCAACGAGCCCCTCGGCGGCAGCATCTACGAAGGCAATTCCTACACCGCCATCTATCCGTCGGCCTATATGGACCTGGAAGGCAAGGTGCACGCGTGGACGGAGGAATGCGCCCGCAACCCGGAACTCTCCCGCCTGATCCTTCGCTCCTCCACTATTTACACCTTTGCGCAGGATGGCTACAACCCCTATTTCAGCGCCAATTTCAGCGTGACCAAGGAGATCGGCAACCACGTTTCCCTCTCCTTCTTCGCCAACAATTTCACCAACGCCCGGCAGTATGTCACCAGCCGCGCTACCGGCGTAAGCGCCATCTTTACCCCCAACTTCTATTACGGAATCACATGCAGAATAAAATTATAAGCCTTCTGGCCGCCTTTTCCCTGCTCGTGACAGGGTGTATGGACTTGGGATCCCCTTATGCCGGAGACGTGCACGTGGTTTCCATCCAGGCCGTCTATCCCCAGGGGTTTGCCCCGCAGGCCGGAGCCGAAGTGGTCATCGAAGGCATTAACAACGATATCGTTTACGAGCTCAGCACCAATGCCGAAGGCCGCACATCGGCCCGGATGACCAACGGCCTGTACAGCATCTCCGTCCAGGACCGCAGCGGCAACCACCTGTTCAACGGGTCGCTGGACAAAGTCATCGTGAACGGAGAGGACCTGAGCCTGCAGATAGACCTTTTCCATTCCATGGCCGGATCCCTGGTCATCAAGGAACTTTACTGCGGCGGCTGCCCCAAACTGCCGGAAGAAGGCACCTACCAGAGCGACCAGTACCTCATCGTCCACAACAACGACCACCATACCACCTATCTGGACGGCCTGTGCCTGGGCACGCTCTCGCCCTACAACAGCACGGCGTCCAACCCCTGGACAGGGCCGGATGGCAGCCTACCGGACTTTGCCCCCGTCATCCAGGCCATCTGGAGGATAGGAGGAACGGGGACGTCGTTCCCGCTGGAGCCCGGGGCCGATGCCGTCATCTGCCTGAGGGGCGCCATCAACCACGCGGCCCAGTATCCCCTCTCGGTCAATCTGAACCAGCCGGGCTACTTTGTCTGCTACAACCCCGTCTACTTCCCCAATCCCGCCTACCATCCGGCCCCGGGAGACCAGATTGCCCAGGACCATTATCTGGAAGTGGTGATCAAGACCGGCCAGGCCAACGCCTATACCTTATCCATCAATTCCCCCACCCTGATTCTCTTCCGTCCGGAAGACGGAACGGACATCTACGATTTCGTGGCTCAGCCGCAGAATCTGGTGCAGGTTCCCGGCAGTTCCATAGACCGGGTGGTAACCATCCCGCTGGACTGGATTCTCGACGGTATGGAGGTCTTCAACGGAGCCTCCTCGGCCAACCGCAAACGCCTGCATACGAAGGTGGATGCCGGCTACGTGCCGCTATTGGAAACCTTCAAGGGGCACACCCTTATGCGCCGTGAAGACCAGAAGGCCAGCCAGCAGGCCGGCTTTGAAGTGCTCCAGGATACCAACAACTCTTCTTACGATTTCTATGAACGCGAAGTACAGTCTCTTCACCAGTAGGCTTGTCCTGCTGCTGGCGGGCGCCGTACTTTGCGCCCGGCCCCTCAGCGCCCAGCAGGTGTGGCGCGAGGGACACAATATCTGCGGCCTGTCCCTGTATGACGACACGCAGGTGGAAGCCCGCCTGGGAGGCACCTTCACCTCCGGAGGCTACCGGCTCCCTTCCGAAGCGGAGCAGCTGTGGCAGGCCACGGCCGAGGCGGAGGCAGAAACCCATTACAAAGACCTTCTGTTTGTCGGCTCCTTCTCTTTCAATACGCAGCACGGGAAAGGGATGATGGGCTCTATGTTCACCACGCCGGACTTCTATCCCGTAGACCTGCTGGAATTTACGCCCGGCCCCAAAAGCCGTCAGACCTATAACGTCGGGGGCGGTATGGTGGTTACCCGCCACGCCCGCTGGATCCCGGGCTTCGCCCTTCAGTTCGAGGGCGTGAATTACGCCAAGCAAAAAGACCTCCGGCACACCACTTACCGACAGGTGGTCCAGTTAACCCCTTCCCTTTTCTACAAGGGAGACCGCTGGAGGGCCGGCGCCACCATTATCTTCAACAAGAACTCCGAATTTGTCCAGGCAGAACAGATAGGCTCCGCCACGGCAGATACCTATTATGTTTTCCTGGATAAAGGCAAGCGCTACGGCACTTACGAAGCCTGGGACGGCGGCGGCATCCACCTCTCAGACCCTGGAGTGGACCGTTTTGCCGTCAACCAGACCATCTGGGGCCTGGCCCTGCAAACCTCCTGCGGAGAAAGTTTCTTTGCCGAAGCGGAATACCGCCATTCCCGCGGACTGGTGGGAGAAAAAGGCTATACCTGGTTTCGCTTCCCCGGCCAGACCCTCGCGGGCCAGGCCATCTGGAACATCGCAGGCAAAACAGGAGTCCACACCATCCAGGCAAGCGCCAACTGGACCGGATACGAATCCTACGAATCGGTCATAGACCGGGTTACGGCAGGCGGAGTCACCACGCCCGTGATCTACGGAAGCAATCACATTTACAGAAAACGGGCGCTGGCCATCCAGAATGTGTACGCCTACGAAAGTTCCGCCGGCTGGAGCCTGTCCGCCACCGCTTCGGTGGAGTGGGAAAGAGACCGGGGAACCCATATGTATCCTTTCCTGGAATATGACGACGGTACGGTCCTGAGGGTAGGCGCCCAGGCACACGTGCCTCTGGGGCCGTTCACCCTGGACGGCGGCCTCTCCGTCAAAAAGAAAGTGGCCCAGGAGCATCTGCTGATAGACACCGACGAAAGTGAAGACGGTGTTGTCTCCCGCCCCGCCCGTCTGCAGGAGTGGTGGGATATGGAAGAGGAGTTCCGGGATGTTACCACCGTGGGCGGCTTTTTCAACCTCCGGTACAACTTTGTGCTGGCCCGGCAGCATTTCTATGTGGAAGCCGGCTGCCAGCTGGTACACGCTTTCAAGGTGACACTGCTGGGAGGAAGCAACCGGCAGGAAACCCATTTGACATTAGGATATCAATTTTAAAATAACAGAGATATGAAAAAACTTGTTTACTGCGTCGCCGGCCTCCTGGCCCTGGCCGCCTGCAACAAAACGGAACCGGCGAAGGAAGCCCTTCCCTTCCGCATTTCCCCTGTCCTCACCAAAGTCACGTCCACCAGTTTTGAAACGGGGGACGCCATTGGTGTAAGCATCGTCCGCGATGCCCAATACGCCTATGCCGACAACCAGAAGCTCACCTACAACGGCAGCGAATTCACCGGTGATCTCAAGTGGTTCACCGAGGAGGGCAGCGCCTTCATATCGGCCTATCACCCCTACTCCAGCACGGCTCCCACTGCCTTTGCCGTCCAGGCCGACCAGACCGCCGGCCTCTCCTCTTCCGACTTCATCACCGGCTTCAAGAACGATGTGAAGCCCAGCGAACAGGCCGTGGTGATTCCCTTCAAGCACAAGCTCACCCACGTGGTAGCCAATCTGGTTAATAACTCCAACGGCATCATTACCGGCTTTTCCCTGGCCGATGTGAGGCTGAAAGCCGTGCTGGATGCCGGCTGGGAGCCCTCTGAGGACGAATCGGCCCCCAAAGGTACCGTGAAGGCCCGCAAGGTGAATGATTCCAAGTACGACCTCATCCTCCCTCCCCAGAAGGCTACGATGACGGCCGTTGTCACCCTGCAAGACGGCAAGGAACTTTCCCAGGTACAGGACGAAATAACCCTGGAAAGCGGAAAAGAATACACCCTGACGGTTATCGTGGAGCCCGAAGCCATCCACGTGGTTCTCTCCGGAGATGTCCAGGACTGGGAAGAAGGCGGTGAGATTATCCCCAGCAGCATCCTCGTGGAAAAACTGGACGAAGGCTACATCCTTTACCACGAAGACAAGTACACCGTTGCCAAGATGAAGGACGGCAAATGGTGGATGACCCAGAATATGCGCTATGTACCTGAAGGTATTGAGGTTAGCAACGACCTCACCCAGGTAACCGCCGGCGTGTTCTACCCGGTGGTGGTGAAAGCCGACAACAGCGGCGCCGAATTCTCCCGCGACATCACGGTGATCAAGGCCCACGGCTATCTGTATCAGGCCGAAGTGGCCCTGGGCCTGCAGGTGGGAGACCTCACCTCTGTAGAAGCCGCCCAGGCCCTGGAAGGGGCAAAGGGCCTTTGCCCGAAGGGCTGGCACGTTCCCACCAAGGCCGATATCGCCGCCCTGGTGGGCAAGGGTGTAGACATCACTACAGACCCTTCCGCCCCCTATTATGACGGAGCCAACGGCTCCATCGTGATGCTGAATGAAGACGGTTTCAATATGGACGCTTTTGGCGCCGTTTCCATCCAGGACAACACCAAGACCGCCGGAACCCTCATGGGCTGGGCAACAAAATTCCCGGACAAGATTTCCTCAGGTATGTTCTGCGGCTCTACCTATGCCGGTGTTTCCTATATCGATAAAGACGACCCCGAATCCGGCATCAAGAACCTCCAGTTCTACGGCTTTATGCCTATGACCAACAAGGCCACGGAGGCCGAGTATACCTGCAACGGAACCAAGGTAAGCTACCGCATTGCCGCTCCGCTGCGCTGCGTCCGTGACAGCGAATAAGTATGAAAGAAACCCTCAAAAAGGTTCTGCTGAGCCTCTCTCTGGTCCTGTGCTCCCTTCCGGGGGCACGGGCCGATGAGGGGATGTGGCTCATCCAGAGCCTGGACCGCGCGCTGGAAAAGAATATGAAAGCGCGCGGACTCAAGCTGGGGGTCCGGGAAATCTATAACGAGGAGGCCGGTGGCCTGTCGGACGCCGTGGTCTCGCTGGGTTTCTACTGCACCGGCAGTATGATTTCCGAGGACGGACTCCTCATAACCAACCACCACTGTGCCTACAGCCAGGTGGCCGCCCTCTCCACCCCGGACCACAACTATCTGGAAGACGGATTCTGGGCCCAGAACCGGAGCCAGGAGATTCCCCTGAAAGGAGAAACCTTCTACTTCCTGAGGAAGGTGCTGGACGTAACGGAAGAGGTGGAAGCCCTTCGCACTTCCCTTCTGGCCGAGGGCAAACCCGCCGGCAGCCGACGGCTCAGCTCCCTGATGGAGAAAAAGTACCGGGACCTGTACGGAATGGACGCCGCCCTGCAAAGTATGTGGGCCGGTTCCAAGTACTACCTGTGCCTGTACAACACCTACACGGACGTGCGCCTGGTGGGCGCCCCGCCCGTTTCGGTGGCTGCCTTCGGAGGAGACGAGGACAACTGGGAATGGCCGCAGCACAAGGCCGATTTTGCCCTGTACCGCATCTACACGGACGACGGAGAGCCCCTGCATCCCACCCGGCACCTGAAAATAAGCCGGAAAGGGTACAAGGAGGGAGACTATGCGATGGTGATAGGCTATCCCGGCAGCACGCAGCGCTATGCCAGCGCCGCCCAGATAACCCAGGACATCTTTGTGGAGCGCCCGGAAGAAAACCGCCTGCACCGGGGGCAGATGGAGATTATAAGAAAGTGGATGGAGGAGGACCCGGAGATCCGGATGAAGTATTCCAACACCTTCTTCGGCCTCTCCAACGTGGCCGAACTGCAGGAAGGAGAACTTCAGTGCGTCCGCCGCTTCGGCGTTGTGGAACGCCGCCGGGAATGGGAAGAGGGCCTGAGGGCCTGCAGCCCCGAAAATGCCCGCCTCCTGGACCAGCTGGAGGCCGAATACACCTCCATCGCAGACGTAGAGAAACAGAAGATGTACTACCGGGAATCCCTCATCCGGAGCTTCCTGATGGCCCGCACCCTGATGCGGATGGGAAGCGTGAAGGAGGTGGAGACCCAGCAAAGGTTCCTCCTGGAAGGACTCCGCGGGGCCGATGCCCGGCTGGAGAAGGAGATGCTGGCTTTCTCCGTCCGGGAATTCCTCACCCATATGGAACCCAAGTATCTGAAGCCCATTCACCTGGAGCTGAAAGAGCGCTTCGGGGAAGACTTCCAGGCCATGGCCGACTGGCTGTGGGAACAGTCCTGCCTCCGCGATATGGGCTCCAAGCCAGATGCCGAGGTGGCGGCCCAGTACACAGGGCCCATCACCCAGGACCCTCTCTACCGCTACATCCGGGAACTGAGCATCGTGGAGCTCAATGAAGACGAAGTGCTTCAGGTACCCCTGAGCACGCTCCGTCACCAGTATGTCCAGGCCAGTTACCTCTACCGGCAATCCCTGGGTACCCCGCAGTACCCGGACGCCAACTCCACCATGCGCCTTACCTACGGAAGAGTGCTGCCCTTGGAGCCCTGGGACGGCGTACGCGCCCACTGGCAAAGCACCGCCCGCGGCCTCAGGGAGAAATACGATCCCGCCCGGCACGATTTTGCATACCCCGAGGCCTTTGCCCGCGTGCTGCCTCCGCCGGATTTCCCCGTGAACTTCCTCACGGACCTGGACATCACGGGCGGTAACTCCGGCTCTCCGGTTCTCAATGCCCGGGGAGAGCTCATCGGCCTGGCCTTCGACGGCAACAAAGAATCGCTGGCCAGCAACTACGAAAGCGTTCCCGGCTACAATATGTGCGTGTGCGTGGATATCCGCTATGTCCTTTGGGTGATCCGTCACCTGGGACAGCAGACCTACGTCCTGCAGGAACTGGGTCTATAAGAGGAAAAACAGCGCTACACCTACCATAGATACGGTTACGCCCAGGATTTCGCGTGGCCGTATCTTTTGTTTATAGATAAAGGCGTAGGGAATGAGGATGAGGACGGGCGTGAGGGCCATCAGCGTAGAGGCTATGCCAGCGTTGGTATATTCTACAGCCATCAGGGACAGGGATACGCCCACTACCGGGCCGAAGAGCGTCATCACCAGGGCATAGCGCATGCCCGTAGCATCGTGAACGGCCGCTTTCAATCTTCCCAGATCTTTCTGCAGGGCCATCAGGGCCAGGAATCCCAGACTTCCCACGATGGCACGGATCATCGTGGAAGCGAAGGGAAGCATCGTTTCCATTGCCTCGGGCGAATCGGAGGGAAGGGCCTCCAGATAATGAGTGAGGCCTATTTTGCTAAGCACCAGGCCCACTCCCTGGCCAATGCCGGCCCCAACACCCAGGAGAATGCCCTTCAGCGGCAGGGTTAACTTCACCTTGTGGCCTTCTCCCCGGCTTAAAATGGAAATGCCGATACCGGTAAGGGTGACCACCATCGCGATGAGGGCCGTCCAGGAAAGGGATTCTCCCAGCAGCAACCACCCGGCGATAGCCGCCATCGGCGGAGCCAGGGTCATCAGGAGCTGCCCGAAGCGCGCTCCTATGGAAAGATAGCAATTGAAAAGGCACCAGTCTCCGAACACATAGCCCACCAGGGCCGACAGCGCCAGCCACAGCCAGGCCTGCCCGTTGGCATATACCGGGTAGGGATGCCCCACCGAGACCCAGAGGATGAGGGCCAGGAAAACCACCGCCATCGACAGGCGGAGGACATTGGCCGACATGGACCCCATCCGGTGGCTGGCCTTGTCTGCAAAAAGGGCTGTAACCGTCCAGGAAGCGGCTACGACAAGGGAAATGATTTCTCCAAGATGTTGCACCTGTTATCTAGAGACGTTCTATATCGGCCCAGCCGAAGCGGGCTGGATAGAGCCAGGCGCGGTCTGTGTGCTCCATCACACCATAATCCAGGGAGACCTTGGGGCATTCGGCATAGGCCTGCTCGATGAAGGCCCGGTCTGTAATCTGGGTTTCCCAGCCGCGGAAAAGCTCCGTCACTTCCGGCACATACTTTTCCATCTCTGCGCAGATGGTAGAAGCCTTCCAGATGAAGATACCGCTGTTCCAGAAGAACTCTCCGGTTCTCACAAACACCTCTGCCAGTTCTGCCGAGGGCTTTTCCGTGAAGGTTTTCACCTGCAGGGGACCGGCCATCAGATGGGCGTTGCGCCCTTCCTTCACCTGGATGTAACCGAAGTTCACGTCCGCTGTTTTGGGAACGATGCCGAGGGTCATCAGGACATCGTTCTTCTCCACATACTCGAAGGCGTCCGATATGGTTTGGGCAAAGAGGGCTTCGTCCCGGATGTACAAGTCCCACGGGGTGGCTACCACCACGGCCTCAGGGTCCCGGGAAAGAAGGGTATAGCAAGCAAAAGCCATACACGGGGCCGTTTTGCGACCGACGGGTTCCACTAGCAGATTCTCCTGGGGAAGAGTGGGGAGAACTTCCCGGGCGGTCTTGGCAAAACGATCCAGGGTTATGACCAAAATGTTGTTTTCCGGAAGGAAACGGTTGAATCTGTTATAGGTCATTTTGAGCTGCTCGGGCGTTCCGGAGCCGTCGGCCATAATGACGCAATATCTGTGTTTGTTCATAAAGTCTTACACATACATGGGGATCCAGGCCTGAGGGAAGTAACGGACAACGGCTTCTTCTCCGTCAAACAGAACGGACACAATGTCGAAGAAAACCTCTTTTCCCTCCATCTGCTTTTTGTTCAGATATTGGCCGGCGGCGGCCGATATCCTCTTCTGTTTCACCTTGTTAACCTGGTCTGAAACGGAGGTGGTCACGGGGGCCGTACGGGCCTTTACCTCCACAAAGTGCACACCGTCTGGAGCCTCGGAAATGATGTCCAACTCCAGGTGGCCGGAGCGCCAGTTCCGGTCCAGGATCTGGTGGCCTTGGCTTTGCAGGAAATCACAGGCCATCTGTTCTCCGGCCTCTCCGATCCTGCTGGTTCTCAGTACATTCATTGGTTTGGTTTTAGTCAAATTTCACTACCGTCACACCGGAGCCTCCAAACTGGATATGCTCGTCTGCGGCGGAGCTTACGCCAGGAACGGTGCGCACGTACTTTTGGATTTCCTCGCGCAACGCGCCTGTCCCTTTCCCATGCAAAATCCGCACCGAAGGGACTCCCAGCATAATAGCATCGTCAATATATCGCATCACAATTTCGATGGCCTCATTCACCCGCTCTCCCCTCACATCCAGTTCCAGCTTGAAATTGGCCTTTCTCTCACTTAATCCGGTGTCGTAAACCTGACGGGGTTTATCGGCCGGCTTGCCGGCTACTGCCTTGTATTCATTGGCCGTAATCCGCTCTACACGGTCCAGCGGGAGCTTGGTGGTAATACTTCCCACTATCACGCTCACGGCCTTGGTACTTATCTTGGACACTTCTCCCACCATTCCGTTTTCCTTGATACGGACTTTTTCGCCCACCTTCAACGGGGCGCTGCGGAAAGCGGCCAGTTTCTTCTCTTCCAGTTCCCGCTGCTCCATCTGCTGGAGGGTTTCTCCGTCGGCCCGGCGCTTCTTGCGCACCTGCTCCCTCTCCTTTCTCTCCTTGACGGTCTGCAGCTTCTTGTCTATATAGGCGTCCCGACGGCCCCGGCCCTCGGCCAGTGCTCCCAGAAAGCCCTGCAGTTCTGCCCGGGCTTCCTTGGTCTGGTCCTTGGCGGCCTGGCTCTCCTTGATGGTGCGGATGGTGTTCTCTACCTGCTTATTGGCATCCTTGACAATCTTGCGGGCCTCTTCTTTGGCCTCTTCCAGGATGCGGCGGCGCATCTCCTTGATGTCCTCCAGTTCCTTCTCGTAACGGTCTGTGAGGCCTTCCAGCGTCTTGTCCGTCGCGCGGATCTTGGTGAGTTTTTCGTCCAGCTGGCGGCGGCTCCTGGCAATTTTGCGAAGGTTTCTCTCAATGCCCACAAACTGCTCTCCGGCACGTTCCTCGGCATCGTGGATGATGTTTTCCGGCATTCCCATCTTGCGGGCCAGCTCAAAGGCAAAGGAAGAGCCGGGAAGGCCCTGCTCCAGTACAAAGAGGGGCGCCACCGTAGCAGCATCGAACTGCATGGCTCCGTTCACCACTCCGGTTTCTGCCCCGGAAGCATACAACTTCAGGTTGGTGTAGTGCGTGGTGATGACGCCGTAGGCACCGCGGTTGTCCAGCTCGTGCAGGATGGCTTCGGCTATGGCGCCGCCGGCCGCGGGCTCCGTTCCGGACCCGAACTCGTCTATGAGGATGAGCGTGCGGGAATTGGCCACGGAGAGCATCGCCTTCATATCCGAAAGGAAGGAGCTGTAGGTGGAGAGGTCGTTCTCCAGGGACTGGTCGTCCCCGATGGACACCATAATTCTGTCAAAAACAGGAAGTTCCGAGGTTTCCGAGGTGGGGATGAGCATTCCCCACTGGAACATATACTGAAGGAGGCCCACCGTCTTCAGGCACACACTCTTGCCGCCGGCATTGGGACCGGAGATCAGGAGGATGCGCTTTTGCGGGGTGAGGGTGACGGTGAGGGGCACGATGGTCTTTTTCTCCTTGCGAAGACTCTTTTCCAGCAGCGGGTGACGGGCCTTGCGAAGGCGCAGTTCTCCGCTTTCGGACAGCACCGGCATTCCGGCAATATAGTCCAGGGCCACGTGGGCCTTGGCCATGATGAAATCCAGCTCTCCCACAAAGGTGGCGCCGGCTATGAGCTCCGGCACAAAGGGGCGCAGGAATTCGGCAAATTCGTAGAGGATGCGGGCAATCTCCCGGGTTTCGGCAAAATGGAGTTCGGAAATCTCGTTCTGCAGGGCCACTACCTCGGCCGGCTCCATGAAGGTGGTCTTTCCGGTGGCGCTTTCGTCGTATACAAAGCCCTGGAAGGCGCGTTTTTTGGCCGATGCCACCGGGATGAGCATCTTGCCGTCGCGGATGGAGACGCTGGCATCGGCATCCACCAGGCCTTCCTGCTGTGCCTGCCGAAGGATGGCGTTCATCCGGCGGGAGATGTTGATTTCCTTGTCCTTGATGCTGCGGCGAATCTTGTACAGCTCGTCAGAAGCCGTATCCTTGATTTCTCCGTGCCGGTCCAGGATGGAATCTATGCGGCCGATGACCTCTGCCGGGGCGCTGATGCCCGAAGCCATATGCTGGAGATTGGGGTAAATCCCCTCTTTCACCGTATGGAAAAAGTGCAGGGCCCGGCGCAGCGTGTCCAGAAGGGTTCTCAGCTTACCCAGGGAAAGGATATCGATGGAGGCATTCTTGCCGATGGGCTCCAGGAAAGGGATGGCGTCAATATACCCGGAGGTGGGGAAATTTTCCTCGAACATCAGGATCAGGCGCATCTCGTCCGTGAGCAGATGGCGACGATGGATCTGGTCCCCGTCCGTGCAGAACTCTTCCTGTTCTACCCGGGCCGTGGCGTATTCCGTGGAACAACGGGCTGCGATGGCGGCCCGTACCTTGTCAAAACCTATCTTCGCTTCCAGCCTCGCGTCCATTCGCTTCTATTCCTCCTTGGTCATCAGGGAGCCCAGCAGCTGGCGGAGCTCCTTCATATCCTGCACGGTGTGGATCTCTCCCCCGCGCACAAAACTCACATTACCGGTTTCTTCGGAAACCACGATGATATCGGCATCCGTATCTTCGCTGAGGCCGATGGCTGCGCGGTGGCGCATCCCGTAATGGGCGGGGATGTCCGTGCGGTTGGTCATCGGAAGCTGACAGCGGGCGGCAGCGATGTGGTCTCCCACTATGATCATGGCTCCGTCGTGAAGGGGAGAATTCTTGAAGAAGATATTCATGATGAGGCGGCGGTTGATATCGGCCTCAAAACGGTCTCCCGTCTCCATATACTCATCCATCGAGGACTTGTGCTGCAGCACGATGAGGGCACCGGTTTTCTCTGCCGACATGGCACGGACGGCTTCTCCCAGCTCTTCGGCGCTGTGGCTGCCCATCGTCTCTTCCTTGATGCCCAGCAGGCGGTTGAAAAGCTGACCGCTGCGGCGGGCGATACCCGACTGGACGGCCACCCGGTTAAGCATATGGCGGATTTCCGGCTGGAACAGGATGAGCACCGCCAGCACACCCACATCCAGCAGGGCGCTCAGCAGGGCCGTCATCATCCTCATGCCCAGGGCGGTTACCACGGCCTGCAAAACCAGCAGGAACACCAGCACCAGCACGATATTGAGCACGGTGGAATCTCCCCTCAGGCTCCGGAACAGCAGGAAGATAATGATGGCCACCATCAGGATGTCCAGAATATCCGCCCAACCGAAGCTGAGGAAACCAAATATGCCCAATACTTTTGTCATAGCTTACAAAGATACGGAAAATTCTTAATATAGAAGCAGAACAGGGCCGATGAGTCCGCTTTCCCGAAGCGGACTGCCGGGTTCCGGGCCCGCAATGGTCCAGGTCTTGCGCTCACCTTCCGGCAGGTTGGCGTCATAGGCCAGGCGGTTGAACCAAGTGCCGGTAACGGCAATCCGGAGGGTGTTCCGGCCCGCTTTTCCCTGAAGGGTGAGCCGATAGGGGCTGGCCCAAAGCACCCCGGCGGGGGCGCCGTTCACCTGAACATCGGCAATCATATCTACCTTCCCCAGGTCTAGTTCCACTTCTCCCGCCTTCGGGAGCGTGAAGGTGGTTTCGTAGACCGCCGTGCCGGAGAAGGCTTTGCCTTCCTCGCCCAACGGAAGATCCTTCCAGGCCTTTAACCCCTTCAGGGTCAACGGCTTTTCGGGAGCGCCCCAGCCCTCCGGGAAACGGAGGGTCCAGGTTGTGAGTTCTTTGCTGCGGGTATATACCGGCTTATCGGCCGGCTGCCGGGAACCCCCGGGACGGAATACCACAAAACAGTTGCCGGCGCGTTCCAGATCCAGCTTCACCGCGGCATACTCCCCTTCCTGAAGGGTCTCCAAGCCCTCTATCCGGCCAGAAACGGCATCCCAACGTTCGGCCTTTCCCTGTGCTTTCAGAAGGACCGTTCCGTGGAAGTCTTTTCCCGTGGGGGCGGCTATATAGAACCAGTGGGCCCCTTCGGTTTCCCGGTGAAGCCAGAGCAGTTCTTCATTCGCAACCAGCTGAGGCTGAAGACGATGCAGCTCCAGCGTATTCCGGTTTATGGAGGGGCCCAGAACCACCCGGGCGCCTTTTTCCATCAGGGAGCGCACCCTTTCCACCGTACGGGCCGACAGGTTCCCGCTGTCCGGGATCCAGAGAAGACCATACGACTGACCTTCCGGGGTTACCAGCCTTCCTTCCTTCACTTCCAGGCGGTTAAAGAGCACGTCCGGGTTGCAGTAATCGTATTTGTAACCCTGGGGGAATGGCGCCTTCTGGTCCGGTTTCTGGGTTACTTCATCACCCACATACCATAGGACATCCACTACGGGAAGGCCCCTCTCCAGCAGATAACTGGTGCGGGCCAGGTAAGTGGTGAAATAAGGCATATACTTCCACCAGGTCTGTCCCCGGAGGAAGGGTGTTCCAATCTTGTTCCCGAAACTGGTTCCCGGCGGCAGGAAGCCCACCTGGGGGTTGTGGGTATAGGTGTGGAACACATTGTGCGTAACACCCTCCGTCATATTCAGGTTGGCCACTTCCTTGAGCATTTCCCAGTGCTCGTCCCAGCTGAGGTCGAAACTGGTGAAACTCTCCGCGGCCACGCGGCGTTTGCCATAGAGGTGGGCGGCCGATGCCGTGGGCTTGATGGGTTTGAAGTTCAGGTCTCCCACAAAGCCTTCCGTGATGGGGTGCCAGAATTCCGTCATGGGGACGTCGGCATACTTGTAGTATTCCATGAAATCCATTGCCACCACATCTCCTCCGGCGGTTTCGTACTGCACCTGCAGGCCCTTCTCGTGGGCCAGGTCTGTCATTGTCTTGAAGAAATTCCGGTTGTAAAGGTCACTCTTGACGCGGCGCCACTGATCCAGGAAACGGGCGGTAGCTTCCTGACTGTCCAGCACATAGCCCGCCAGGGCGGGCATCCACCCGCGGAGGGCATAGCCGGTGCCGGAAAGGAATTCCTCCTCCATTTTTCCCGTCCACGTCTGGTTGTAGCACTCCCAGCTGTCCATCAGCATTCCGTTGGCCAGGCCCTGCAGCGGCCCTTCCTGGAGGCGTCCCACATAATGGGCAAACTGCACCTGGGCCCCGCGGGGATCCAGCTTGTTGCATTCCCAGCCGGTGGCTTCGGCCGGTGCCGGACCGTTGCGGTACCCGCTGTTCACGTGGCCGAAGCGTAGAATCGTCCAACTGCATCCTTCCGGCGCGGTCCAGGAGAGGGTTCCGTCGGCCTGCAGGAGAGACGTAAGGTCCTGAATCTCATCTTTCTGCACAAAGGCGGCAGGGTTCTGGCGGGTTCTGTCCTGATAGCGTTCCTTCGCACGGAGGGTGCTGCCGGAGCGGGCCTGCCAGTCGTTCATCCGGGCGGCCGAGAAGAAGCGCACGTAGCCGACGTGGATGTTGTGCTCATTGGAGAGGGTGAATTCCAGTTTCTGAGCGGGGCGCGAGGGCTCATTCACCGCCAGGGACATAGGCTGGTTGTCCTGCCAGCTTCCCATAGGCAAGTGGCTGTGCAGCAGGGTTTCCCGCTTCCCGTCCGGGCCGATGCCCACCAGCGTAAGCTCCATCCCCGGGGTGTTCACGAAGTCCCGGCCGAAGCTGTCCAGACTGGGAAGTTCCAGCGTTCTTACCACGGCGCCTTCCGGCAGGGTGAAGGTGACGCTGTGGGTGGTTCCGCCCTTTGCATCCAGGGCTTTCCCCTCGCGAAGAAGGGCCGCCCAATCGGCCTCATCGGAACTTATATTCCTGATTTCCAACGGCTTTCCCGTATCTCCCAGCGGGGTGGGGAAAGCCAGCACGCAAACGTCCCTATAGTCTCTCCACTCCTCCTGAGAAGGCTGGCCCTTGGGAAGGACGCCCTGCCAGAAAGAGCCTCCGGGGACGTCCGTCCGGCTCCAGACCAGGTCTCTCATCGCATCTTCGGGCTTTATCCAGGGCCCGCCGGCCATAGCCCAGCCGGGACAGGTCTGGATGGTGAGCCGAAGGCCCAGACTGCGGGCTTTCTGGCCCAGATACGCCACCATCTTGTCCCAATCCGGGGAAAGCGGCACCACCGGGGTGTCCACGCCCGGCCACCGGCCCCCGAAGGCACCGTGGAACCACTGGATGCCGGCTATCCCGGCCCCGGCGATGGCCTCCAGGTCTGCATCCATTCCTTCCCGGGATACGTTATCCCCTATAAAATGGAACCAGGTTTCCGGCCAGAAGACCTTGGGCGGTGAAACGAAGTTCTGCTCGTCCTGCGCTCCGAAGGGTGCGTCCAGCAAAGACGCCGGTGCTTGAATATCGGCCACTTGGGCCCATGCAAGCAGGCCAAAGAGCATGCCCGTGAGGGAAAGGAAAATTCTTTTCATGGTTATCAGTGTGTGCTTTTCACAAACATAATCATTTTTGCCGGGAAATCCGCAGGATTTCCTTATATTTGTAGCATAGCACTATTGCTAAAATCTTACAACTCAACAATATGAAAGAACTGAAAGGAACCAAGACCGAGAAGAACCTCCAGGAGGCCTTCGCCGGTGAATCCCAGGCCCGCAACAAGTACACCTACTTTGCTTCCAAGGCCAAGAAAGACGGCTATGTCCAGATCTCCAAGATCTTTGAAGAGACGGCCGACAATGAAAAGGAACACGCCAAGATCTGGTTCAAGTACCTCTGCGGCGGTGGCATCGGCTCCACCATAGAGAATCTGGCCGAAGCCGCCAACGGAGAGAATTACGAGTGGACGGACATGTATGACAGAATGGCCCGGGAGGCCGAAGAGGAAGGCTTCCAGGAGATTGCCGCGAAGTTCCGGATGGTGGGCGCCATCGAGAAAGAGCACGAGGCCCGCTACCGCAAGCTGCTGGAGAACATCCAGAAAGAGATTGTCTTCTCCCGTGACGGGGACTGCATCTGGCAGTGCTCCAACTGCGGCCACATTGTGGTAGGAAAAAAAGCTCCGGAAATCTGTCCCGTCTGTGACCATCCCCAGAGCTTTTTCCAAATCAAAGCGGAAAACTATTAATTAATAGGTTATCTGAATTTTCAACGCCTGCGAGGCTGCCGCTTCCGGAAGGGAGATGCAAGCTTCGCGGGTGTTTTCGTTGTAGGTGCACTCCAGGGAGGAACCGCTCAGCGTGGCCTTGGGGCAACGGTTCACGCCACCCAGTATCAGGGAAATCCTACGGGTTTCACTCATACCCTTGAAGGAGCCTTCCCTTGCCGCCACAAATACCGTGCAGGCGCTTCCCGTGGCATTTTTCTCTATGCGAGTGGTGGCAAACTGCTCCGGATAGGCCTGGCTTTCACCATCATCCTCATAGTGCACATAGTGGCTGCGTCCCTTGCCGGGAGCCACATAAATGCGGTACTCATTGGTGGGCGTCTGGAGGTCCTGGATGCCTTCCTGGGCCAGGGGCAGGATGGCTCCGGCTTTCACAAACCAGGCATTCTGGTCTATGGTATAAGATAGTTTCTGAACCGTACCCCCCTTGAGCATCTTTCGGTGGGCCATATCGTACCAGTCGTTGCCGGCGGGGAGCCAGACGTCCCTGCGAGCTTTTCCATCGGCCCCCACGGGCTCACAGATGGTGGCGGCAAGGATATTGTCTCCAAAGAAATATTCCTGCTTCCAGGTGTAGGCCTCTTCCTTCTCCGGATACTCATAATAGAGCGGACGACAAAGGGAAATGCCGGTCTCATAGGCCTGACGGGCCATATCATAGATATAAGGAGTAAGCGCATAACGAAGTTCCAGCGCTTCCTTCATATACTCATAGTGGGACGGGAACATCCAGATGCGTCGCTCCAGGGCAGCCGATGAGGTGCTATGCGTCTTGAAGATGGGAGAGAACACGCCGTACTGTAGCCAGCGGGTGAACAGCTCCGGCTCTGTAGGAACCTGCTCTCCGGGCATCCAGTGGCCGCCCAAGTCGTGGCCCCAATAGCCGTAGAGCACGTTGGAGGCCGTAGAGGTGAATTCGGGCAGATAGCCCAGCACCTCCCACTTGATCTGCGTGTCTCCGGAGAAACCCAGCTGGTAGCGGTGGCTGCCCAGGCCGCCCCAGCGGTGATAAATCATGGGACGGGGTGCCTGATCGGCCTTAAGCCCCTTGGCCCGGCGTACCTTATCGTTGAAAAAGATGTGGTTAATCCAGAACGTGTTGCTGAGACCCTTCACATAGCGGCTTTCCTTGTACTGCTGCCAGTCCAGCCACCAGAAATCCACACCCTGCTGCTCCAAGGGATGGATGATGGAGTTGAAGTAGGCATCGGCCCAGGCCACCTGGTCCATCCTGTACGGGACAGAGGCGTGATAACCGGGCTTGGCGGGGCCGTTCCAGATGTCTTCACCGCCTTTATAGACATACCCTTCCGGGCCGTCGTAGTCTGTGGTACGGGACAAATAATCCTGCACAAAGGTCTTATACACCTTCTCGCGGGGAATCACGCCCACGGCCGGGTGCAGGTTCAGGGAGGTCTTCAGGTGCATACTGTGCACCTCTCCCAGGAAGCCCTCGGGGTCTCCAATGAGGTCCTGGTTCCAGGTGTATCCCGTCCAGCCCAGGCCTTCTCCGTGGTCGTCACGGGTGCGGCGGGCGGCGTTCGGCCAGGTTTCGTGCCAGTCCATATCTATGACCATAACGTCAATGGGCAGCTTCCTTTCACGGAATTCTCGGCCCAGGGCCAGGAACTCATCGTCGGTATAGGCCCAGTAGCGGCTCCACCAATAACCGAACACAAATTTGGGCGGCAGGGGAATCCGACCGGCCACCTTGGCATAATCTGCCAGGGCGGTCTTGTAGTCGTGTCCGTAGGCAAAGAGGTACCAGTCCTGCACCTCTCCCTCCGGCCGGGCGGCCACCCACTGGCCCCAGTCGCTGGAGTCTTCTACAAGCAGGTGCCTTCCGCTCTCGTCCACCAGGGCCCAGCCGTCGCGGGAAAGGATTCCCTTCTCCATAGGGTCGTCGTAATTAATCTTATCCGGGCCCTCACAACCGTCCAGCGTACGGGCCGTACCCATCAGATTGCCGGTGTCGCTTAGTCCGGGATACCATTTACGGGTTTTTCCATTCAGCGGGAACTGAACCTGCAGGTTTTCCTGGGAAAAAGGCTTGCCATCGGCCTTGTACGTGAGGGTCAAAGCCTTGGTCTTGACCACCAGCTTACCTCCCGTCCGGGAAACGGTGAAAGCCGGCACCGGCAGTTCCCGGTTCACAATTGCCAGGGTTGCGTGGTCTTCAAACCGGGCGTTCTCGCTCCACTCCATGCGGATGAGCCGGTCTGTAAGCATAGTAAAACGGGCGTTTCCCTCCACCACCTGCGCGGCGGGAAGGGCAACGGGGTTTTGGGCCAGGACACTCACGGCAGCCAGCAGTCCCACCAGAAAAATCATAGATTTTTTCATAAAACCGATATTACCTTTTCTTATAATCAATGCCTTGTGCATCCCACGCGGGCATTTCCTTCTTTTTGACTATGCTATAGAACTGATTGAAGGATGTTTGGAAGGAATCTTCGTCTTTCCAGGTTTTTTCACCATTCCAGGCACGCTCCCAAACACCCACGGCCTTAGGCAGCATCTGGTACGTGGCGTTGTCGAAACTACGGATGTTCTCAGACCACAGAAGCGCCTCGGCACCCACAATATACTCCGGACGCTGAAGGCCCGGATAATCCCACACCGGAAGTGCAAAACTCTTTCTCTCGTCCACAAACCCGCCCCAGTGCAGGCCAATCTCGTTGGGATCGTCACTGTACGCCAGATCTACGTAGGCGTGCTGAACATTGGAAAGGAGTACGGGAATGCCTTCATTGGCCAGGCGGGCCGGCAAATCTTCATTCTCTTCCCGGGTGCTCCAGGCATTGACGAAAAGCAGCTGCTTTTTAAGCGCTTCCAGGGTTTCGGGCTCTATATTCTCCACAATCTCCTGCCAGCCGGCCAGTTTCACTCCGTGCTCCCGGGCCAGAGCCAGCATCCGGCGGGTGAAAAGGTCTTTCATCTGTTTCCGGTCCCTTCCGGCCCAGCAGCCACCCGGCACCTCGTCTCCTCCGATGTGGATACCCGGAAGAGGCACGCCGGCCTCCTTGTGCATTTTCACAACCTCCTCAAACACAACGGAATAGAAGGCGTAAACGCCCGGAAGCTCCGGATCCAGCACATTGTCCGTAAAGTCCTGGGCGCTCCAGTAACGGGACGTATCGGCGGGGTCCTGCATCCGGAAAGTGGTGTCTCCGGTTCTGCGCTCATAGGCCTGCATGGCCTTGATGGAAGAGCGGGAATGGCCCGGGGCGTCGAACTCCGGAACCACCCGGATGCGGCGCTCCCACGCATAACGCAGGATTTCCATATACTCTTCCCGGGTGTAGAAGGTGGTATTGCCCGTGCGGCCATTGGCCGTGGGTTTGAGGGCCTGGGTCTCCTGCAGGTCCCAGTCCGGGAGCTGGTGATGGCCGCTGAAGGCCGTCAGCTCCGGCAGGCGGGGAATCTCCAGGCACCATGACTCATCGTCTCCCAGGTGGAAATGGAGGAGGTTCAGCTTGTAGGAAGCCATAATGTCCAGCACCTTCAGAACCTCTTCCTTGCTGCGGAAATCCCGCACCACATCCAGCATAAAGCCGCGGAGGCCCAGGTCCGGCCAGTCTTCAATAACCGTGTTCGAGAGGCTCTCGGGAAGCTTTTTCAGGGTGGTCTGCGCAAAGAATGCGCCATCCTCATCATCGGCCTCCACCGAAGGCTCCCCCTTCTCATCGAAACTAATCTTATACCAGCCGGCAGGATGGGATTCCCCCTCAAAAGCCCTTCCCTTCACCTGCGGAATGATGTCCGTGGCCTGGGGCTCGTAGGTGGCGGCAAAGAGGCTGGAGTCGATGGGCGTTCCCTTGCGGTCCAGGAAGTGGTACTCCACAGGGATGGGCTTGTCGGCCTTCCCTTTCTGCTGCAGCATAAAGCCCTCCGGAGCCCAGGAGTGGCGGGGCAGCGGACGGCCCAGATAGGTTATGGTAAGCGTTCCTCCCTGGGGAAGGTCCAGATAGCGGCTGGTGCCCTGGAAATGCTTGATTTCCTTAACGGGACCACCCGTAATCTCGTAATTGTCAAACAGTTCCTGGAACCAGACGCGCCCGTCCGCGGGCATATTGCGAAGCTCCAGCGTATGCTGTGCGCGTCCGTTTTCTCCTACAGGTTCCTCCGTCCATACGGCCGAAGGCTGCCCACAGGACCCAAGCAGGACCAGAGGCAGCAATAAAAGCAGTGTTTTTTTCATAAAAAAGTAACTATTCCGTCTTCAGGTTCAGGGCTATCTGGAGTTCGTCCAGCTGCTCCTGGTCTATCTGGGACGGGGAGTCTATCATCACGTCGCGGCCCTGGTTGTTCTTGGGGAAGGCAATGTAGTCGCGGATGGTGTCCTGGCCGCCCATCAGGGCGCAGACGCGGTCGAAACCGAAGGCCAGGCCTCCGTGC
>JAEEGL010112448.1_pt1 | contig 22938 bp, 18 predicted proteins | sample 9134231 | NCBI WGS metagenome assembly JAEEGL01 (sample SAMN16246548, study PRJNA631951) | gut metagenome | biome: gut microbiome; feature: rumen; material: fiber-attached | host: Bos | place: Iran: Karaj | collected 2018-10 | reverse complement strand
TCACCCACGCAGAAATAGAGGATGTCGCCCTGCAGGACATAACCGTAGAGGTCGCCGCCCACCTCTTTGGCGGGGGTCATCGCGGCGAACATGTCTAATCCTTCGTATTCGGGGAATAGACTGGGCACCATCGACATCTGGATGTCGCGGGCGATGCGCAGTTCGCTCTCGATGCGCTCCTTCGCGGCAGTGGTCTCCTCTAGTTGGTCGTAGGCGGCTTTCAGCTGTTCATGCGCGGTGGCGAGTCTCTTCTGTGCTCTGCGGCGGTACCACGAGTAGATGAGGAAGAATGCCGAGAGCAGCAACAGGGCGACAAGCACCCCGATGAGCCGCTGTTTCGATAGTTTCGCCTGCTGGCGGGCTATCTCCATCTCCTTGCCCTGCGTGTCGTAGATGGTGGCCATTTCAGCCATCTGGCTTTTCTTCTGCCATAAGTATGCCGAGTCGAACAAATCGGCAATCTGCATGGCCACTTTGAGGGCGGTGTCTGTGCGCCCTGCATAGTAGTTGGCACGGAGCTTGGGGAAATAGTAGGCGCTGATCTCCTCTAACCAAGGCTTGTCGATGAAATAGTCGAGGTAGTCGTAGTGTTCGGCGGCTTCTTCATAGCGTTCCGCCGGCATCAGGTATTGGTCGTTGGCTTGGATGATGGCATTCAAGTCGTTGGATGCGTCTTTGATGAACATAGCGTATTCGACGGCGGCGGAATCCGCTTCCCCTTGAATCCACAACTGCAGGGCATCATCCAAATGCCCGTAAATGTTGTAGATCTTCAAAATCTCAGATTCCGGTTCTTTCACCCCATAGAGGTACCCCAGCGTGTCAAGGATACAGAGCCATCGGCTAACCTCCTCCCAGTCTTTCACCCTTACGTAGGCATCCTTGACTCTGGCGTAGGTGTTGACAAACAGTGGACTGATACGGGAGGAATCCTCGGCGAGCACTTTCCGGCTGTAGGTGTCAAATTGATTCAACACCTCCTTTGCCTTGTCGCGCTGCTCCAGTTTCAGATAGCAGCACCCTAACAGCGAGTAAAGATTCATTCGCTGTCCCCAAGTGCTGTGGGAACCATCCTCATAATAGGGCGACAACTGACTCATCTTCTTTGTCCAGCTGTCGGTGTCCAAAGAGTCCATCCAGGCAATCAAAGGCACCGCCACACGCAGGAATCCTTCGTAGTTGTGCCTCATATAGAGCTGATAGGCGAGAAAGTTGCCGGCGGCTTTGTAATGCCACTGTTGGATATCCGTGGGAGGTGCGTTGCCCAAGGCTTGGCTAAAGCTCTCTTCGGCCTGCGTGGAACGGAGAGTGAATAAGTAGAGTTCACCTCGTAACTCGTCAGCGGCCAACTCTGTCAAATCGCCACGCTTCTCCAGGCTATCGACAATGTTCTTCAGACTGTCAACAATGAAATCCGCCCGTTTAGGGTCGCCCTGCCAGAAGATATTTCGGTCGAACGAAAAAATGGAACGACGAGCCACAGAATCTGCATCCATAAGCCTTTTTTCCGCCGGAGATAGCGTTTCATTGCTTTCATTGTTCCGGCAGGAGGCGAAGACTAACGCGACCAAGGCGAATATCCAAAAACAACGTTTAATACTCATACATAAACAAAGTCTTAGCTATCGTCATGCTTAAGGTCTGCCGCCTACGATACCATCATCATAAGTGTAATGATGACCAGGCAATAAAGGCCCGACACCACCTGCGGCACCGTCGAGGTCGTCATCGTCAATCGGCCATTCTCCCATGGATACAAGTTCGTTCTTCAAAGCATTAGCCTCCTGCAACAGCTTTTTGAGTTGCTCTTTCTTTTGTTCGATTTGTTCTTTTGTCAAATTTTCCATAATCTTGAATTTTATTGGTTTTACAAATAATGTCGTCTTAACCGTTAACCCTTAACCCTTAATCGTCAAGCACAACAATGTCAGGTCGTCGTTGGGGTCTGCGCCGGCGCGGTGTTCCTCCACGGCTGCTTTGAGCATGTCCACCACCTGACGGGCGCTCATATCTTGCGCACCCTGCATCAGCTCTATCAGCCGGTCATTGCCGAGGAGCTCTTTTTCGGCGTTTTCGGCTTCGTTGAGGCCGTCGGTGTAGAGCAGGAACTGCTTGTCCTTGATGTTGTCGATGCTTTCGCCGTAGAAGGGGTCGTCCTCCCAAAGTCCGAGCGGCTGGTTGTCGTACTGCATCTTGAGGAAATGTCCGTCGATGACGGGGGCGTTGTGACCGCAGTTGCAGTAGTCGAGATGGCCGGTCTTCAGGTTGAGCTGTCCGATGAACATGGTGACGAACATGCCTCGGTCGTTGTCAACAGCGAGGATGTTGTTGATATGGCTGGCGATTTCCGCAGGCGGAAGACCCTGCTGCGCCACGATGCGGAAGAGGTTGCGCGTGACGGCCATGAAGAGGCTGGCGGGGATGCCCTTGCCGGAGACGTCGCCCACGCAGAAGTATAGGATTTCTTCCTGGATGAAAAAGTCGTAGAGGTCGCCGCCCACCTCCTTGGCCGGGGTCATCGAGGCGTAGAGGTCGATGTCGTTGCGGTTGGGGAATGCCGGGAACAGGCGGGGCACCATGCTCATCTGGATGTCGCTGGCCACCTGAAGCTCGTTTTCGATGGAGGCTTTCTGTGCAGTGGTGGTCTTCAATTCCTCGATGTAGTTGACCAACGAATGCTGCATGTGGGTGAACGATTCGCTCAGTTGCCCGATTTCGTCGGTGCGCCCGTCTTCGGGCAACGTCACGTTGAAGTCGCCCGATGCGATGGTCTCCGCCTGGCGGGCGAGTTTCGTGAGGGGCTTGATCTCATGGCGGATGAACCGGCCGCACACCAGCATCAGCAGCAACAGTCCCCCGATCACGGTACCCGTCACAGACCTGCGCAACTTGTTGAAACCTCCGAAGATGTCGCTCTCGGGACAGACGATAGCCACGCTCCAGCCCGTGGTGCTGAGCGGTTTGTAGAAGACGTAGCAGTCCTCGCCGTTGACTTTCAGCTGCCGCATACCCGCCTCGCCGCGCTGCATGGCGTGCCCTAAGCTCACCATGGCCGTGTCGGGATGCTCCATCGATTCGGTGAAAATGGTCTGATATACCAGCTTTGTCGAATCAGGGTGCACGAAATAGGTGCCGCCCTGACCAATCATGATGCTGTAAGAGTTCGGGTATGGCTTCACGGCCGAGATGGTGTTGGAGAGCCATGACAGCGACAAATCGACGGAAAGGGTGCCGATATACTTGCCCTCCTTGTCTTTCAGCGGCTTGCAGTAGGAGGCGATCATATCCTTGGAGTGGATGTCATCAGGATTATAGTCGATGAATGGCTCCGTCCAAACCGGACGGTCTAACAGTTTGCCGAGCTGGTACCAGTCCAAGTAAAAATACTCGTAATGTTCATTGCCTTCCTGGGTGGTCTCGATCACGCCATCGTCATTGTAGGAATACGCGGAGAAATATCGCCCGCGCCCCGGGAAGAAGTATGGCTCGAAGGCGATGGAGCAGCCGTTGAGGTCGGGGTTGTTCTCCAAAATCCGGCGCGAATACTCAAACATGAGGTCGGGCGAGTCGAGATGGCGGTTGATCAGCCAGGCGGTGTTGTTGGTGGCCACTTCCACCTGGTCAAGAATGTTGTTCACGCGCAAGACGGTGTTCTCGAGTTGGTTCGTGGCCCGGTCAACAGCCTCTTTGCGGATGGTCTGCCGCGACACGCTGAACATGTAACCCAATGCGGCAATCAGGATGATGGCGGCAAAAAAGACAGTGAGAAGGCTCATGCGCGTGGCCAACGACCGTTTGACGAAGGACAGGATTCTGAATTTCATGGCTATTTGGCGATTAGTTGTTCGTATGTGACTTCATGTTTCAGCATTCTGCACTCCATCAGAAGCTGGCTGAGTTTTTTCACCATGTCGGGACGGAGGCGGAATTCCCGCTTCCCGGAATCGCGGTCCACTTGCAGGCGGAGAATCTCTTCCAGCATCAGCTTCTGCAGGGTTCTGTTGGTGATGATGTGGTTCTCTTGCACGTATTTCATCACGATGTCGAGGGTCTCGTCCGGATGTGCGGCCGCCCATTCCCAACCTTTGCGACTGGCTTGGGCGAACTTTTTCGTCTGGTCACGGTGCTTGTTGTAATACTCCCGTGTCACATAGACCCCGTCCTCCTGGAAATTGTAACCGTGTTCGCTGAGGCGGTACACACATTTCTCGTTCACCGGAAGGCCCGTCTGCAACAGCTGGTAGTATTCGTTGTAACTCATGGCCACCGTCGCGTCGATGGCACCCGCCACAAAGAGATTCACATTCGTGGCGAAGGGAACCCATTCGTAGTCAAGATGTTCTTTGATGTTCACGCAACGGGCCAGCTGGCTGTTGCCGGAGGTCCAGATTCCCACGCGCGCGCCCTTTTGCGTCAACGGGTTCACCCCCCGGCGCGACACGATAGTCAATGCGTTGTTCATGGAGGTCTGCAGGATGTTCACCAGTTCAATGCCGCTGTCCACAATCTCCATCGCCTGGTTGAGCTGCAGCGTGGTGGCATGGCTTTCCTGGTTCTGGATGCGCTTCATGGCCGGTTGCGTGAGCGAAGGGTGGACGATCTCCACGTTGAGCCCGGCTTCCTTGTAGAATCCCTTTTCCTGCGCCACATAGTAACCGGCGAACTGCGCCTGCGCGGTCCATTGAGGGGTGAAAATGAATTTCTCCTGCGCTTGTAGATGGTGGACGCCGACCAGAAACAGTAAAAAAACGCTGACTGAACGCGATATCTTGTGACAGAACGATATGTTTTTTTTGTCCATTTGCAAGTTGGGACTTGATTAAAGAATAATACAAAAATTAGCCCCGCAAAACTAATATTTTTTTTAATATCTCAAATGCAAGCGAAGATTTTTAGCGTGTGATTATCGTTTCTTCCTCTCTGTCAGAACGCAACCTTTACCCCGAAATGGATTTTTCCCGTCTTCATGGATATCTTGTTCCCCCGCTGTCTCGGGAGCGCGTATTCGAAGTAGAATACACCGCTGCGCACGCCGATGTTTACGCCCGCGCCGAATCCGAACGGCGTGTCAAACAGGTAGTTGTCGTAGCCTTGCTGCTCATAGATCCCTCCGTCGAAGAAGAGGTGCACGTCGGAGTTCCTGCCGAACAGATAACGGAACTCGGCGGTGTACAGCAAGTAGGTGCTGGCGTAGAGCTCGTTCTCCGTGAACCCGCGGATCTGTCCTTCCCCGCCAATCTTGAACATTTCGTTACGGTAGTGCGGACCGGTCAGCAGGGAACCCGCTTGTGTGCGCAGCATCAGCGTAAAGAACTTGTAAACAGGAATATATCCTGTGATGCTCCCCGTCAGGCGGTAACTGGTTTTCACTAACTCCGTTCCGGGGAGCTCCGCCTCGCTCATGCCTTGTGACGGTTCCAGTGTGCGGCGACCCGCGGCGATGTCCGCAACGAGGTCGAAGCCGCGTCTCGGGTTGTACAGGAAGTCCACCTGTGTGACCCGTAATGCCAATCCGTACAAGAGGTTCCGGTGCCCCATGCAGGAGGTGTCGTAGGCGCCCGTGCTGTTGTTGTTGCGCAGCAGCTGCGACCGAGTGAAGTCGATGTAGGGACGGAGGTAGCTGTCGTGGCGGAAGCGGTAGGGGATGCCGAAGTGGTAGTTCAGCGTCAGATAGGTGGTGTCCTGCTTGTCGAGACGGAAATGTCCGTCCACCCCGAAGCGCGTGCGGAAGAGGTAGGGGAATTCCGCGTCAACGTTCAGATATTGGGAATACCGCTCGCTGCTGCGCCACTCCAATGCGAGCCTCTCGCCGATGTGGAAGATGTTCTGCAACGACAGACTCAGCTCGCCGGTGACGGCTAATTTCCCGGTCAGCTCGTTGACGGGCTCGAAGCCGATGTAACCGTCGAAGCGGTTAACGGGCCGTTTGTCCAAATAGATGTACAACTGGGTTTTTTCTTCTTCGAAGGAGACCCCGGGGGCTTGAACGACGGTGGCGAAGGGGATATCCGACAGCTTTCGCGCCACTTCCCGGATTGTTTTCTCGGAGTAGGGCCCCTTTTTCCGTAATCCCAAATAGGGCCATAAATAACTCTGACTCAGTTTGATGTTCCCTTTCAAGACGATGGAGTCCACCTTCGTGTAGTGGCCCGGCTCGATGCTCATCCGGTAGAGTGGGGTGGTGTCGTTCTCCCATTCTGTGGTCAAACTCACCGAGGCAAACGGATAGCCGTTATTCTCCAGGTATTGCACGATTTTTTCCGCCGATGCCGTGTAGTTGTCCAGCGTCAATGTCTGATTCTTCCGTCCGAGAACTTTCGCATTGCGCAGCAACTCCGCGTCGCGTGCTTCAAACACAATTGCATGCGACTGTCCGAACACGAAAATCGCGCTCAATACCCAAAATGTGGTAATGATTGTTTTCTTCATCGCATCATCGGATCATCCGGACGTATGCAATACGTCCCTACATCATCGCATCATCGTCAACACCTCCCCGACGACAAAACAGCTTCCCGTGATGAAAATGACATCCTCGGGATTTGCCGCCGCTTTCGCCGCTTCAATGGCCTCCTCCACGGATGGATAAGTGGTGCATGACAGCCCATGTTCCCGCATTTTCGCGGCGAGTTTCTCCTGGTCCATCGCCCGCTCGATTTGGGCGCGGCAGACACAGTATTCCGGTTCTGTGGGCAGCATGGGCACGATGTGGTCGATGTCCTTGTCCTGCACCATACCGAAAACGACGTGCGCACGACCGTTCACCTTGGCGGATTCCTCGCGGATGGACTGCACGGTGTAGGTCAGTCCGGCGAGGTTGTGCCCCACGTCGCAGATGATGCGCGGATGTTCGCCGAGCAGTTGCCAGCGCCCCATGATGCCGGTGTTTTCCACCACATGTTCTATTGCGCTTGCAATCTTGTCTTGTTGGATGTTAATTACGAATTCCAGCACTTTGGCGGCTTGCACAAAGGTGGCGATGTTTTTGCGCTGGTATTCCCCGTCCAGCGGGTTTTTGATGCCGCAGTAAAGCGTTTTCCCTTCGGAATCTTCAATGTTGCAGCCATTTAATTCGCCGGTCACCCGGTAGTTGCTGTCGGCTATGAACATCGGGGCGTCGTGTTGCAGGGCCACATCTTCGAAAACGGGGAAGCTTTCGGGATGGAACTCCCCGATGACCGCCGGCACCTTGTCCTTGATGATGCCGGCCTTTTCGTAGGCGATTTTCGCGATGGTGTCGCCCAGCAACTGCGTGTGTTCTAACGAGATGTTCGTGATGACAGAGAGCAGCGGGGTGATGACGTTGGTGGAATCCAACCGGCCGCCCAGTCCGACTTCGATGACGGCGAAATCCACTTTCTGTTTGGCGAAGTAGTGGAACGCCAGCGCGGTGGTGATTTCAAAGAAGGAGGGTTCCAAATGCGAGAATTTCTCCTGATATTCTTCGAAGAAAGCCAGCACGTCGTCAACGGGAATCATTGTGCCGTTGATGCGGATGCGTTCGCGGAAATCGACGAGGTGCGGCGAGGTGAAGAGTCCTGTCCTGTAGCCGAGTTCCTGCAAGTAGGACGACAGGAACGACGACACCGAGCCTTTGCCGTTGGTGCCGGCCACGTGCACGCAGCGCAGTTTCCGCTGCGGGTTCCCGATGATGTCGAGCAGGGCTTCTATGTTTTCAAGTCCTTCCTTGTATGCCGCGCTCCCGACCTTGTGGTACATCGGGTAGGCGGTGAAAATGCGGTTTAATATCTCTTGGTAAGATTCCATAGGGTGTGGTTTAATGTTTAAGGTTTAGGGTTTAATGTTTAGCAGTAGATGGCAAAAATACATTTTTTGCTTTTTCATCGCACAAAAAAGGGAATTCTTCCGAATCCCCAAAAGTCTAAAGTCTTACGTCTTAAGTCTCACATTTTAGCTGAATATAATAATCCGCAGTTCCTCTTTGCCGGGTTTGTAGATGGCCTGTTTGGCGCGGGCCACGCATTGTTGCTGGATATTGCGGTTGGTGATGGTCGTTTTGTACTTGTTGTTGTTGATGACGCGGGCGTCGATGATGTGTCCGTCGGCGGCGATGTGCACCTCCACGCAGACCTGTCCTTCCTCGTTGACGGTGGCGTCGATGTTGTTGATCATGCCGCGATGCCCGGTTCCGTAGCCGACACCGCCGCCGCTGCCGCCGCCTTCGCCGGGACCGAGTCCGGAGCCGGAGCCGCTGCCGATGCCAGAGCCGGAACCGCCGCCGCTGCCGCTACCGCCGCGACCGCGATACATCGAAGACTGGTCCGGCTTCGGGGTGGAGGGCGCCGTTTGGGTCTGTTGGTTTGTCGAGTGACGGTCGGAATGGTTCACTGCGGGCGCGTCCTGCGCGTTTTGGGTCGCGTAGTTCTGTCCGGCCGATGGTTTCGGCTTGGAGGCCACCTCGGGGGTACCGCCACCACCGCCGCCGCCCAATGATGCGATATCGACATACACCATCTGTTTTGGCGGAGGCGGAGGGATTTGCGTCTTCAGACTGCAGGCCAGAAGCAAAATCAATAATAATGCCATGGCGCCGATCGTCGAGCACCATGCAATTACATTATCTTTTCTATTCTCGTTAGGGTTGATCATTTAGCTTCTGTGGCAAGTACCATTTTATATCTTTCTTCCTCGGGGAAGTTTTCATTCAATTCATTCAGCACATCCATCAGCGCCACCACGTTCTCGATCGGGACGCTTTTGTCGGCGCGCAGGATGATGTTCTTCTGTGTGGAGGCGTCTTGTTCCACGGCACCCATCAGCACGGGCAGCAACTCTTCGTACGGAGTGGGTTGCGCGGCGGAACCTTCCGGGTTCACGTAGTAGTTCAGGTCAGCATCGATATAGACCTCCAGTTGTCTGTTGGAGAGCTGTTTGTCGGCAGTGCTTTTCGGCAGTACGAGGTTGATGGCGTTCGGCGAGATCATGGTCGAGGTCAGCATGAAGAATATCAACAGCAGGAACACCAGGTCTGACATGGACGTGGCGCTGAAGGTCGCGTCGATTCGGTTTTGCATCTTGATAGCCATGGCCGCGGGGTATTAGGCGTTTTCGTGAAGCAGGTCCATGAACTCCGTGGTGCGGACTTCCAACATATAGACCACATTGGAGATTCTGGAAATCAGGATGTTGTGGAGTGCCAAGGCGATGATGCCGACGACCAGACCGCCCACGGTGGTGATCATGGCGGTGTAGATACCGGACGACAGGGTGCCGATGTTGAAATTGTTGGGGTCGGCGGCCATGTTGTGGAAGGCGCCCACCATGCCGACGACAGTTCCCAGGAAACCGAGCATCGGGGCGATGGCGGCGATGGTGGCCAGTGCGGAGACGCCCTTTTCCAGACGGGCCACTTCCAGGTTGCCCTCGTTTTCGATGGCCGTGCGGATGTCATCCAGCGGGCGGCCGAGGCGGGAGAGGCCCTTGTCGATCATGCGGGCCGTGGGGTTGTTGTTGCCGCGGCAGAGCGCGACGGCGGAATCAAGCTTGCCGTCGTGGATGAAGTCGCGGATGTTGTTCATGAAGTTGCCGTCCTCCTGCGAGGCGCGCTTCACCACCAGCCATTTCTTGACAAACATATATATGGCAAATGCCAGCATGAGAATCAACGGGATGATGATCCACAAACTGTTCACGGCAAACACCAATTTGAAGTAAGAGGTCTCTTCGATGTGCGGCTCAACTGTGGAGGAAACCACCCCCATGGAATCGTTTACTGCCGCCAATAACACTGTTAACAATTTCATAATCACAAATTTTATGCAAAAATACGTTCTTATTCGCTATCGAATTATATTTCAGCAATTTTTTTCCAACATTCCAATGTTTATATTACCCGGAGATAGATAACTCGAAAAACTTTTAAATATTGTATTTTTGTTCGTCTTTTTTCAGGCAAAAGGCACTAGGCAAAAAGCAATAGTTCAGTTAATAAAATAGGTAATTGTAGTGGCTAAGAAATCTAATTCATCGAATATGCAGAAATTGGCCGACGCGCAGGGCGGCGGAACGAAGAGAAAGAGCGCCGGCGGCGCATCAAGAGCACGGAAGTCGTCGGGCGGAAGCTCGTCGTTTTCTCTTTGGGGGTTCCTTTCCGGCAACAAAATGATCGTTTGTTACGGCATTTTGCTGCTGCTGTTCTCGATTTTGCTCTTTATCTCGATTTTATCCTTCTATTTCAACGCGCATGAGAACGTCTCCTATGTGGTTGGCGACGGCGCGTTGGATGCCCCGAACCTCGCCAAAGGGGTCGGCGCATCCCTCTCGTACTTCTTCATCCAGTTCTTCTTCGGCGTGGCCTCCATCGGATTCCCCTTCCTTATATTATTGTATGGTATCAGGCTGGTGGCCAAGAAATCGCTGCTGCCGCTCGGCAAAACCACTTTCGCGGTCGTCATGACGATGGCTTGGCTTTCCATTACTTTTGGTCTAATTGGCTATAACACAGATAATTCCTTCCTTGCGGGCAACTTCGGGAACTTTATCTGCCAGTTCCTCGTCGACAAGGTGGGCATGATTTTCACGGTCCTCATCGACATCGCGCTCTTTTTCCTGATCCTGATTTTCTGCTATGACGTCTCCCTCGCCGGACTCTTCGGCGGAATTCAACAATGGGCGGTTGATATCCGCGACCGTAAGGCGGAGAAACGCCGTGAAATGGTGCGTCGGACGATGTCGCCTTCCCGCGCACAGCACGAGGACCAACCCGATCTTTACATCACCGACCATGGTGCCTTGAGCAAAGAATATGCCACCAAGACGTATGACTTGGTGGATAATAAAGAACCTGAGGATCAGAATGTTGGCAACGAGGATGTCTTCTCCTCCGAACAGGTCTTCGACGATCTGGAGCAGGGCGGCGACATCCCGTTCGAAATTGTCAACATGAAGGGTGGCTCGGAACCGGTTGTGGAGGAAGCCGGGGCAGACGACGACCTTGAACTCGCGGGCGAGGCGGACGAAACGGACGAGGCGGACGAAACGGACGAGGAACCCGGGCACGCAACGACGCCCGAGGAGGTGCGCAATCTCGAACCGTACGATCCGCGCAAGGAACTTTCCCATTTCGAATTCCCGCCGGTCGAACTGCTGAAAGATTACCCCTCCACGGCTTCCACCGAAGAGCTTATCAAGAAGGAACTCCTGGAGAACAAGATGAGTATCGAGAAAACGCTGCTCAGCTTCGGCATTGCCATCAAGAGTATTTCTGCGGTGGTCGGCCCAACAGTGACGCTTTACGAAATTGTCCCCAAAGAGGGTGTCCGCATCAGCAAAATCAAGAACTTGGAGGACGACATCGCGCTGAGTCTGGCGGCGTTGGGCATCCGCATCATCGCGCCGATACCGGGTCGCGGCACCATCGGCATCGAGGTGCCGAACAAGAACCCGAACATCGTCTCCATGCGTGAAATCATCAATTCCGACAAATTCAGGAAAAACAACTACGCTTTGCCCATCGGTTTGGGTAAGACCATCAACAACGAATCGTTTGTGGTGGATCTGGCCAAGATGCCTCACCTGCTGGTGGCTGGCGCCACCGGTCAGGGCAAGTCTGTCGGCTTGAACGCCATCATCACCTCCTTGCTCTACACGAAGCATCCGTGTGAGATGAAGTTCGTGCTGGTGGACCCGAAAAAGGTGGAGTTCACCCTCTATTCCGCCATCGAGAACTACTATTTGGCCACGCTGCCCGACAACGGCGACGCCATCATCACCGACACCAAGAAGGTGGTGCGCACGCTCAACTCGCTCTGTGTGGAGATGGACACGCGCTATGACCTGCTGAAGGCCGCCAAGATGCGTAATATCAAAGAATACAACGCCAAGTTCTGCGCCCGCGAGCTCTCGCCGGTGGCGGGTCACCGCTATATGCCTTATATCGTGGTGGTTATCGACGAGTTCGGCGACCTGATCATGACAGCGGGTCGCGAAGTGGAGCAACCGCTCGCCCGTTTGGCCCAGTTGGCCCGTGCCATCGGTATCCATTTGGTGATTGCCACGCAGCGTCCTTCCGTGAACATCATCACGGGTAGCATCAAGGCCAACTTTCCGGCGCGTATCGCCTTCCGCGTGCAGTCGGGTGTCGATTCCAAGACCATTCTGGATGCCACCGGCGCCAACCAGCTCATCGGCAAGGGCGACATGCTGATCTCCACCGGCAGCGATGTGGTGCGCCTGCAGTGCGCCTTTGTGGACACGCCCGAGGTGGAGCAGATTGCGGAATTCATCGAGAAACAGTCTGTGGAACGCCCGTTGCGCGAGCCGTACGAACTGCCTGACGTGCCCGAGCCGGGTGAAGAGGGTTCCGGCCGCGGAGAAGAGTCGGTGAACCCCAACGAACTGGATCCCATGCTGGTGGAGGCGGCCATGCTGATAGTGCAGACCCAGCAGGGCTCTACTTCGTCAATCCAGCGGAAGCTGAGCTTGGGCTACAACCGCGCGGGTCGCATCATGGACCAGCTTGAAGACCTCAAAATCGTGGGGCCCGGCAGCGGCAGCAAACCCCGTCAAGTGCTCATCAAGACCGAGGCGGAGCTGCGACAACATCTTGCGGATTTACAATTGTTATGAGATTAGACAAATACCTTACAGACAACAACTTCTTCCCATCCCGGGAGAAGGCGCAGACCGCCATCAAGCATGAAACGGTGATGGTGGACGGGCGCATTGTGACAAAGGCTTCCATGGAGATTACCGACGAGATGCGCGTCGAGGTGATCGACATCTTTAACAAGTATGTTAGCATGGGCGGACTGAAGTTGGAGAAGGCTGTGAAGGATTTCGGTCTGGACTTCGCCGGGAAGTCGGTCTTGGACATAGGCTCCTCCACCGGAGGTTTCACCGACTGCGCGTTGCAGTGCGGCGCCGAGAAGGTGACGGCTGTGGATGTGGGCACGGACCAATTGGCGGAGTCGTTGCGCAACAACCCGCGCGTGCACTCTATCGAGAACAAAGACTTCCGTGAACTTCTCCCCGAAGAGGTTCGAAACCAGCAGTTTGACTTCATCGTCTCCGATGTGTCGTTTATCTCCCTCACCTATATCATCCCGTATGTCGATCCGTTCTTGAGGCCTGACGGGCTGATGATGTTCCTTATCAAGCCGCAGTTCGAAGCCGGCCCCTCATTTTTGAACAAGAGCGGCATCGTGACGGACGAGAAAGGGTACAAGACCGCCATCCAGAAGGTGGTGAGCTGTGCCATGAACCACCGTTACTATTTACAGCGGATTGCCCTCTCCACCCTCTTCGAAAAGCAGAAAAATGTGGAGTTTTTGGCGTTGTTCTCCCGCACTCCATCCCGCTTTGAACCGAATTACCAGGTCCTGTTTCAGGAAATCAAGGCAGTGAAGAAGGCGTTGTGATGTGATCATCATCGCATCATCCGGACGTATTCGATACGTCCCTACGTCATCGCGTCATCGTATCATCGCATCATCGCATCATCGCATCATCGCACCATCGTCCTATTTCCGGACTTTCTTCACGAACTCTTCCACTTCCGGCACTCCGCCTTGATAGACGAGGTAGCCGTCGTAGGGTTCGCGTTTGGTGATTTCGTCGTTGATGGGGGTGAGCATCAGCTTCTTCACGTCTTCGCGTTTCTGACCGCTCTCTTTGGTCAATCCCAATGCCCAGCCGAGCTTGATATAGGAGCTCTCTGCCAGCATGTTGTCGGCGGGGATGATGCCGCGGGCCATCATGTCGCGGCCGGTGTCATAGACGAACATGTGGGTGTAGCCCCAAATGGTCTGCACGCTCATGTACTGGTGCACGCCGGCGTCAGTAGCTCTCTGTATGGCCTCGAACATGCCCTTGTTGACGTGGCCTAAGCCGGTGCCGTTCCATACGATGCCTTTGTACCCGTTGTCAACCAAGGCGTCCAGCACATCGGGTTTCATGCCCGGATAGTAGTAGAGGATGGCCACGCGGTCGTCGAACGTCGGTACGATGCGGGTGACGTTCGGGTCGTTGAGGGCCAAGCTGCGTTTGTAGTCATCGTAATTGGTGATGACCTCCACTTTGCGGTGCTGTTCGCCGTGGCGATGGTGGTTATAGACCTCCTTGATAGGCTGCACGCCGTCCTTGCGGTTCACCGTGGCTAACGGTGTGTCGCCGATGGTGCGGAAGGTGGAACGGTAGGAGTTGTGCATCTTTCGCACGCGGGTGCCGCGGTGCAGGAAGCCGTAGTCGTCGCTGGTGGGGCCGAACATGCAGACCATCACCTCGGCGATGTCACCGTGACCGGCAGCGGTCATGGCGTGCATGAGGTTCAAGGCCGCGTCGGAACTCGGACGGTCGGAGCTTCTCTGCGAACCGACCAATACCACGGGCATCGGCAGGTTCTGGCACATGTAGGTCAGTGCGGTGGCGGTGTGTGCCAACGTGTCTGTACCGTGACCGATGACGATGCCTTCGATGCCGGCCTTGATTTCGTCACCGATCTTCTTCGCCAATGCGATGTACTCTTTCGGCGACATGTTCTCGGAGAAGACGGCGAACACTTTCTCGGTTTCCAAATTGCAGATGTCGGCCAACTCGGGAACCGCGCCGTACAACTCGCCGGGCGAGAAGGCGGGAATCACCGCGCCGGTACGGTAGTCGAGGCGGGAGGCGATGGTGCCGCCGGTGCCCAGCAGCTTCACATGCGGCAATCCCGGGGTGTAGGGGAACGCCTTCTCCGGAATCTTGAAGACGGGCTGCGGGTCGCGCTCGCCCTTCATGTCAGTGATCGTCTCGATGTCGATGCCGATGTTGTAGCCAGTGGCCACCTTCATCACGATGTGGATGTCGTCGGTGTTCTCGGCACGGGGCAGGATTTTGCCCGAGAAGTGTCCGCGGGTGGTCTCCACTTCGGCTTTGTCCCACACGTGAACGTCGTGTTTTTTGAGCATTTCCAGTGATCTGCTTTTATATCCTTGGAATGTTACTTTGTCGTTATTTTCTTCCATATTTTTTCGTTTTTATTCCCAGGGCTCACTGCGTTCGCCATGGGTTGGCATTCTTCGGGCTTGCAGCCCTTTTGGAATTATGTTTGTTAATTATGATGGGCTAATTCGGTGAATGCGGCGTTGCCGACGGCATGTTGACGGGCGCAGCCGAGGATGTAGTTGCGCTTGTCCTCGTCGGTGGTGCGGTTGCGGCGCGGCCGGAAGACTTCGGCCATGATGCCCATGCTGTCTTCAATCTCCTCCTTTGTCATCTTCCGGTAACCGGTGAGATCTAGCAATTCGGCAAAATCGGCAGCTGGGCGCGCGAACATCAGCTTCAGCAGGTCGGGTGCAATGGCCTTGTCGAGACCTTCCGTCTTAAGGAAGGCAAACATGTCATGAATCCTGTCTGCATAGAACGGGATGCTGCCGTACTGGCCGTGCAGGTGTTTGAGTCTATGACCGAAGAAGGTGCCGAGATATTTCGGGCAGACGCCAAGTTCGGTGGTGATTTTCTTGATGAGCGGGAAGAAGTTGTGCGTGAAGATGTACTTGAAACAATCTTCCGGCACCCCCCAGGCAATCATCTGCGCGTAGCGGTCGGAGACTGCGTCAGGGATGTTCTTGCGCAAATTCTCGATGTAGTCGTTGGTCAACGGGATGGGGGCGGAGTCGGTGTCGGGGTACATGCGGTCGGCGCCGGGCAGCACTCGCTCGAAGATGGTGGTACCGTCGGGCAACGCCTTGCGGGTCTCCTGCGGCACACCGTCGAAGGCCATCAAGGCACGTTCCTCAATGACTTCCAGGGCGGTTTTCACGTCGTCCTCGGGCGCCCAGAAAATAATCTGCGCGTCGTTGTCGCTGGCGTTCAACGCTTTGGCGGCCTTCTCGAAGACGCTGCGGCTCACCACGTCCTCCAGATCCTCGCTGGTGGCCATGTTCGGACGTTCAAGGCAGGCGATGACTTTCAGTCTGTCGGCGAAATCACAGTAGAAGGGATGGCCGGGTTGGGTGAAATGAGAGAGCAAACCTGCGAACTGCGGCAGGTTGACAGCATAGACCTTCGCACCGCCCTTAATGGCGTCGGTGATGGGGTCGAAGTAGAAGTGGAACTGCTTGGGATCCAGTTCTGTATAGCTCATTTTCCAATCGTCTTTGCTGATGCGGGCTTTCAATTTGTCGCGGATGGCGAGCAGTGCCCACTGGCGGAAGCACTCCACGTGAGTGACCTCCGGAATCCATTTGGTGTGGGCCACGCCCTTCACCTCGATACGGGTGCCGCCAGTGCAGCTCACGTTCACATCCTCGCGGCCCGCGCCGATGCCCGTGCGCACGCGACCCGTGCTGCGGTTCAGGAAGCGGATGTAGTTACAGGCCTCCTCCACCTCGTCAGGGTTCACCATCTCAGGGTAGGTCACCGTCTCGATGAGCGGCATGCCCAGACGGTCGGTGCGATAGACGCGGGTATGCCCGATGTCGGAAACCTCGCGGCAGGCATCCTCCTCCACACTGAGCTGGATGAGGCGCACCTTCTTGTTGCGCAGCTGGATTTCACCGTCGATACCGAGGATGGCTGTTCTTTGGAAACCGGTCGGGATGGAACCGTCGAGGTACTGTTTACGGGTGATGTGCACCTCGCCCACGATTTTGAGCTTGGAGGCGAGGGCGATTTCGAGGGCGTATTGCAATGCCTCGGGATTGATGGGGAACGGAGGGGTGTCATCGACTTCGTAAGTGCACGCTGTGCGGTGCGCGATGCGGTAGATGATGTTCTTGCGTGTCTTGAACTCCATGAGCGCGGTGCCGTCATATTCGCCCATCTCGGAAAGGGTGGGGCGCATGTGGCGCAGCAGCTCCGCGTCGTACTGGTCCGGCTTTTGGAAGATGCCGGCAGGACAGCGGCAGAAGAGCTTCTCCTTGGTGGCTAACTGCTGGTGGACCTCCAGACCCGACATGAACCCGATGCGGTCGTAGTCGGCCTGGGTGGCCTGCTTGCGGTCAACATAGCCGATGGCTTTTCTGCTGGCCTCGTAATTCTCTTGTGGATTAATCGTTTGCATTCTTGTTCTTATTTGATTATTAGTACTTATCCCTTTATCGCCCCACATTGCGCTTCGCTTATGTGGATGTCCCCACATTGCGCTTCGCTTATATGGGGTTAATTGCACTTCGTGCGTGTTGCCTCTCCGAGGCTGCTCAAGGAAAGAGAAGCCTCGGAGAAACAAGCCGCAAAGATAGAAAATGTTTTTTTATTATTTTCTACGTTCAGTAAAAAATTTTTTCAAAAGTTCTGCACATTCGTCGGATAGCACCCCTTTGCGAACCTCGGCCCTGGAGGGGAATTTACCGTCGGTATAGACGCTGTAGCCGCGTTTCGGGTCGCTGGCGCCGAACACGAGGGTCTTTACCTGCGCGTGGGCGATGGCACCCGCGCACATGAGGCAGGGTTCCAAGGTCACATATAGCGTGCAGTCTTGCAAGTATTTGGCCCCCAGTGCGTTCGCGGCGGAAGTGATGGCCATCATTTCCGCATGGGCGGTCACGTCTTTCAAGGTTTCCGTCAGGTTGTGCCCCTTGGCAATCACTTGGTTGTCAAGCACCACGACCGCGCCCACGGGGATTTCTTCCTCGGCGTAGGCGTCTTCCGCCTCGTTCAAGGCGATGCGCATGTAGTATTCGTCGTTTAGCATGTTGTTATTTCGTGTTGGTTGCCTCGTGTTTGCCCCACACTGCGCTTCGCTTGTGTGTTGTTCCCCACACCGCGCTTCGCTTGTGTGTTGTTCCCCACACTGCGCTTCGCTTGTGTGTTGTTCCCCACACCGCGCTTCGCTTGTGTGTTGTTCCCCACACCGCGCTTCGCTTGTGTGTTGTTCCCCACACTGCGGCCTCCGGCCTTGTGTGGGGTTAATTGCGCTTCGCGCGTGTTGCCTCTCCGAGGCTGTTTAAGGAAAGTGTTTTATAATATTGGGGTTGATACATTCATAATTCATGATTCATGATTCGTTGCATATTGTTGATAGCGGGCATTCCTCGCAGTGCGGCTTGCGGGCGGTGCAGATGTAGCGGCCGTGGAGCAGGAGCCAGTGGTGGGTGCGGGAGATGTACTCCTTCGGGAAGTGCTTGACCAGCTCTTTCTCGACGGCTTCCGGGGTTTTGGCGGATTCGGGGACAAGACCGAGACGGTGCGAGACGCGGAAGACGTGCGTGTCGACGGGCATGGCGGCTTGGCCGAAGGCGAAGGCCAACACCACGTTGGCGGTCTTGCGGCCCACGCCCGGGAGCTTTGTCAGCTCCTCCATCGTGCAGGGAATCTGCCCGCTGAAGTCGCGGACGGCCATCTGCGCCATCTGCACGAGGTGACTGGCTTTGCTGTTCGGGTAAGATACCGATTTGATGTGTGTCAAAACCTCCTCTTCGGTGGCTTTCGCCAAGTCGGAGACGGTAGGGTAGGCGGCGAACAGCGCGGGCGTGACCATGTTGACGCGCTTGTCGGTACACTGCGCCGCGAGCATTGTGGCCACCAGCAACTCGTAAGGACTGCTATAATTTAATTCCGACTCCACATCGGGCTGGGCCTTGGAGAAGTAATCGATGATGTATTGGTATTTGGACATAGACTTTGGGTTAATATCACAGGGCTCTCTTTCTTTACCCGGGGCTGACACGTGTCAACCCTGTAGCCCTATGGAATATTGGCTGTCAATTCGCTGCTCACTAATCACTCTTCACTATTATTAATAAAATACGCCGTCACGGAATCCAGATAGGTCTTCGAAACCGGAATCTGTGGCAGGTTGGGTGCGCCGAAGTCAAGGTAGGGACCGTCTTTGTCCTTTCGCAGCAGCAGAATGTTGGCGAAATTGACCAGATAACTGCGGTGGCAACGCACAAAGCCGTACTTTTCCAGCTTGTCCTGCTGTTTCTTCAGCGTGCTGCGCAGAGTGAACCGCTCGGTGTTCTCCTTGTTCTTGTAGTAGATGTTGACGTAATTCTCGGCGGACTCTATATAATATATATGGTCAACCCGCAGGGAGAGCTGAAGCTCCTCCTTCTCGTCGAAGAAGTTGATGATTCGGCTGTTGCCGGGTTGTATGTCCGGCACCGTCTCGGCGACAACTTCTTTAACGGGTTGATCCACATCAGGTTCGGCAGTAGTGGATGCCGTGACGTGGTTGTCGAGGATAAAGTCTTCCCCGGAGAAATCGTTGGGAAAGGGGATCTCTTCTTCTTTGGGAGATTGTTGTGCAACAGATTGATTGTTAGCGGATTCGAGTTCAGAAATCTTCTCGTCTTTATATCGGGTGGAGAAGTAGAGATGCGCGATGATGGAGGGGATGACGATGATAGTGGGAACGTAGATCACTGCGCGGGTGAAGATTTCAGAGAAGTCGCGGGTGTCGTGTACCGCGAAATGGACAATCGTGGTGTAGAGAAACGCGATGAGCAACACCTCCAATATCAACCAGGAGAAATACTGTAAATAGTTGATTTTGTTTCGATTGTTCACTTGGTACATGATGATTTTGCTGATGCCCAGTACCAAGGTCCCGCTACTGACAATGATGAGCGTGTCGGTGAAAAGTTTCGCGCGGGTGAAGTGCTCAATATTGTACCAGGCCCCATGAAAAGGGGTGAAGATATTGACGAACAACAGGGAGAAAAAGAACACAAATACCAAATAGAAGGTGATATTGTCCTTCGTGAGGTAGTATTCGGGTATCTTTTGGTTCATCATAGCGGATATGAAATAACCCGCAAAAATAGCATTTTTTCAGATATGCTCTGCGCGCTGCCGCTGATTTTGTCCCGCAATGGACGATTTCGTCCCTGGCAGGCGCTTCTTGTCCCCCGAAGGCCGCTAATAATCACAATTTTAAGTTTTTTTAAGAGAAATGTGGTTTTTTTGCACCCCGAAATTTAAGACGAAAACCTATGGAATTGAAACACATTTATGACATCATGCTCCGTTATGAGGAGCGTCATCCGGAACAGAAAATCGCTTTGTCCGGCAAATTAGGAAAGAATAAGTGGAATGAATATACCCCGCAACAATACAAGAAGACGGCGAATGAGCTGAGTTGTGCATTGTTGGCGAAAGGGATCCGGAAGGGGGACAAGGTGGCGCTGATCTCCACAAACCGTCCCGAATGGACCATCACTCAAATGGCGGCGACGCAGATCGGCGCCGTGCTCGTGCCCATCTATCCCACCATCACTGCCGAAGATTACCACTACATCCTGCAGCATTGCGAGGCCAAGCTGGTCATCATGGAGGGGGAGATCGTGATGCGCAAGGTCCAGTCGGTGGCCGACAGGCTCCCCCAGCTGAAAGATATCTACACCTTCGCCGACCGCAAGGACTATCCTTACTGGGATCAGTTGATCGCCTTGGGCAGGGAGAATTACGATGAAGGGAAACTTCAGGAGCTGCGTGCAGCCAACGACGAGAAGGAGTGCGCTATGATCATCTACACCTCGGGAACCACAGGCACCCCGAAGGGTGTGATGCTCTCCCATTACAATATCATGTCTCAGATCGAGAACCTGAAGCAAATCCCGTCGAAGTGGTCGAAGAAGGGGTTGAGCTTCCTGCCGCTGTGCCACGCTTACGAAAATATGATCGTGCTGCTGTACCAATATCTTGGCATGACGGTTTACTATGTCTCCAACCTGGCCACGATTGCGGAGGCTATGCGCGAGGTGCATCCGACGATGATGACGGCCGTGCCGCGTGTGCTGGAGAAATTCTACGAGAAGATCGAGGCTTCCGGCAAGGCGAAGACGGGTGCCGCCCGCTCCATCTTCGAATGGGCGGTCAAGCTGGCGCTGAAATATAACATTGAGCCCGAAGACAGAACGGTGGCTTACAATATGCAGCATAAATTGGCCGACAAGTTGGTTTACAGCAAGATACGTAACGGATTGGGCGCCGACAACTTCGACATCCTCGTCTCTGGAGCGGCATCCCTGAAGCCGGAGCTCTGCTCTTTCTTCTCCGCCATCGGAATGCCGGTCTTCGAGGGCTACGGCATGACGGAGACCTCCCCCGTGATTGCGGTCTCCTGCCGTGAGAAATACGGTCGCGAGGCAAACACCGTGGGCTTCCCGTTGGGCGGTGTCGATGTGGCCATCACCAAGGAGGGCGAGATCATCTGCAGCGGTCACAACGTCATGATGGGTTACTACAAGGACGAGGCGCAGACCCGCGAGATCATCGACGAGAGCGGATGGCTGCACACCGGCGACATGGGCCGCTTCACCGAGCGCGGCCAGTTGGTCATCACCGGTCGTCTCAAAAATATTTTCAAGACCTCCATGGGCAAATATGTGAATCCCCAGATTATCGAGGAAAAGATGTCGCAATCCAAGTATATAGACCAGATTGTGGCGGTTGGCGAGAACCAGAAATTCGTTGCGGCTCTGATCGTTCCAAATTTTTCTGAAATTAAAGAGTGGTGTGAATCTGAAAAAATTATATATTCGCACCCGAAAGAGATGATTGGCAATCTGAATGTCAAGAATCTGATTAAGAGCGAGATAGACAAATATAACAAGGAGCTGAGTAAGACGGAAAATGTGATGAAGTTTGAAATTCTCGCCGACGAGTGGACGCAAGAGAACGGATTGTTGACCCCGACACTGAAAGTGAAGAGGAACAAAATCTCGAAAAAATATGCTGATTTGATTCAATCCATGTTTGAACATCAGTAGCAGTCTTACAAGTCGTTTGAGTCTTTCCCCAAGACGAGACTTGTTTTCATGTGTTGTGTTATGTGCGAGAGAGGCCTCCCCTACGGAGGCTTCTCTCAATTTTAAACCATGAAAAAACCGGCTTCGTGAGAGCCGGTTGTGCGATTTGAAACGGTAGATGGGAGGTTAGCGGATGTTTTCCTCCACCATCTCCTTGATGTAGCTCATCACCTCGGGCTCCTGCAGCGACACGCCGTCGAGGGCCTCGTAGAGCTCGTCGGTGTCCAAGACGTAGTCTGTCTCCGCTTTGCCCTCCTTGATTCTCTGGAAGTGCAGTACGAAGTGGATTTCGGGGTGCGCGGCGATGGTGAGCACCATCGTGCCGGCGAGGTCCCCCATGGGCGGACGGTCGAGGTGGGTGAGGCCGAACACGGCGGTCACCGTGGTGCCCACGCCTAATTCGCTCTCGATGGTCATCGAGCCGCCGGTCATCTCGGAGTTCTGCTTCAACAGCGGAAGTCCTAATCCCACTTTGCGCGTGGTGCGTGTGGTGAAGAAGGGGTTGATGACCTTTTCCACGGTCTCCTTGCTCATGCCGCAGCCGTCGTCCTTGAAGATCAGCGTCAGCGTGTCGGCATCGTGGTTCTCTAAGACCTCGAGGGTGATGTTGTTGGCTTTTGCACGGGTGGAATTCTGCAGAATGTCCATGATGTGCATCGACAAGTCTTTCATAACTAAGCGGTTAAGTACTTGTAGATTTGTCCTGCCACCTCAAAGGTCTGCTCGGTGGTGCCCAAGACGGGGATGTCTTCCTCCTTGGCCTGTTCCAGCATGTCGTCGTCGGGTTTGTTGCCCTTCACGAGGATGACACACGCCAACTCTTTCAGGGAGGCGATGGCGATGACGTTCTTGTGGGTCTGCAGGGTCACCCATACATGACCTTCCTGAGCGAAACCCATCACATCGCTCAGCAAATCAGAGACATAGCCGCCTTTGATTTCGGTGTCCATGTTGTCCTCACCACAGAAGACGGTGAGATTCATTTTTTCTACTAATTCTTTTACTGTCATTTCTTTCGATTATTTGTTGATTGTTTCTTACTTTGTGATTTAGAGGGGTTTCGAATCAAGACTTTAGACTTCAGACTTCAGACTTTTTGTGCTTTAAGTCAAAACCAAAAGTCTTGTTATGTAACTCTTTGTACATCATTTCTGTTGTTATCGTTTACCACTAATTCTTTAAGTCTTAAGTCTCAAGTCTTATGTCTCAAGTCTTAAGTCTCAAGTTTCAGCAGCACCTCCCG
>JAEEGL010020971.1_pt1 | contig 22938 bp, 24 predicted proteins | sample 9134231 | NCBI WGS metagenome assembly JAEEGL01 (sample SAMN16246548, study PRJNA631951) | gut metagenome | biome: gut microbiome; feature: rumen; material: fiber-attached | host: Bos | place: Iran: Karaj | collected 2018-10 | reverse complement strand
ATATCCATTTGCAAGGCAGTAATACCACGGTCTGTACCTGTTACTTTGAAATCCATATCGCCCAGATGGTCTTCATCGCCCAAAATATCGGTCAAGATTGCGTAATCGTCACCCTCTTTAATCAATCCCATCGCAATACCAGCAACTGGTCTTTTCATTGGAACACCACCATCCATCATGGCTAATGTTGCACCGCATGTAGTTGCCATAGAAGACGAACCATTTGATTCCAAGATATCACTGCATACACGGATTACATAATCAAACTGTTCACGTGATGGAATCATCGGATGTACTGCACGCCATGCCAAATTACCATGCCCAAGTTCACGACGACCTGGTGATTTTAACCCCTTAACTTCACCAACGGCATAACCCGGAAAATTGTAATTCAATATAAAATCACGTTCTTCGTCACCATCCAAAGATTCAATTGGCAAAGCGTCTTTACCGCCCCCCAATGTCAAAGAAACCAAAGCCTGTGTTTCACCGCGTGTAAACAAAGCAGAACCATGTGCACGTGGCAATACACCCAATTCAATTTCAATTGGACGAACAGTTTTTGTATCACGACCATCAATGCGTGGTTTGCCCGCCAAAATATTTCCACGCATAATACGTGCAGTTATATTTTCAACAATTTCATCAGCCCATGATTCCAACGTAGATGTTGCGGTTGTTGTATCTGGGAACAATTCTGGAATACGAGTTTTCGCAGCAGCGTGAATTTGTGCCAAAGTATCCAAACGAACCAATTTTTCTTTTATTTGCAAAGCCTTTTCAATATCATCTGCAAATTGTTCAAAATCTTTTTCCATAGCGATATATTCTTCGCTGTGTTCAGGTACTTCCCAATCAGCTTTACCAGCTTTTGCTTTCAACTCATTTATTGCGTTTATAACAACTTGTTGCACATCAAAACCAAATTTCACAGCACCCAAAGTTGTTTTTTCATCCAATTCACCAATTTCAGATTCAACCATTAAAACACCATCTTTTGTTGCAGCAACAACCAAATCCATTTCAGAATCTTCAACATCTTTCTTTGATGGATTCAATAAATATTGACCATCTTTGTATCCAACACGTGCAGCACCAATTGGTCCAGCAAAAGGAACACCAGATAATACCAATGCCGCAGATGATGCAATCATAGCCAAAATATCAGGCTGATTCTTTTTATCGTATGAAAATACTTGGGCAATTATTTGAACTTTGTTTTTAAATGTTTCTGGAAACAAAGGACGAATTGGTCTGTCGATAAGACGTGCAATCAATGTTTCACCAGCACTTGCTTTGCCTTCACGTCTATCGCGAGAACCCGGAATACGACCAGATGACGCATATTTTTCCTGATAATCAACCGTCAAAGGAAAGAAATCTTGGCCTTCAACCGCTGTTTTTTCAGCACATACAGTTGCTAAAACCATTGTGCCGCCCATTGTTGCCATAACAGAACCATCTGCCTGCTTTGCAAAACGCCCTGTCTCTAATCTGACTGTTTCATCGCCATATTGAAATTCCACAGCCACAGGATTATTCAGAATATTTTTTTCTGATTTACTAAATAATTTAAACATTATATTTTTCTCCTAATTAATTTGTTTATTTTTCATGCGGAGATAAATTATTCGTTTTTGTATTCTGTGACAAACACAAAAAAGAACAATTCCATCCCCTGCACTTCGGCAAATTATATCTGATATTTATCCATTTGCAACAAAAAAGCCGGTTAATTATATAGGTGGGTTTTGAAAATTATTATAATCCCATTCTGTCTTTCATTTCACATAATACCGGGGTTTGTATCCCAAATTCTTTTCCGCGATTTATCAGTCCACGCAATGCGAAAATACCTTCTATTGTACCAGAATATTTTTCACCTTTTGCAATTGCCAGACCCGCTGCAAAATTTCGACTGGTTTGGGAAGTTGCTGATAAAAACAAATCCCCAACCCCACACAGCCCATGAAATGTCCCACAATTTGCACCCATTTCAATCGCTATATCAACAATTTCATTCCAAGCACGTGTAAATATCAAAGCACGTTCGTTTTCACCCTTAGAAGTTATGGTCAAAAAACCAGATATTAATGATTCTGCATTCTTGCCAACCCCACAAATCTGTGCACCAATAACATCATCTGAATCTTGTAAATATAATCTAGACAAAGCAATATGTCCATCCGCCCTGACCTTTTCATTTCCAGCCAATGTTGAACCTGTTGGAATATCAGTTGCGACTTCCCTTGCAAATTGCGGACCAGATAATACACCAAAATCATGACATTGCGGTATTTCTTGTTCTAAAATTTCAGACATGAATAAACCAGTTTCAGCCTCCATACCTTTGGTACATATTAAAATCGATTGTCCTTGATAAAAGGAACACATTTTACGTACAGTTTCACGAAAAAATGCGGCAGGTGTCACAATTAACCAATAATCACATTGTGCCAAATCTGATATGTTTGCTGTTCTTGTTATAGTATCCATAGGTTTTAAATCCGATAACCCATCAAAAACACCTTCAAAACCCCAATGGATTACTTTATTACCAGATTTTGCACACACAAACGACAAAGCGGTACCCCATGCACCCGCACCAAAAACACCGATTTTCACTTTAATTTCCTTATTTTTTTCTGAACATCAGAAACAATAACCATACCATCATCAGACAAATCGATTGCACGTACATAGGATTTTTTTGCTTTTTCTTTATCACCTTTTTTGACATAAAAATCACCCAGATGTTCAAACAAAGATGACGTTGTGACGGCTATTTCTCCAACCCGTTCTATTAATTCCAGTGCAGCCTTTAAGCCTTCGCGTTTTTCAACAATTACACCCAACACATCCCACGCAGGTACATCTGATGTGTTTCTTTTTATCGCAGTCATCGCATAATCGTACGCGTTATCAAGTTCACGGTCTTGCTGTATCCATACCCGTGCCTGCAATAACAACACATCAGAAGGCAATCTGTCATCTAATTCTTGAATACTTATTAAATCTTTTTGTGCTTTGTCAGGTTGATTAAACATCAAATAAACATTCGCACGTTGCTTTAAAAACCAAACACGACCAGCATCATTTATATCTTTGTGATTTAATGCACGATTTACCAATTTTAATGCGGCACGTCTGTTACCGTTTTTAATTTCGTTTGCTATAACACGATTCATAGCAGAAACAAAAAATGGATTTTGGTGTGTTATTTTCTTTATTTGTTCAAAATTACCGGTCTTTTCTGCAATTTTCATTTGACCAAACAAATATAACGGATGTTTGTCTGATATTTGATTAAAAGATTTTTCGTAATCGCCAGAATTATAAGAATAATATTGTCCCAGATAATAATTTATCGCGTCTTTGTACGTTTCATTTGATATAAGTTGTGCAAATCTTAACATCAACAACGACAAATCAGTAAAAATCATTAATTGGGTATGCGATATGGTTTGCACTATACTGAACGCCAGATTATTTTTAAATCCATCGTATTCAGACCAATCCGGAATATCATTATAATTTAAAATAATCATGCCGTCTGGTTTTGAAGCAAAATCATTACGCAAAATATCCATATCTTCTGTCATGTCGTTTGCTTTGTAAAAAGACATCAAATACAAATAATCATTTATATTCATAAAATCAGGATGAACATCCGCAAATTCTTGTGCTGCTTTTTTAACATCTTTGTTTAACACCGCAATTTGTCCACGAATGAAAGCCTTCCACGATTTATTGGTTTTCAAACCGTCAACAAAATTTAACGCTTCTTTGGTTTTACCCTGTTGAACAGCAGAAAAAATTCGTAACGGCGCAGACAAAGAATATGTTTCTTTATTGTGTCTTTGATACAAGGATTTCCAATTCCCCTTTTCAACCAAATAAGCATCATAGATAAATCTTTTGGTAATTTCTTTATCTTTATCCATATTCGCAGCACCATTTGGTATTTTACCATCAAAGAAAGCAACAACACCTTTAATATCCTGAACCGCTTTGGATTTGGAATCAACAGAATTAATCATCCTGGCAACTGCATCAAAATCATTTATATACAAAGCATGCTGTGCAGCCAAAAACGCCCCATAATTGGTACGTGTAACACTTTCGTGTTTTTGAATATTGTATTTTTTTTCATTCTGTATCTTTATTCCTAACAAGAAACAAAGGCAACAAACAGCAAACACAACAAATACTGTTTTAAAAAAACTTTTATTTTCTTTCATGGTAAATCATGTTAAAATAAATCTTATGAATAATAAAGAAAAATTTATTAAATACGAAAATCTATTGAAAGAATGGTCAACAAGAATGAACCTTGTTGCCCCCAGCACTCTGTCAAATATCAAACAAAGACACATTCAAGACAGTGCTCAATTGGCTAAATTTATTCCCAAAAACGTAAAAATTATTGATTTGGGCAGCGGTGCCGGTTTTCCCGGTGTTGTTTTGGCAATTTTAGGTTGGGACGTTACATGTATCGAATCGATTCGTAAAAAAACCGACTTTCTATCAACTTTAAAACACGAATTAGATTTACCAAACCTAGTCATTGTGAATAACAGGATAGAAAATTTTCTTTCAAAAACACCGGTAAATGCCGGAAATTTTATTTTTACAGCCCGTGCTTTTGCACCTTTAATTAAAATTTTAGATTATACAGCAAAAACAAAATGCCGGCTTTTTTTATTAAAAGGCCGGGAAATTGAAACAGAAATTAATGCTGCCAGAAAAAAATATAAATTTGATTACAAACTATATCCTTCGGTCACCGGCGATGGATACATCACTATAATTCAAAACATAAAATAATATTTTATTTCACATGAAATAACGAATAACATATTGTTTTTACCTATTTTTAATATTTATATTGACTATTTTAATACTATTTAATATTCTACAACTATGTTGAAAGGAATAAAAAAATGGCGAAAATAATATCATTTGCAAATCAAAAAGGAGGCGTAGGCAAAACAACAACTGCTATAAATATTGCCGCTTCGTTGGCCACGATAAAAAAACGTGTATTACTGATAGATTTAGACCCACAAGGAAATGCAGGTACAGGTCTGGGATTTGTTCGTGCTTCCCATAAACAAAGTGTATACGGCGTTTTAATGGGAACAGCATCAATTACAGAAAATATTTTAACTACTGCTATTCCAAATATGCATATTTTACCGGCGTCTGCCGCTTTGGCTGGTGCCGAATTAGATATGTTAGATCTTGAAAATCGTGAATATCGGTTACGTGATGCATTGAATCAAATTGCGGATAATTATGATTATATTTTGATAGATTGCCCCCCTGCCCTTGGTATGCTGACCATTAATGCGTTAAGTGCATCGGATTATATCATTATACCTTTGCAATGTGAATTTTTTGCACTGGAAGGTGTTCAACAATTATTATCCACAATTCATGCAATTCAACAAAAATGGAATCCAAAACTTGATATATTAGGCATGGTTTTAACAATGTACGATAAAAAACTTGGGTTAACACATGCTGTTGAAGATGATGTTCGTAAAACATTCGGAAACAAAGTTTTTAAAACCGTTGTTCCACGCAATGTTCGTATTTCAGAGGCCCCAAGTCATGGAAAACCGGCTTTATTTTATGATTTTAAATCTTCTGGTGCCCAAGCTTACTTACGTGTCGCAACCGAAGTTGTTAATGCTCTTGAACAAAAGGATATAAAATGACATCAAAATTTCTAGGCAAAGGCCTTGCAGAATTACATCAGGAAATGGGACAAATACCAGATATTTCCGTATTGACAGGTCTTGAACGGGTTGTTGTAAAACCAATTCCTTTGATACAAATCAGTCCTAATCCAGACCAGCCACGAAAACAATTTAAAGAACAAGAATTACAAGAATTATCCGATTCTATAAAGGAAAAAGGGGTTTTAAATCCGATTATTTTACGAACTGTACAAAATAAACCTTACCTTTACGAAATTGTGGCTGGTGAACGCCGTTATCGTGCAGCCCAAATGGCAGGATTAAATGAAATACCGGCATTAGTAAAGACATTAACAGATCAAAATGCAATGGAAATTGCTTTGATAGAAAATGTGCAACGTGAAAATTTGAATCCATTGGAAGAAGCAGAAGGTTATAAAAATCTGATGGAAAAGTGTCAATATAGTATGAATGATGTATCAAAATTGATTGGCAAATCCGAAAGTTATATACGTAACCTGCTGCGTATAAATTCTTTACCAGAATCCGTCAAAGAAATGGTTCGTAATGGTGAAATATCTGCATCACACGCACGAACTATTGCTGTATCTGAAAATCCTGAAAAATTGGCACACGATATTATAAACAACAAATTGTCTGTTGCAGATACCCAAAAACAAGTTAAAAAGGCTGAACGAAAAAAAACCAGCCGTTCATTTAACACAAACACAATGGACAGTTCGTATGTTACAAAAATAGAATCAAAATTATCAAAAATATTAGATACCAAAGTAAAATTACGTGAAAAACGGGGTGGGGCAGGTGAATTTATTATTCATTTTTCAAACCGTATTCAAATGGAAGATTTAGTAAATAAATTATCTAAATAAAGAAATTAAAAAATAAAAAAACACCGGCAGATGCCGGTATTTTTTATCAACAAAAGTTATATTATTTAACTGTTGTTGTTGCATTACGATTGTATTTCCATACTTCTTCACCAGTACCAAGAACCAATGGACGTTCTTTACCATAAGAAATTGTAGAAATACGAGATGGTTCTATACCATCATCAACCAATACTCTTTTTGCTGCATTTGCACGACGTGCCCCCAAAGCCAAGTTGTATTCTGTGGAACCACGTTCGTCACAGTTACCAGCAATTTGGATGTTTGTATCTTCGTGATTTTTCATATACAAAGATTGACCCAACAAATTATCGTTTGCTTCTTCAGAAATTTCTGCAGAATTAAAAGCAAAAAATACACGTTGGTTGTTTAAGTCTTCTGGTTCAACAACATTGCAGCCACTACAAGCAGCCAACAAGCCTGCAACACCAGCCAATAAAGCAAAGTTTTTTATTTTCATGAAAATACCCCCTTGAGTTTTCATTGCTCAGGTTATATTGTATATCAAAAAGCATATAAAATCAAGGATAAAACATGGGAAGTAATGCTTTACAAGATTTAAACATGGCTGGAGTCCGCTGGGAACTGGCAGAATCTTCAATAAAAAAAGACGTAAAAAAATCCATTTCACCACAATCTTTACTTGAAAATACGAATCGCCCAACATCTCAACAGGTGATTGTTCCAGCGTCTGCACCTATATCCTTAGATACGGTTAAATCTATGGTAGCGCGTCCACAAGACATTGATTCATTACTGCGTATGATTAATGAATTTAATCACCCATTGCGAAATACTGCCACAAATATTGTTTTACCAAATATCGCAAAAAAACCTAATGGTTTGTTATTAATTACAGATATTCCCAGTTCAGACGATGATTTATCTGGTCAAATATTATCAGGTACCGCAGGAGAATTAGTTGATAAAATGTTATCTGCAATAGAAATGTCCAGACAAACCGTATCTATTATACCATTGGTTTTCTGGCGAACACCGGGTGGCAGAACACCTACACGTGAAGAATTAGATTTAGCACGTCCTTTTACAGACAAAATTTTAGAATTTTTACAACCACATATTATTGTCACGCTGGGAACTTTAGCCGCAACAGAAATAGGTCAAACAAATTTAACAACCAAACATGGCACAGAAATTCAAAGTGACAAGGGTTATACTATTATCCCAATTTATCATCCTAATTATTTGATTTTAAAACCCAGTGCAAAACGAGATGTTTGGACAGCACTGCAAAATGTGCAAAAATTCTTGAAAAATCAGTAAAAATATTTAATAATTTAACTATAGCTATTAAAGGAGCATTACAATTAAAACAGTAACACATAACAATAAAGCCCGTGATATGGGTACACGTATAAACGATAAAATCTTTGCTAAAAATGTCCAAGTAATCAGTCAAGACGGACAAAATCTTGGTATTATGAATACAAATGATGCATTAAACATGGCATACGATATAGGGTTAGATTTGGTAGAAATAAACGCTGATTCTACACCCGTGTTGGTAAAAATCATGGATTATGGCAAATACAAATACGAACAAAAAAAACGTGCTAATGAAGCCCGTAAAAAACAAAAAAATATTGAATTACGCGAAGTTTGGGTTACGCCAGTAATAGAAGAAAACGATTTTAATATCAAAATGAAAAAAGTATTCGAATTTTTGAGTGATGGCAACAAGGTTAAAATCGCAGTAATGACACATGGTGACAAGCGAATATTGGCCCGCAGTCGTGATGCTGTTCCACAATTATTTGAACGAATTATTGCATTAATTGGTGACAAAGGTGTTTTGGAATCTAAATCAAAACCAGAAGACCGGACTAAATCAATTATAATCGCACCAGCAAAATAAAAAACCGCCCAAAAGGCGGTTTTATTATAAAAATAAACATGTTTATTTGTTGCAAATATTGTTTTTATGCTGTATCTTAAATTCATAAAATCAAAGGATAAAATTATGGATTCAAGCAAACTTTCTTTTGAAGAAGCATACAAACAATTAACAGAACTTGTGCAAAAAATGGAATCTGGTGAATTGCCTTTGGCCGATTCTGTTGCGGCTTACGAGCAGGGTGTAAAATTAAAAGCATACTGTGAACAATTATTAAAAGAAGCAGAATTAAAAATTGAAACTTTAAAAGTATCTAGTGTCGGTGAATAAAAATGACCGAAAAAAACAAACTATCACCTGTGATGCAACAGTATGTTGACATGAAATCTGAAAATCCAGATGCTTTGTTGATGTTCCGGCTGGGTGATTTTTACGAAGCCTTTTTTGAAGACGCAAAAACTGTTAGCGAAAGTCTTAGTTTGGTTTTAACGCATCGTGGTACAGATGGTTTTGGTGAAAATGTGCCTATGTGTGGAATTCCTTGGCATGCGGCAGATAATTATTTTGGCCGTCTTGTAAAATCTGGATACAAAGTTGCATTGGTTGAACAGATGGAAACCCCACAACAAGCAAAACAACGTGGACACAAATTCATTGAACGCAAAGTTGTACGCGTTTTAACGCCGGGTACACTGACTGATGAAAACCTTTTGACACCGAAAAAATCTAATTTTTTGGTTTCTGTTGTATATGATGGTGATTCAAATTTTAATTTAGCGGGTTGCGATATTTCTACTGGTGAAATGTTTGTTGGCACATCTAACAGTATTATTGATGATATGATTCGTATAAATCCTGCTGAAATCATTTATCCAGAACAAGATGCAGAAAATCCCGTTATAAAAACTTTGCGTAATACATATAAAACCACACCTGTGTATGAAAAATTATATATTCGATCTGATATTAATCTGATTGTTATGCGTGTATTTGGTGGAAATTTTAAATCTGACACATCAGAATCCGTTTCTGCAATAACTTTGTTGGCTGGCTATTTATTTAATACACAACGTGGTGCAAATATAACCTTTCGTACACCATACAATTTTAAATCTGGCCGACAGTTGATGATTGATTGTGCCACGTGGAAAAGTTTGGAAATTGATGCACCTTTGAATGATGGCGGAATTTGTTTACTGGATGTTCTGGACAAAACAAAAACAGCTTTTGGGGCAAGAAAATTACGTTCTTATTTACGAACATTGCCGGCTGATATAAATGTAATTTTATCACGTCAAGAACATATTGGGCATTTGTTAATAAATCGTTCTTTGATGTCTGAAATCAGCGGTGTTTTATCACGTATTCCCGATGTAAATCGTGCATTGTCCCGATTGTTATCTGGTCGGGGAACACCACGTGATATGCGGAACATATCTGAATTTTTAAACATATTAGATGCCGTTTGTGTTTTTGGTAAAAAATTAGATACGCATTTGGCTGAAAAGTTTTCTGGTATAAAAATTCATGATGATTTTTCCCAAGAATTAAAATACGCTTTGGCGGACGAATTACCAACTTTCTTTCGAGATGGTAATGTAATTCGAAATGGTTTTAACCCATCTTTAGATAACATGCGTAATTTATCGAATGGTGCAATAGAAACTGTCGCAAAATTGCAGGCAAAGTATATAAACAAGACAAGCATAAATACTTTGAAAATCAAATATAATAATATTTTGGGATATTTTATAGAGGTTCCTTCTACAAAGGCAGATATATTAATGGCACCAGAATCTGGCTTTATACATCGCCAAACAATGGCTGGAAATATGCGTTTTACAACACCAGAATTAATTGATTTGGATAATGATATACGCAGTGCTTCTGAAAAAGCATCAGCCATTGAAGCAGAAATTATTGCTGATTTAATAAATAAAATTCAATCCATATCAGATGATTTAATGGATACCACTGATTTAATAGCTGATGTTGATGTTTGGTTATCTTTGGCAGAATGTGCTGATTTATATTCATGGATACGACCAAAAATAACTGATTCTGACGAATTTGATATTATTGGTGGCAGACATCCTGTGATAGAATTTGCTCTGCGTCAAAATGGAAATAATTTTGTTAAAAATGATTGTAATTTAAATGAAAAATCAATTGCATTGTTAACCGGACCAAATATGGCTGGTAAATCAACATATTTACGTCAGAATGCGATTTTGGTTGTTTTGGCACATCTTGGTTCATTTATACCAGCAACAACCGCCACCATTGGAATTTGCGACCAATTATTCAGTCGCGTTGGGGCTTCTGATAATTTGGCTGCGGGGCAATCTACATTTATGGTTGAAATGGTAGAAACCGCAAATATTTTAAATCGTGCAACCAAGAAATCTTTTATTATTTTTGATGAAATAGGGCGGGGGACATCTACTTTTGATGGTATGGCAATTGCCCAAGCGGTATTAGAATATTTAAATTCATTAAAACCACGAACTTTGTTTGCCACACATTATCATGAATTAACACGCTTGGTTAATACAGAGAATTTAACAAACGTGTCTTGTTTAACTATTGATGTCCGTGAACATAATAACGACATAATATTTTTACATAAGATTATTGCTGGTGTCGCGAATCGTTCATACGGTATCGCTGTGGCTAAAATGGCGGGTATGCCAAAAAACGTTGTTGAACGTGCAGAACAGGTTTTGGCAAATCTTGAATTTAACAATGATTCTGGTCCAGATGTTGGTGTTAAGCAAAAAACATCTGTGAAACCTGTGGTTGAAGAACCCAAAACAAACCCACAACTGTCATTATTTGGATAAAATGAACGGAATTATTATCTTGGACAAAGAAAGTGGTATGTTCAGCAGAACTGCTGGTTATCGTGTTGCCAAATTGTTTAATGAAAAAAAATTTGGACATCTTGGAACATTGGATCCTATGGCCAGTGGGGTTCTTCCGATTTTTATTGGCAATGCAACAAAAATTATTCCTTTCATAGAAGATTTTTGTTCAAATCAAAAAGAATATTTATTTGGGTTAAAATTTGGCACAGAAACAGATTCTTTAGACATAACCGGAAATATTGTAAACACATCTGATATAATACCAAACGATGACGATATAAATGACGCTGTAAAAAAACTTGTTGGTGAAATAAAACAAATTCCACCACATTTTTCCGCTATACACGTTCATGGACAAAGGGCGTATGAATTGGCACGACACGGAACATTTGTTGATATTCCCCCCAGAAATGTTAAAATCTACGAATTAGAATACACCGGTAAAAACGGTCCTGAACATGAATTTAGGGTGGTTTGTTCACGCGGAACATATGTTCGTTCAATTGTCAGAGATATGGCAAATTTATGCAAAACTGTTGCTACTGCGACATTTATACGCAGAATATCAACAAACGGTTTTTCAATAAAAAACGCTGTAAAACTTGATTTTTTAGAAAATTTATTTAATAATGGTGGCGACATCAATAGATATTTGATGGCACCAGATTGTGCACTGGGGGACATTCCGGTAATCAATTTGGGGGTTAAAGACGCCAATTTATATAAAAATGGTGGCTTTATAAAAACTGACGAATTAGACGGTTTTCGGCGGGTCTATTCTGATAAACAACTTATTGGAATTGGCTATATGGAAAATGGTTTACTTCGTCCCAAAAGGACTATTTAACAAAGGAAATATACAATGTCCATAACAAAAGAAAAGAAAAGCGAATTAGTCGCTGCGTTCAAAACAACTGAACGTGATAATGGTGGTTCTGCGGCATCTCAGGTTGCTGTTTTGACGGAACGTATCAATAATTTACAAGCACACATGAAAGCAAATCACAAAGACGAACATTCAAGACGTGGTTTGTTGTTGATGGTTAATCGTCGCAAAAAATTGTTGGCGTATATCAAAGACAAAAGTGTTGATGAATACGAAGAACTTATTAAGAAATTGGGTCTGCGTAAATAATCAAAAAACACCGGTAAATGCCGGTGTTTTTTTATTTTCTTTATTCATATCTTAAACTGTCAATTGGGTTTAATTTTGCGGCCTTAATCGCAGGCATAACCCCAGAAGACAAACCAACAACAATAGCAACTGTCACAGATAATATAACAGGCCAAATACTAAACGGAACTTCATAATGCATCAAAAATCTTCCTACACCTTGCGATAAACCAACTCCTAAAATTAACCCAACCATAGATCCAATAAATGATATCAAAACCGATTCAGATAAAAATTGGATAATTATAACGCTTTCTCTTGCACCAATTGCTTTGCGTACACCAATTTCACGTGTGCGTTCTGCAACAGACACCAACATCATATTCATAATACCAATTGAACCAACCAACAAAGATACTGCGGCAATTGCAACCAAAAGCAACTTTATATATCCTGTTACATTGTTCATAGTATCCATAATTTGTTTCATATCAGTTACCTGAAAATCGTTTTCGTCTTTGTCTTTTAATTTGTGTCTTTGACGCAGCAAGGATGTTATTTGTTCTATTGCCACCGCATTATCTGCGTCTTGGTATAATTTCAATATAATCATTGATACAGCATCAGGAAAACGTGAACCCTGTAATCTTTTTTTCAGTGTTGTAATTGGTATAACAACCATATCGTCTTGTGACCCCAAAAAAGAATCCCCGCGTTCCTTTGTAACCCCAACAATAACAAAAGCTGTATTTTGGATACGAATTATTTCACCAACTGGGTTTTCCGGCATGTTCAATTCTTTCGCTGTTTTTGGACCAATAACCGCATACGTAGATGCGTTCTTTACCGCTGAATTATCAAAAAAAGTTCCGTATTCAATTTCAACATTTTGGACGGCACCATAATCCGAATTCACCCCAACCAATGCAGTAGACCAATTTTGATTTCCATAAATAACTTGGGCCATAGAACTTTGAGACGGTGTAACCCCAGCAACATCTGGCAATTTAGCAATTTGTTCGGCATCACTGATTGTCAAAGTCTGCCTGTTTCCCATTCGAACACCACCAGTACGTGCTGCACCAGCACGAATAACAATTGTATTGGTCCCCAAAGACGAAAATTGGTCTGTAATGGATTGCTGTACAGTTTCCCCAACCGCAACCATTATTACAACCGCCATAACACCAATAATAATACCCAACACCGTCAAAAATGACCGTAACTTATTTCCGCTGATAGACAACCAAGATTCTTTTAATATATCATTCAAAGTCATTTTTTACGACCTTTTTCTGCTTTTAATAATGTACTTTCATTGGCGGGCACTGGACCATCAAACACAATTTTACCATCATATATATGAATAACCCTGTCTGCGTATCTGGCAATTTCAAATTCGTGTGTAATCATAATAATGGTTATTCCCATATCTTTATTTAATTTTTTAAAGAAACGCAATATTTCATTTCCCATTTTAGAATCCAAAGCACCTGTTGGTTCATCAGCCAAAATTAATTTCGGATTACCAGCTAATGCACGTGCAATCGCAACACGTTGTTTCATTCCACCAGAAAGCTGTGTTGGTAAATATGTTTCAAAATTTTCCAATCCAACCAATTTCAACATTTCACGTGCACGGCGAATTCTGTCATCCATAACCAATCCACGATACATCAAAGGTAACATAACATTATCTAAAATATTACGTTTAGTTAACAAATTAAAGTTTTGAAAAACAAAACCAATGTATTCATTTCTAACTTTGGCTAATTCATCATTAGACATTGTTGTTATATCTTTGCCGTATAATTCGTATGTCCCAGATGTTGCAGAATCCAATGCACCAACAATATTCATACATGTTGATTTTCCAGAACCACTTGGTCCCATAATTGCAACAAATTCACCCGCATTAACATTAAAAGTAATATCAAATAAAACCTGCTGAACGCCGCCAATTTCCAAAGGGAAACTTTTGCAAACTTTATTTAACGCTATGATTGGTGGTTCTTTTTTCATGATTTAACCTTAGATTCTTGGACCGCCACGCATAATATTTTTATTCGTAGATACTTGACCAACAAAACCAACAACCAATTTATCTTTGTCACGAATTTCATCAGAAATTAATTGTGTTTCTGTTGGTGTCACTAATCCTTTGGTATATGGAACAAAAATCAATTTATCATCACGTTTTATTGCAAGGTGTGTTTTTGGTGTAATATCTTCTGCAATATTATCAGCTAAATTTTTGTAAGAGCGAATCAACAAACCTGAATTTTTTGTTTTCCATGTATCTTTTGCTTCTGCCACAACAACGGTTACAAAAGCGGTCATACCGGGCATTAACTTTAAATCCGCATTATCTACATTTATGACAACCGTATAAACAACTACATTTGAAGATGTTGTTGGTGATAATCTTATTTGATGTACATTCCCTGTAAAAGTCTGACCAGAATATGCATCAACAGTGAAAGTCACAGGCAAACCTTCTGTAATCATACCAATATCTGCTTCTGATACAGCGGTTTCAATTTGCATTTTTGATAAATCTTCAGCTATTTCAAAAAGGTCTGGTGTTTGGAAAGACGCGGCCACAGTTTGTCCTTTATCAACTTTTCTTGAAATAACCGTACCATCAACTGGTGAAGTAATTGTCGCATATCCAAGATTTGTAACAGCCCTGTCATACGAATACTGAGCCTTTTTGACAGCCTGTTCTGCCTGTTCGTATGTGGTCTGAGATTTTTCCATTTCGGCACGTGAAATAAAACCATCTTTGTATAAAGTTTTATTACGTAAATATTCACTTTTTGAATATTTTAACTGAGATTGTGCAGATTTCAAAGACGCTTTTGCTTCATCAACAGAAGATTGCAATACGGATGGTTCTATGGTTAATAAAATATCACCTTTTTTAACTTTGGAATTAAAATCAACAAAAATATCTTCAATCGTACCAGAAACTTGGGAACCGACACTAACAGTATTCACTGGTTGTATTTCACCCGTTGCCGTAACAGTTTGGATTATATCCCCATGTGTAATATCAACCGTTACAAAATCTTTCTTTTTATTGGATTTATTGGGCAAAGACCACCAATACAAACCACCAATTACCAATAATAATATCATTAACCACCACTTTTTACGCCAAACCCAAGATAAAAATCTTTTAATGAAAGATGCTTTTTTTACCGTGTTTTTATTTTTCATTTTTGTTTTCCTTTAAACCTGATTTAATATCACCAATCGCCAATGCAACTGCGGCCCTTTTTACAAACAAATCATATTTTGCTGAATTATTTTGTTTTTGTGCATCCACCAATTCAGATTGTGCAGTTTGCCAATCCAACATCGTGGCACGTCCAACCTTGTACATACCAGAAGTAACACGTTCGCTTTCTGTTGCCGATTTTAACAATGCTTCTGATTGGTTCAAAACTGTTTTAGCGGTTTTATAATTTTGATAAGCCGTAAACACATCCATCATAGCATCATTAGAAACACTGCGTTCACGATATTTTGCAGTATCATAATCTGCACCAGCAGAACGTGCATTGTACATATTTGCAAAACCCGCAAATATCGGCATAGAAACTGAAACACCTATATGACCACTTACACGACCAGACATGTGTTCAAATAAACCACCCATTGAATCAGCAACCAAACCAGCAGTCCCATTTACAGATACAGAAGGCAAATTTTTTAAAAATGCAGCGTTACGCTTATGCCAAGCAGCATTCGTTTGAGCGTTTGCTTTCAATAAATCAGGTCGTTGCTTTTGTGCAATAGAAACCAATTCATCTATATTTTCCAATTCTGCATCAGAACCAAAAGTTGCGGGCATATCTTTTATTTTTATATCTTGACTAGCTGGAAAAGATAAAGCATTTAACAATGTTCCCTTTGCAATTTCACGATTATTTTTTGCACGTTCCAATGATAATTGCGAACTAGCCAATGTTGTATCTGCTTTATAAACATCAGCCTTTGCCACAGCACCAGCTTTAAATTTTTTATCCGCTGTATTTTTAGCGGTTTGTGCAACAGTTAACGCAGAAATGGCGGATTTAACATTAGCATCAGCGTTTAACAAAGAATAATATGCACCTATGACAGAATAGACATAATTTTGAACCGCTTCATCATAATCAAATCCAGCAGCACGATACGTTGCCAAAGTTTGAGCCAAATCTGATTCACGTTTACCAAAATCAAAAATCAAATATGATGCAGATAACGATGCGTTATATTTCCATGCATCATGTTCTGTGTGCAAACGTTCTGAACCACCGCTGGCACTAACAGAGGGTAAATAACGTGAATAAGCACTGTTTTTTGTATATCTTGATGATTGTAATGACGCATACGCCGCAGCTGTTTGAGGATTACGACACAACCCCAAATTCAAAACTTCTTGCAAAGACATCTCTTTATTCGGAATTTGCCTTGTTGTGGCACAATCATCATCAGCCAAAGCACACACTGGCAAACACGCCAAAAATACAGCCAATTTTTTCATATACAATCTCTCTCGTTTTGAATTATTTGTAACTATAACACAAGGAAAACTGATTTGACAACCATTTTTTGAATACGAAAAACATCTTTTAATAAAAATTTGATTATCTCATTTTTTATGTTGCAATATTTTTATTTTTTGCCTAATATGTTCTTACGCAAAGGCCAGGTGGCAGAGTGGTTATGCAGAGGACTGCAAATCCTTCTATGCCGGTTCGATTCCGACCCTGGCCTCCACTTTAAAAATGATAAATCAGATTATAATCACAAATTTTAGAAATCATACTTGTTCCAGAATCAAAACTGATAATTGTAAAAACATCATTATTACTGGACAAAATGGTGCCGGAAAAACCGCAATTCTAGAAGCTATTTCATTGCTTGGTGGGGAACGGGGGTTGCGTGGTGCAGATGTACAAATGCTATCTAATTTTAATGGTAATGGTGGATTTTCTGTATTTGCTACAACCCAGGATGATACAGATATTTGTGTATTTTTAAATTCTGGCGAAATAAATAAACATGCAAAAATAGATAACGAAAACGCAACACTATCTGATTTAGCAAAAAATTTACGAATTGTATGGTTAACCCCAAAAGAAGACAGAATTTTTATGGAATCTGCATCTGAAAGACGTGCATTTTTTGACAGATTAATTGCCAGCTTTGAACCCGCACACATCGGAAGAATTACACGATTTAATAAACTGTTATCTGAAAGGGCGGGGGCATTAAAAGCATGTGCTGATAATACTTGGCTGGACGCATTGGATAAACAAATTGCAGCTACTGCGGTTGCTATCGGGGCTGGACGTATCAGATATTTATCTGAAATAAATTATTTTTTTGAAAATGGTGCCATATCCATAGACGGTACACTTGAAAAGTTAATTATAGAAAATTCTGCAACAAATGCTGAAAATGTTTATTTTACATACCTTCAACAAAACCGCGAATTAACTGGTGACAAAATGGTTGTTGATGGTGCTCACAAATCAGATTTTGGTGTATTTAATAAAATTTTAAATTTACCTGCTAATATAACAAGTACCGGTCAACAAAAATCAATATTGATCGATTTGATTTTGGCCCACGCAAAATTAATTCGTATAAAAACAGGTCAAAAACCAATAATATTACTAGATGAAGCCGCTGCCCATCTTGATAATGAAGCACGCATTCGATTATTTAAAGAATTAAACGAATCTGATGCACAAGTTTGGGCAACCGGGCTTGATATAAATATTTTTCAAGATATTCCTGATTCTGTATTTGTTACTTGCAAAGATGGAATGATAAGTAATATAGTTATAGCGGAGAATACAAATGCATAAAATAGATTATCAACAATTATTAGATAACGCATTAAAATCTGTTGTCAAAGAAGCTTTGCTTTACGCACAGTTTAATGGTCTTGGTGATGATGCTGGTTTTTTTATCACGTTTAAAACACGTGATCCTGGTGTCGTATTGCCTGATTTCTTGCGTATAAGATATCCAGATATTATGACGATTGTTTTACAATATTCCTATACTAACCTTAATGTTTCTGACAAAGAATTTGGGGTTCAACTAACTTTTGATGGACGTCCATTTTTTATACGCGTTCCTTTTTCTGCATTGGTTGAATTTAAAGACCCATCAACTGAATTCATGTTGTCTTTTCATCCGAAACAGCCAAACACAAACACACCTGACAACGATATTGAATTGCCACTTGATGAAAAAGCAAACACGGTACCAGATGACAAAAGGGTTGTTTCTTTGGACGAATTTAGAAAAAAAAGAAATCAATAAAATATATAAAAAACACCGGCAAATGCCGGTGTTATTATTCTTTTGTTTTTTCTTTCAAATCAACTTCTTCTGATTTATTTTTTTCTTCAGCTAAAAAATGTTCCAACCAATGATTATCTGTTTTTAATTGCCGAACATCAGAATTAGCAAGTAACTTTTGCTGTAACGGTATTGTTGTTTTGATTCCTTCTATGACAAATTCATCCAAAGCACGTTCTGCACGCATAATACACGCCGCCCTTGATTGTGCATGAACAATTAATTTAGCAATCATAGAATCGTATGTTGGTGGTATTGTATATCCGCTATAAACCGCAGAATCAACACGTACACCCAATCCACCAGATGGTGCATATAAAGTTATTTTACCAGGATTTGGAATGAAAGTTTCAGGATCTTCTGCATTTATACGAAATTCAATCGCATGGCCATGTGCAACAACATTAGATTGACTATACCCCAATTTTTCACCCGCAGCAATTCGTATCTGTTCGCGAACCAAATCAACGCCGTAAACCATTTCTGTGACCGGGTGTTCAACCTGTAACCTGGTATTCATTTCCAAGAAATAAAAATTACCATCTTCGAACATGAATTCAAAAGTTCCCGCATTTGTATAGCCCATTTTTTTAGCAGCGGTTTTACAAATTTCAATCATATCTTCATGTTGCTTTTGGGTTAATACAGCAGCAGGGCATTCTTCCATTACTTTTTGGTTTTTACGTTGCAAAGAACAATCGCGTTCACCGAAAATTACCACATTACCATGTTTATCCCCCAGTACTTGAAATTCAATATGACGTGGATGTAACAATAATTTTTCCATATACAAAGTATCATCACCAAACGCAGATTTTGATTCCGCTTTGGTCAAAGGAAACGCTTCGCGTAATTCTTCTTCGTTATGTACCGCTCTCATACCACGACCACCACCACCAGCCGCAGCCTTTATCATAACTGGATAACCAATTTTATCGGCCCAAACGATTGCATCTTCTATGGTATTTATAGCACCATCAGAACCAGGTACCACAGGCAATCCACATTTTATAGCTGTTTGTTTTGCGTTCACTTTATCGCCCATTTGACGTATCATAGATGCACTGGGCCCAATCCAAATCAGACCATGCTGTTCTACTTTTTCAACAAAATCTGCACGTTCTGATAAAAATCCATATCCAGGATGAATTGCATCAGCATTTGTTAACAAAGCAGCAGTTAAAATTGCAGATTCATTAAGGTAAGATTCAGAAGATTGTGCAGGCCCTATACATACCGATTCATCCGCCAATTTAACATGCATCGCTTCTTTATCAGCAGTGGAATAAACAGCAACCGTTCTTATTCCCATATCACGACACGCACGAATAACACGCAATGCGATTTCACCGCGATTAGCAATTAAAACTTTCTTTATTTGTGGCATGTAAAACCTATTCTATTACAATAATCGGAGAATCAAATTCAACAGCGGCACCGTCTGAAACCAAAATTTCTTTGACAACGCCATCAATGTCAGATTTAATTGGATTAAATGTTTTCATCGCTTCTACCAAAGCAACCGTATCACCAACTTTAACACTGTCTCCAACCTCTATAAAACGTTTTGCACCTGGTTCCGGAGCCAAATATACAACCCCAACCATTGGTGATTTTAATACATGTCCAGTTATTTTATTTTCCGGTGCCGCCTTTTGTGACGCAGAAACAAATCCAACAGGAGACGCAACTGTCTGCTGTTTAGATAAATGAATATGTTTGCGGTATAAGCCCAATAACAATTGTCGTTCTATATCCAGCTCAGTAATGCCCATTTCATCCATTAATTTGGACATATTTTCAACTGTTGCACGAAAAGATGTCATAATTTTAAATCCTTTTATTACGTATATATTGTTATAAATTCTATCATATTGATTTCTTATGTCAAGGAACAGGGTCGTACCCACATCCGCCACCAGGTCTGCACCGTGATATACGTTTTATTCCAAACCATACCCCACGACATAGTCCATGTTTTTGAATTGCTTGACGGGTATATTCACTGCAAGTCGGCACAAATCTGCATGCTGTGCGGCCACCAATCAAAGGAGATATACACAATTGATACATACGAACCATCGCACAACCCAGACGGGCAAATATACCATTTTTATTTTTCATCACGTAATTTTGTTATTTTTTTAAACGCCCTGAATACTTGTGCACGTCCATTTTCACGATCTGAATTCAAAATTCCTGAACGAGCAATAAAAATATAATCTAAATCAGGTAACATAAATTGTTCATTAAATGCAATCCAATCACGCAAAAGCCGCTTAGCACGATTTCTTTGAACGGCTAATTTGAACGTTTTTTTGGTTACAACCAAACCATATCTTGCATCGCCGGCAATTTTTGCAGGTTTTACTTTTAAGATAAAGTAATCAGACCACACCATTAAATCATTCGGTGCTGTCAGAAAATCTTTGTGATTACGTATTGTTTTTCGTTTCATAAGTCTAATAATACCAAAATATACGGATTTGCAAACAAAAAAGCAAAAATTATCATAGACACTTGATTTTTAGATTGTCTGGTCTATAATGCGAAAAACAAAGCCAAAGGAAGAAAACGCATGTATAATTGGTTATTAAAATTTTTCTCTGCAGATATGGCTATCGATTTAGGTACTGCTAATACACTGATTTATGTCAAAGGACGCGGAATTGTTTTGAATGAACCATCTGTGGTGGCTGTTGCAGAAAACAGGTTATTGGGTCGCAAAGAAATTTTAGCTGTGGGTGCGGAAGCAAAACAAATGTTTGGCAGAACGCCTGGAACAATCACTGCTGTTCGCCCATTACGTGACGGTGTTATCGCAGATTATGACGTTGCGGAAGAAATGATAAAATACTTTATTCGCAAAGTGCACCAAAAAAATCCATTGGCTGCACCGTTGATTATTATTTGTGTGCCATCTTGTGCAACCCAAGTTGAAAGACGTGCTATTCAAGAAGCCGCTGATGCAGCAGGTGCAAGAAAGGTGTATATTGTTGAAGAATCTACTGCTGCCGCTATTGGTGCTGGACTGCCCGTTGATAAACCTGTGGGTTCTATGGTATTGGATATTGGTGGTGGTACAACAGAAGTTGCGGTTATGTCGCTTGGCGGAATTGTGTATTCTAATGCAGTAAGAACAGCTGGTGACCAAATGGACGAAGACATTATTGAATATGTCCGCAAAAATAAAAATTTGCTGATTGGTGAAAATACAGCAGAAGAAATCAAGAAACAAATCGGTACTGCTATTATGCCAAAAGATAAAGACCATGAATTAAGTATGAAGATAAAGGGACGCGATTTGTTAAGTGGCACACCACGTGAAACAACTGTTACAGAATCACAAATTGCATCTGCTTTGTCACAAACTGTTGCAAAGATTGTAAACACCGTTCATTTGGCTTTGGAATCTACACCACCTGAATTATCTGCTGATATTGCAGATTTTGGTATTGCGATGACTGGTGGTGGTTCATTATTACGTGGTTTGGATATGGCGATTCGTGCAGCAACTGGTTTGCCTGCATTCTTGGTTGATAACCCAATGGCATGTGTTGCATGTGGCAGTGGCAAGATGCTGTCTAATATAGATAAGAATAAACATGTATTGCAGACAATGTATTAAAGGAAAATAATGATGTCAGAGACCAAGACACACAATAATGAAATATACGATTTAGATGGCGGACCACTGGACTTTTTTTCGTGTTACACATGCAAGAAAAAAGATAATTGTTTTAAAATAGATTGTGCAATTAAAGAAAGAATTCATGATTCTGGTCTGGATATTCATTATGAAAGTCGCGGATTTGATATGTTTAGTCACACATATCAATATTTTGTAAAAAATAATTCTGAATATCAGGCAATTATCAGTAAAATCAAAAAAGAGTTTTATAGATAACATTAAATTTGTTTTTAAAATTGATATTGCAATCTGGATTTTTATTGTTATAATTTGTTCTGTTTTGGGTGGTTAGCTCAGTTGGCTAGAGCGTCACGTTGACATCGTGGAGGTCGTCGGTTCGAGCCCCATACCACCCACCACCGATTTTCTCAATTGCACCCAAAGTGTAAAATTAGGCAAATTGAGTGTCCCGCCGTAGCACAATAAATT
>JAEEGL013105261.1_pt1 | contig 22939 bp, 47 predicted proteins | sample 9134231 | NCBI WGS metagenome assembly JAEEGL01 (sample SAMN16246548, study PRJNA631951) | gut metagenome | biome: gut microbiome; feature: rumen; material: fiber-attached | host: Bos | place: Iran: Karaj | collected 2018-10 | reverse complement strand
GTATGGGGCATCAATATCAATTCCTTTGTAAATTTTCTGGAAATTGAAATATCCTCTTTCTTCTTGTGTAAAATCAAAGAGGGTTTGCGCGTGTCCAACTTCATGAAGGAAAGCGAGAATTGGAGCCGGTACATCTTCAAATGGGAAGTCCAGCTCGTCAAGAACTTTATTAAATTCTTTAACGATTGGATTTAATTCGAAACTGAGAGACAATTTCTTGGAAGCGGTGTTATAAGAAAACTCATAGCCAAAATCAATGGTATTAATATTCTGTAAACAATTTTTAATAACCCAATCTAAAAGATCTGCTTTGAAATCAAATGCTTCAATAGTTGTCATATCAGTTTCTTCCTTTCTTATTTTCTATATATATTATATAATATTTTTTTATAATTATCAAATAGAGTGTACTTTGGCTTGTCTTACAGAAAAATTTTTGGTATAATATAGTTGGAATAAATCTTACAAGGAGTTTATTATGGCTGAAAATAGTAGTATAACTGTTAGGTTGAGCGAAGATGAAAAGAAAGCTTTGTAGACTTACGCCGAAGAAAATGATTTAACTTTAAGTTAGATTGTGAGAAGAGCAATTAAGTCATTCCTTGAAAAGAAAGAGTAAAGGAGACAAAGCCAAATGCCAACTATAAAAATAATTTATTCAATGAGAGTGATGCTTTAGCTACAAGCTAAGGGATTTAAATATTTGACCATAATGCCTAATCCGCAACATCCAGAGTATAATTGCTGGGTGTATGAATTGACTGATGAATTATGTGCGGCATTAGATGAAATCTTAGGGGGTGGTTATAATGGCTGAACCCAGAAATTTTGTTTTTTATCAAAATTGGAGAGATTTCGTCTTAGGATTAAGTAGTGAGGCAGATCAATTAGAGTTATTGCGGGCTATTATGAATTATGGTGTGACTGGTGAATATGATGAAGACAGTATGAGTCCTATCGTTCGAAACGTATTTGTAACGATGATTAAGCCGGCTATTGATAGAGCGCAAAAGAATTATAATGATAGTGTTGAATATGGTAAGACGCATGGTAGACCGAAAACTGTTAATGATGATGCAATTAGGGATTTAGCAAAAAGTGGAATGAAAGCACAAGAAATTGCGGATCAGTTGAAAACGAGCGTAACGAGCGTATACAAGAGTAAAGGGTGGAAAGAGCGCAAAAGCTAAACTTAATGCGCTTTGAGGTTAGCCTCGCCGCACTTTTAGTATAAATTGGTACAAAATTGGTAAAAATTTTTTACAAATTTACCAATTTTAATTAAAAATTGGTAGCAAAAAGTATTGTTTTAGCATAAACGTTTTTACCAATTTTTTGCCTGTTTTGGTAAAAAGTTTAGAGTTTTTACCAATTTTTAATTGACTTTTTACCAGTTTTTTACCAAAAAAGAATTATTTTTTACCAATTTCAATTGACTTTTTACCAATTTTATTAGCAATTAGTAGTTAGTATAATAAGAATAAATTTTTACCAATTTCATTGGTAAAAATTGGTTTTTTTACAAATTCGGCCTTCGGCCTCTTTGTAAAAAAACGGGGGCCCCTGCGGGGCCCTGGGCGGCCCAAAGGATTTTTCATTTGAAAAATTAGAAAATATTTGGTATAATATAGTTAGAAAATAAAAATGGGGGGTATATTACAGTGGATGTAGAAATTATCGGGCACAAAAAGGTTTATAGGGTTAATTTGCCGGATCCGCAAGGAACGAAAAAGAAAATGAAACAAAAACTTAAAATCAATCCAATTACTGTTGGATATGACGATAATAAAATCCCTATTAAGATATATTTAGATGATGGATATAGAAACTATAATTTAGAAATTGCTGTAAATAGTAAAGATTGGAAAGTTTATTTTTATGGTGTGCCTATTGGATATGTAGATGATGAAGGGAGTGTATGTATCTATGATGGTGATAATTAATGAAGAAGTTTATTATAGAATTAATGAGAATGGTGTTGTGATGTATTTGACGGAAGGGGAATACGAATGGATAATTATGAGTATTTAAGGTTTTTTCTGGATAGAGATTTACTTGCGAAGGTACTTGGTGGAATTGCTGATTGTGCTTTTTGTAGGGATTATGCTTTAAAGAGCGATAGTTGTAATGGTGATTGCGTGAAAGCGTGGAAAGATTGGCTCGCGCGCAAATATAATGAAGAGGAGTTTAAGGAGATAATTGATGTTTAATAGGAAGAAAATAGAACTTTTGAAGTATAAAGTAGAAAGGCTTGAAGAGGAAAATATGCGTTTGGCGCATAGGCTTGGTAAGCTGGAAGATTCTGTGGAAGTGCTTGACGCTAAGGTTGTAGAAATTATGCGTAAGATGGAAGAGATTAAGAATGAGTATTGAAAATGATTATACTGTTTTAGAAAGACAATATGAGGTTATTTTATGAAGAAAAAGGATTGGGAAAAAGAATACGTTATTCTTAATGTGCAATTTGATTTGATTAATAAAGAGAATGAGAGATTAAAAGAAGAGAATGGGCTTTTAAAGGAGCAGGTTAAAGATTTAACTGATGCTAATGCAAAGTTAAGGAGGACTGTGTCTAATACAGAAGAGTGGATTAGGAAGCATGGGATCGGTGAAGAAGTGAGAGCTTGGGATATTGGTACTTGATATGAATGGTATGGAGATTATTGAGTTTTTGATGGAACAGATAAGAAGAAAGGATAATGAGATTGATTATCTTATTACTCTGTTAAAAAAATATAAGAAGGATTTAAGTGATTAATATTATATTAGTTATTTTAAGTATATTATTTACTGTTGATATTGGAATAGATATATTAAAAATATTATTAGATAAAAATTGAATTTGTTTAACTTCTATTGGATTAAGAATATGTTTTTAATTATTTGCTTAATTAATGGCGGAGTATAATATAATTAAAGAATGTAAAAATATAGGAGATTTAGGAAATATAGAAAATGTAAAAACGTAGAAAGTGTGGAAAATGTAGGAGATATAGGAAATGTGGAAAATGTAGAGATGGGGTCTGCCCCCGATCGGGACCCGAGCGGTGTTTAATTTTGTCGTTATCCTTACCCTGCCTCAAAGATTTTCCCGATCGGCAACGGCGCATAAAAAAGGTCTCAGTTTTTAGCTGAGACCTCATTTTTTATTGCTCTACTGGCTCGTAGCTAACTGCGGTAGAGAAAAATATGGTTAATAAGCCTGGTCTTCACCCAGGCTCATTCATCGTGGCAAATTCATTCAAGTGATTTTAACCATTTTGACAAAATATCGTTGTCGTTGAATTTGCTTGTGTCTGCTACTGGTTCGGCATCGAATGCCATCAGTAGGTCTGTCATTTGTTCGCGTTCACTTTCGTCCATTGTTGTACCGCCAATGGCTTCCGACAGGAAGTTCGTTAATGCGTCAACAATACCGCGCGCCTCTTTGCGGCGGGCGTCGTTTTTATGGAACTCGGCCATGACCTCGTTCATCTCTTCGGCAACTTCGTTGCCTAGCGCTTCCGCGCTCTCTCCGGTGCGTAAGCGCCGCAGAAACTCTTTCTTATCAAGCATATGCATATACTCCTTTATTTTTTCTACTATAATTATATCAAAAATTTTTGCATATGTCAAGTGTGTGCGTTTTTCCCGATCGGGTGCCGATCGGCTTTTGGGCGATCGGGCAGCGCATATGAGGCCAGCTTTTGTCCTAAAAAAAATCGCATATGCTTTTACCGATCGGAATTCGGTCCCGCAGGCTCGCCCGCGGGCCGGCAAATTAGGGCTCTTCCGCACATTTTTAACCCGGGCGAAAAGTGACACAAAGTCACTCTTCTAACCCATGTCTCGCGATGGCGTCCAACCAATTCGCAACATCTTCACAAGTAGCACCTCTGCAAGTACTCATTAACACATCAAAGGGGCAAGTTTCACAAGTATCATGGTTTCCACACTCTTTGAATACAATGTCTGAAAGATTTATCAATAAATCCTTTTCTTCCTGAGTAAAAACAATGTTTGTAATAACTCTCTTTTCTACTACGTTCATTTTTTATCTCCTTTCTTATGAGTTATGATTTTCAATTATCTTTTCAAAAATGTAGTAAGTACAATTCGAAGTATTTGGATGAATGTATAATTTTCTATCACAAAGTGGACATTTAACAGTTTTAAACTCTGAAATACGAGGGCCATGCTGAACACGTTCGAGATAAAAATCTCTGTCATCACAATGAAAAACAGTATCGCAAGAATGACAAGTTACAGAATAAATAGTTCTTCTATCCTCGGGTCTAACGCCTTTTTTAATAATTTCAATCATGTTGTGCCTCCCTTCATTTGATAGTTAAATTATAACACATTATTATTTATTTGTCAACTATTTTTTTAAAAATTTTTTGACTTGCGCGCGGCCCGGGCAAAAATTAGGCACGAGTTAATAATCCTCGTGCCTAATGTAAGTTTCTACGTTACATAAATCAGCAGGGTATCCATAACCCCAATATAGAGTTTTATGACAAACAGGACAGTTAATACTATCAAGTTGAGAATCTGCTGACCTCAAATCTTCTTTTTCACATTCAAAAATACTATAACAATTTTTACAAGTGATACGATAAACTTTAGTTGCTTTGCTACATCTTTTAATAATTTTAATCATGTTTAATATTTCCTTTCTTTTGATGTATTTATTATAACACATTTCTTTTTATTTGTCAAGCATTTTTTCATCAAATCTATTTAATTCATTTGAAACAATTTGAAGCGCGTAAAGTAATCTGCTGAAAAATTCATCATCATTTTGAGTATCTTTTACAAGTAAATCTATTAGTTCTTTGTGCATGATTGATTTGGTTTTTCTATCCATCGTAGTTTTCCTTTCTTTTGATAGCTTAATTATAGCATAACCGCAAGTATTTGTCAAGTATTTTTAAAAAAAATTTTTCGCCCGGGCGTAAAGGCGGCTTAAGGATTGGCCGCCATTTCATCGTAAATAAATTTTCCACATTCAAATTCAACCCATCCTTCATTATTTTCGATTTTTTCAGTTACGACATCATCCTGTTTGAATCTAAATCCAAAAGGATCGGTTTCCCAATCATAGTACATTCGAAAAATTCCACTTCCATCATGCTGAGCTGACAATTCAAGCGCTTCTTCTGCTGTTCTACACGGTACCCCTGCGAAAGTACCATCTGCTTTGATTACACACCAAAGGTCATCAAGCCAACCAAAATCCTTCATGCGTTCACCTCTCTCTTTTTTTGATAGTTTAATTATAGCATACGAACCACATTTTGTCAAGTACTTTTTTAAAAGTTTTTTTAGTTAGCCTGTGTTAACCCACCCGGGCACACCCGCTCCAATTAATGATTGAAGCGAATGTAATGCTTAAGCCAGTTTTCACCAAAATATTCTTTAAACTTTTTCTCGTACTGCGGATAGCGTTCAAGAACAGTGATTTTGAAAATGGTATCCCAATCAAGGATAGCGCACCAGTCATGCTCCTTTTCCGCGCATCCCTTAGTAAAGCGGAAAGTGTCAAGGATAAAATCCATTGTTTCCTGCTTGTGAATAATTTGCATTACATCAGACAGCCACACAAATTGAGAAGTAAAAATAGGGGCAATGTTAAAATCGATTACCTTTGTTCCACTGATTTTAGGTTCAAATTTAAGCATCTTTTCTTTTTTCCTTTCTTTAAATTCTAAAGGTCTTTTCCCAGCAGGTGGGACAGATTCCGCTGATAAGCATTTCACGCTCATCAGCTGGCAGATACGGGAATGCATTTTGCGCAAGCGCGCCATCAAAAGACCAATCGAAATAATCTTCTTCATTGACAGCGATTTCGTTAGCGTGACCGCAGATGGGGCAAACAGTGAGAATAGTAATTTCTTTACGATTTTCTTTCATGATTTTTATCTCCCTTTCTTTTGATAACTTAATTATAGCACGCTTTGAATTATTTGTCAAGCATTTTTTATAACAATTTTAATTAAATGCAGTTCTGTTTTGCCATTAGCTTTTGCCCATTCAAGAGCAGTACGAAAAGATGGAAAATCAATTTTTTCTTTATTATCTTTAGAGGGGGTAATAATAACTTTCATTTTCTTTCTATCCTTTTATAAATGGCTTCAATAAAAATTAAAGTTCCTTCAATAATCGAACAAATGGCAAGAGGAATACCAACCTTAACTCCGCAGAGGTATAAAATACCAAGAACAATAATAACAATATCCATTTTTTCTTTTCCTTTCTTTTAATAAGTATCATATCCCATACTTTCAGCTTCTTCATCAGAGTAGCGTCCTCTGTATGCGAGTTCTTCTTCAAAAAATTCATGTGCTGTATACCATGCTTCTTTTATCGTATCACACTGAACGAAGAACAGTTCGCCACAAAATTCACTATCTTCATCTTTAACTTCAAATAAAAAGTTCCACATTTATTTATTCTCCCTTCGTTTGATAGCATTATTATAGCATAGAAATAATTAAAAGTCAATAGTTTTTTTGAAAAAACTTTAAAAAATTTTTAAAACGGCCCGGAAGCGCAAAAAAGTGCCAAAAATGGCACTTTTCCTTATTTCTTAGGCGGGCGGTGCTCTGTGAGCGTCAGCGTGTAGCTTTTTCCGTCCTTTGTGAAATCAAGGGCACGTTCTGCATTCGACAACACAACATCAGCAACATCACCAGTTAAATCAAAACCTTCAAATAAAATTCTTACACGGTTCATAATCCACTGTTTCGTTTCATTAGGCTTGCGTTCCCGCTTAACATCTGTGCGCTTGCGAGTACCTGTTGCAGTCATTTCCTTAGCCGCTTTCTTTTGGTCGGCGGTAAGTTCGAACAACTTTTCGCCTGCATCTATTGCTTCATCGTCCATGATAACCTGAATGGCTTCTTCACGAGTACAACCTAAAGACTTCATAAGTTCAGCAATTCTTTTTTCATTCATAGGCTTGTTTCCTTTCCTTTTTCTATAACTATTATAACAAATTTTTTATTATTTGTCAAGGGTTAATTGCTTAACCTTGACAATTCATTCTTAACACTGTTGGCAAGCCATTTATACTCAACGTATTTATCCCACTTGTCACCATTAAAGCTCCACAGTGCTTCTTCCATCATACGGCAATAATAATCATAGAGGTTAATTAAATTTTGATACATGGCGTTTGTTCCTTTCTTTTGATAGCACTATTATAGCATGTCTTTTGGAGTTTGTCAAGTGTTTTTTTAAAAAAAATTTTTTCGAACATGTGTTCGTGCGGCCCGGGCCAGTTAGCCACAGCTAACTCATGAGGTATTTTTAAGGGGAAGCGGAAGCTTCCCCTTCGTGAGTGTATCAGCGGATGCTGAAATACGCCCGATGCTTGATTTCCTCACGCTTCAACACTTCGGTTTCGCAAAGCTGAGTGACGAGAGCCGCAACCTTCTGATTGGAAACACCTTCGAGAGTGGGTACATTGAGGATGAGGTCAGTAACTGTATACTTCCCATCATCACGAGCGATGTAGGAAACAATGTCAGCCTTGAGGGCTTCGTTTGCAATCTGTGTTTTAGTGGGCTTTCTATCGCCAGCGTTACGCTTTTCAATCTGAGCCTTAAGAGCGATAAGCTTTTCCTTTACTTCGTTCTCAGTAATAGCATTAATAGCAACTTCAAGAGCTTTTGCATAAGTCATTTTTTCCATTTTGATTTCCTTTCTTGCGGCTAGGTCGCAACCCTTTCTTTATCTTATATGCTTATTATAGCACATTTCCAGAAGTTTGTCAAGAGGTTTTTTGAAGTTTTCCAAAAAAATTTTTTCGAGGTCTTTGAGCGGTTCCGCTTGACTCTCGCCTCTTGACATTATGTATTATAGCACATCTTTATTTAGAAGTCAATACTTTTTTAAAAAATTTTTTCACATTGAAAAATTTTGATTTGTGGCCCGGGCTAGATTAGCGCAAGTTGTATCAACTTGCGCTAGTAAGTTCAATCGTTTCAGAATTAAATAATTCATTTACAATTTCGTAAGCTTTTGTGATTTCAGCATAATCAAATATAGTATTATCAGTTGCTAAATAATTATTTGGAGTTGTATTGTAGAGAGTATTACTTAATTCATCAAGAATTTCTTTTGCATTGTATAAAGCTTTTCTTTCATCATTAGTAAGTGTTACTTTTTCAACCTTTATTGTTTCAACTTTCATTATTTAATCCTCCTTCTGTATAATGTGAAAAATCATAAGCAATACAATCAATAGTTTTAATCATTTTGTTTTTTTCTTTCTTTTGATAATGCAATTATAGCATACTTTCTTTTATTTGTCAAGAACTTTTTAAAAAATTTTTTGTCGAATGTATGTTTTTGGGCCCGGGCTTGAAGTGACCTTACGGTCACCCCAAATAGAAAAGAAAGAGGAAATAAACATTTAAAACTACGCTTGAGAAATGCATTAAAACTCCATTTAAATGGCGGTCAGTGGTAAAATCCTTAATTAATCCAATGATCGCAATACCTAAGCCAAACCATGAAATTGATAAACCGTATACCATAATCAATACAACATTTACCACCATAGCAAAACATCTTAAATCATTCCATTCAAATTTATAGGTATTTTCTATTTTAAAAAGCTTCTTCATGCGTTTTTCTCCTTGATTAAATAAATAATAAAAGCTATACAAAAAATATCAGCAATAACAGCAAACCAAATCGGACCATGTGCAGGATTTGTTGAAATAAGAAGCATTACTAAAGTCATCATTTTTTTATTTTCCTTTCTTTTGATAGATTAAGTATAGCATACTATTATTTATTTGTCAAGAGTTTTTTAAAAAAATTTTTCCGGCTTAGGCAAGGGAAACTCTCTTGCCTAAATATTCATTTACATAAGTATTGAAACTTTTTACAGGAATGTCAACATTGAAAAATCTATCATTTTTACAAAATGCTTCGGGGTGTTTTTTAATATACATTGCTCTTGTATAGCTTTCAGCACCTTCGGCGGGAAGCCCGTTGCAATCAATTACAGAACAAATTTCAGCATCAGTAACTTCAATTCCATGATCTCTGTAATATCTTAATTCTTCTTTCATTCTTTCTTCGGGGAGTCTTGTAGTAGTTCCGACTTTTGAGCAAATAAGCTTTTCATCTTCATCATAAAACTTGAAAAGATAAACAAGCTCTCTTTTTCCAAAAATAACTTTCTTTGCTTTCTGAGTAATAGTTGCAAAAATTTCACAAGCCTTTTCAAGCAAATCAGCGAACTTACTTATATATCCTCTAATTGTTGAAATAGCATAGCCTGTATACTTTGAAATTTCATCTTTGTCAAAACCATGTTTATTAAGATAAACAACCTGCATGTGCTTAATATCAACTTCATCAATGGGGTCATACATCTGTAACGGATTTAACTTAGTCATTTTTTAATTTCCTTTCTTGTTTTGTTTTCCTTTTGATAAATCAGTTATAGCATAGAGTATTTTATTTGTCAAGCACTTTTTAAAAAAATTTTTTTTTGTTAATTTTTTAATAATGTAGTCCGGGCCCGCTCTGTGGGTTAATCCCACAAAGCGCCGTTGATTTCAGGTTTTTTTGTTACACAATAACTGAAAATATCTTTTTCAATCATCACATCTTCAAGTCCTGTATGACTTTCTTCAAAATCAAGATTTCCTGTAAGGTATCTGTAAATGATTTCAGCTGTAAAGCGTTTTGCACCATTGGCAGTTAAAAAGTTATTATCATTACAAAATTCATTGTATCCAGTATCTTTGTTAAGAACTTCACGGCTCATTTTTAAAGTATCCCAAATTTTAGTCCCGTAAGGGAAGAAGTACCGCCATTTTGAGCAAGTTAAAAATCTCTGTGTGAGGTTTAAACTATGATAATCAAATCTTGCATTGTGAGCAATAACAGTTTTTACATCATACTGAGCGCACACATCACGAAAAATCATTCTAATAGTTTTAAATCTACGGAGCATACGCTTGCCATTTTTTATATCTTTCCAATACTGAGGAATTTTATCAACGAAATAAGCACTTGCCATAAGTTCCTTATCAAGGAAAATGTCAGCGACAACATAGGAATGCTTTTCATAAACATTGCCATCACAATCAACAACAGCGAAGCCAACATCATAGCAAAGAGGGTCATCAATAGAATTTGTGGTTTCAGTATCAATAACAATAAATTTTTCATTCATTTTGTTTGTATTTTCCTTTCTTTTGATAGCTCAATTATAGCATGAGTTTATTTATTTGTCAAGCGTTTTTTAAATTTTTTCAAAAAAAAATTTTGGCGCCCGGGCAAGCCGAACGCACGTTCGGCCAGCCTTTAGGCGCCTTGGGTCAAGCCTTCGGCCCCCTGTGCTTGATAAGTTTTAACGTATACTCATTTCCATTTAAATTGAAATTAAGTTCCGTTTCTGTTTTGTACTGACATTCGCCCACGAGGGACTCAAGAGCATTTCCGCAAATTTTCAAGATTTCAAGTTTTTCTGTATCAACTTTTCTTTCACGTTTGACATCTGTCCGCCTTTTCGTTCCAGTTTTTGTTGCTTCTTTCATTGCTTTCTTTTGGTCAGCGGTTAAATCTGAATTAACTTCTTTCATGTCCATCTTGTCGACTTCTTCATCTTCAAGAATTACTGAAATAGCTTCTTCACGCGTGCAATCAAATTCTTTCATCAGCTTAGCAATTCTTTTTTCATCCATAGGTTTATCTCCTTTCTACTGGTAGTATAGCACATCAATCGTCATTTGTCAAGAGTTTTTTTAACTTTTTTCTATCATAGTCTTTTTTACTCTTATGCGGTCTGCTTCCAGTATTTATTGGATTGAGATTTCTTTGTGCTTTTTGGCGCTTTTCCCATTCTTTTTTAGTCATTGATTTTCTTTCTAATTCTTCGGCAGTTTTTCAATCTTTTTCATTTTGTATTCCTCACTTTCTACTGGTATTATAGCATGGTTATTTTAATTTGTCAAGAGTTTTTTTCACATCCATTTTTCTTGATTTGTTGCAGCGGTCCGGGCGCAACCAACAAATGTTGTATCAGCATTTGTTGGTGCGTCAGAAAGAAAGGAGGAGAACAAAAAATAGAAATTAAATGGAGCAGATGGGACTCGAACCCATGATTCCGTCTTGCTATCTCAAGCCCTGCCCCTAAGGGGTTGCGGTTTCAAGGGATAACCGCAAACCCTTTACCGATTAGCGGATAGAGAAGTAAGCACGGTGCTTAATCTCTTCACGCTTTAAAATTTCTGCTTCACACAACTGAGTTACAAGAGCGGAGACTTTCTGATTTGATACGCCATCAAGAGATGAAACGTTCAGCATCAAATCAGTTACAGTATACTTGCCATTATCATGGGCAATGAAAGAGACAATATCAGCTTTCAAAGCCTCGTTAGCCACCTGAGTTTTTGTAGGCTTGCGGTCACCTGCATTTCTCTTCTGAATGGATTCACGGAGAGCCATCAGCTTTTCCTTAACATCACCATCAGCAAGGTCAGCAAGAACAACATTAAGAGCATCAACATAAGTCATTTTCTTCATAGTATCAATTCCTTTCTGCGGTAGGTCGCTACCCTTATCTTGTGCCTTTATTATAGCATCTTTTCTTTAGTTTGTCAAGAGGTTTTTACGATATTTTTTTTGACTCCCTACGGCGCGCCCTTGAAACTTGTGGGTAATACCTTTCAGCGCTCAGCTCTTGTCCTCTTGACATTATGTATTATAACATACTTTGTGGCTTTTGTCAAGGGGTTTTTTACATTTTTTTGAGAGATTTTATTTTACTTCATCGGGTTACGCGCCCGAGAGAGGTTGTTTTCTTCTCCCCTTGACATTATGTATTATAGCACATCTTACGGGAAAATACAATACTACAATTTGCACAAAATTTTTATGAAAAAATTGTGCAAAATTATGTCTTGCGCGAAACACGGCGCGCACCGAGGAGCCAGGCTCGTGCGCGCGCCGTTGAAAAATGGGGCTTGCGCCCCATTTTAATTCCAAATCTTTTCACGTTCTTCATTTGAAAAAGTTTCCCAATCAACACACCAACCAAATAAATTTTTTTCATAATGAAGTGTAACGCTTTTCACATCTTCTTCGACTAATTTTTTTACCGCTTCTAACTTTGCAGTTTCATAATCTCCACCAACAATCATTTTAAACCCCCTTATAAATCAAAATCATCACAGCCCATGTACGGATTATAAAATGATTCATCTACATCATCAGGCCAATCATCATAATCAGTTTCATCCTCAAAATGGAGTAGGATTTCACCAGTATCACCGCTTACGATGTCGGCATCACATCCATCACCCTCAATCCAATTTTTTTCAATGTAATCAACTGCATCCTGTAAATTTGAAAAATGGGGGGAGTCTTCACGATAATTTCCACTTTTACCATCCATAACAACAAAGTTACCAGTAGCCCAAAATTCACACTTCATAGTAGTATCTCCTTAAATGTTTTATTTGAAAAGGACAGGTAGCTTTATTCTCTTCCTGCATTTAATCTGTCCGCGAGCTGACGCACATCCCCTGTCCTTTTGATAGCTTAATTATAACATACTGATTTTAATTTGTCAAGAGGTATTTTTAAAAAATGAAAAAAGTTTTTTGGCCCGGTCTTGAAGCAACTTTTAGGAAAGTCGCTTCAAGATTTCCAGAATGTTGTCTACATCAAATGCTTTACCATTCCAAGAATTTCTGTTATGTTCTTCATCATCAAACAGAATGTCGGCGGTGGTGTGACGGAAGTTATCCTTGCAAGTTCCATACGATACAATGTTAATTGCATCAAAGGAAACCGACCTAAGATGAGTTGAAAGCCATCTACGTTTTGCTTCGGCTACTACTCTATCATAATCTTCATTTGAATTTTTCGCAAGCCAACTAATAATCTCGATACGAAAGCCATTGCGATGAAGTTCATTTAATTTTCTTGCTAAAACTGAAAGGTTCAAGAGGGCATTTGCGTTTTCATACGGAAAAGCGTCTTTGTTAATAATATAATCTAACCAATTATCAACCCCATAGAGGTCAGCGATAGTTCCGTCCATGTCGAAGAAAATAGTAGTCATTTTTAGTATCTCCTTTCTTTTTCTATAATTATTATAGCAAATTATATTTAATTTGTCAAGTGTTTTCTGAAAAATTTTTGGCCCGGGCGCAAAAGAGGCGGAGCATTTCCTCTCCGCCTATTGGTTCCATCCTACCAGCCTAGGGGTTCCAGAACCATCCCCGTATGTTGCCTGCACATTTATATACCGCAAAGTAGGACTTCGGCTTGCGGTAGTGAGACTTTATCAGAGGGTCTTATATAACCAGCTTGCGGCTTCCCTTCCTCTCGGGTTGCCCTCGTCCTCACTGACAAGTATAGTATAGCATACTTATTTTAAATTGTCAAGTGTTTTTTGAAAATACTTTTAAAATTAAAATGAAATCAAATAAAATTGATTTGGCCCGGGCTCGCCCCTTGGGTGGTAACACATAAGTACCGCCCAAAGGGGGGATAAAGCAAGAGGTGCGCTGTGGAGTTCGTTTTTAGTTCCCACACTCACCAAGCGGAGCCCTTCGGTTTATAAGTGTGCGTTTTTCTGATGTTCACACTCTCCCTAATTGGTAGTAGGTCAAGCCTACTTTGTGGTGTCCTCTTGCTTTAGGTGGTGAGGGCTTAGCCCTCGACCACCTTGAAGTAAGTCACACGCTTTTCCGTGTACTTCTCAACAGTACCACCTTCGACCAACTGCTTCAGCAGAGCCGAGCACTTCTGACCACTGATGCCAACCGCTTCAGCGATGTCCTTGCACTGCTTGCCCTCAGCGGTCAGAACCGCAAGGATTTCAGCCTTTACGCCCTCATTTTCCTTCTGAGCCTTAGTGGGCTTGCGCTCACCGCTTGCACGCTTCACAAGCTGAGCCTTGAGAGCCGTGAGCTTCTCGATGGTTTCCTCAGTAAGGTTGCCGTTGATTGCGTTCTCGATAGCGTTTATATAAGTCATCTTCGTCATAGTAGTATTTCCTTTCTGGTTTTGTCGGTTTTCCTTCCCTCATCTTATGTCTTTATTATAGCACACTTTGTTATGCTTGTCAAGGGTTTTTTAAAACTTTTTTTATTTTTTTCAGCGATTCCATTTTCTCTCGCTCCCTTGATTGTACCTTTATTATAGCACATCTTTTAGAGTTTGTCAAGGGGTTTTAAAAACTTTTTTCGGATTATTTTACACCGACCATTAACCCTCAAGGAGTGGCTCTCTTTCGCTCGCCGTTCTCATCTCCCCTTGACATTATGTATTATAACATACTTTATATCAAAAGTCAAGCACTTTTTCAAATTTTTTTCATATTGAAAAATTTTGATTTGGGCCCGGGTTAAGTTAAGCTTTACAGCTTAATCCATTTATCTATTAGATAGCGTCATATTACTATAATAAGGTCTTCTGGATATGATTTATACATTTTCCACTTATGACGGTCACTGGCTTAGACTCTTTCGAACCTTGCCAGTGACTTTTCGCTGATAAAGGTCGCTTTATTGAATTTAATCTGGAAAGCGTTGCCTTCAATTTCAATGTCGCCTGCTTCGGTAAAGGGAATGTTATCCTTGACCCACTTCTGACCGAAGAATTCGGTTACCATCTTTTCAAAAATTTCGCCGGCGTTATAAACGCTATCAGTTACTGTTTTTTCAAAGAATTCTTTAGAGCAAAGAACTTCGGCGCTTGTCAGCAGGAGCATCCGCTGTGCGGTAGTGGGCTTGAAGCGGAGCGCATATCCCGCGCCACGGCTTGCCTTGTCCAGTGTCAGCACCTGAGGAAGTACCTCAGAGTTGGCGAAAGTCATGTAAATGTTGCCCTTAAACTCAAAGCCAAAGATGTAGTTGTGCGTAAAAGCGAGTGCGTTATAGCGGTTAACCATAGAATTGAAAAGAACTAAATTCGTCATTTTTGTTTTCCCCTTTCGATTTTGTACCTTGATTATAGCACGTTTTGTCCGGCTTGTCAAGCACTTTTTGAAAAATTTTTTTTGAATCGTTCGGTAGTCAATTCTTTGTCCCTCCCGACGTTAAATAGTATAGCACATAACAACCGGAAAAGCAATAGTCAAAATGCACAAACATTTCAATCTTGTTTTGTGCACATTGCCAGGCCGCACATTCTAACACTACTGGATTTTTTGATACAACACCACTGGATTTCTTGCAACAAGATTTCTTGCTAATTACCAGATTTGTTGAATCAATGTATTAAGATTTGTTGATGAATAAATATTCATTCAACATGAATAATTATTCATCCTTTCGGGATCCAGGGTCGTTGTGCAAAGTGACGAAATTTGCCCTCGATTTTTGTGCATAGTGCACAGCACGCCAAACTCGGGCCGCGCTCCCACCCCCCGCCCGTGCGCGGCTCGCTAAAAAAACAAGCGCGAATTAATATTCCGCGCTTGTTCTTCTTATTTCATTTACTGGACCGTGTCCATCTTCACGCATTTTATAAAGACACCGACTAACAACGATTCTTCCTTCTTTTGGGTATCTTGCTCTTGTTGCTTTTGCGCACTCAATAGCTTCATTTCTTGTTTTAAATGTTCCAAAATAAACACCACCATTATTGCAAATCCAATCAACTTCGTATGTAGCATCCACTGTGATGTAATTTATTTTTGCCATTTTGTTTGTTCTCCTTTGTTTTTTTCTTATGTATTTATTATAATCTCTCTTACTTGGTTTGTCAAGTATTTTTTTAAAAAATTTTTTTTGGTTTAGTGGTCACTAATGAGTGACCACCTCGCCTTCGATTTCAAGGGCAACTTCATTCGCTTTGTTGCGGTCGTTCCACGCGCCCCAGAACCAAAGCTCTCCGTCGATGCGATGGGCGACGATGTACTTATACTCATTAGCGTAAGCAGGAAGGTTGTTAATCATGGTTTATATCTCCTCTCTTTTGATGGTTTAAGTATACCATAGGTCACCGGATTTGTCAAGCACTTTTTTAGAAATCTTTTGCAATTTCTAAAAGCTCATCAACCTTGCGGGACGGAATCCAAAAGAATGTTTGGTCATTTCTTGTTTTGCGCCAACCGAGGAACATACGCCACAGAGCGGAGCGCCCTTCACAGTAGGCAAACAGAAGACCTTGCATTTTCTTGTCACATGTCCAAAGGTAGGTATAACCGAAGCGTTCTTTACAATTATAAACCTGAATCATTTTTTTCTCTCCTTTTCTTTTGATAGTTTAATTATAGCATAAGTTTTTCATTTGTCAAGGGTTTTTTGAAAATTATTCATCCTCATCTTCATCGTCAAAAGCTTTGTACATTAGTTCGTGCCAAAAAGCACTTAATGCGTAGGTTCCCATCCATTCTTTTGCTTTGGCAAACTCGATTGTACATTCATGTTCAAATCCATATTTTTCAATTATTTTTGTCAACATTTCTTCTCTTGTCATTTTTTTATCCTCTTCTCTTTTGATGGCTTAATTATAGCACAGGTCCTTTTATTTGTCAAGCATTTTTTAAAACTTTTTTTATTTTGTTGTGGAGCTTAAAAACTCCACAACATTTCATCAATTTCTTCCTCAGTTTCAGCGGTGACTTCCTCAAGGAAGTTTGTTTCATCTTCCATAAGAAAGACCTCAGTGAGGTTTACCTCAAATGCCTTGCAAAGGTCTGCAACTGTCGGTCCGTAAATCATCATGTTTTCCATTTTCTTTTCTCCTTTTCTGTTGGTTTTTGGTGTCCCCTGACACTATCTATTATAGCACTTTATACCGGATTGTCAAGCATTTTTTAAAAATTTTTTTTATTAAATTTCACCGATGAAAATCCAGTGATTATTTTTACGAACGTAAAGTTCTCTGTAAAATCTGTCAAATTTGAAAGAACCATCAGTTTTTTCAGCTTCCTCTTTTGAAACTACTTTGTGATTTTTTTCTCCCCAGTTCAGAACGTATTCCATTTTTTTCTCCTTTCTTTTGGGTTTTCCCTGTTCCTTACAATGCTTATTATAAGCCATAAGTCCGGAAAAGTCAAGCATTATTTTAAAAAAATAACAAAAAATAATGCACAACGTTTCAGCATGATTTTTGTGCAGATTGCACAAATTATTTTTTTGCAGGTTGAGTGTTTGCGCTCCCTTTTGGTACCACTCCCCGTCTGTTCTGTCTTTATTATAAGCCTTGCATGCGGATTTGTCAAGTATTTTTTTAAAAAAAAGAGACTTTTTTTAAGCCTCTTTTTTGTAAAAGCAATAGTGCTCCATGAAAGTATACTGATAAACAAATCCAAATTTTTCAAATACATGTATCATAGCAGGATTATCATCCCACGGAGTAGCTCCCAGTGTTCCCAGTTCTAAACCGACTACAAAAGAAATCAATTGAGAAGCAATTCCTTTACCGCAAGATTTTTTAGAATAAACGCAAACTCTTTTAATTGCCGTGTATTCGTATTCAGTTTCTTCTACAATGGCGCAAGACCCGAGAAGTTTACCATTTTCTTCAATTACTACCAGTCTACCCAGTTCAATGTCTACCTTAACATTTTCAGTTGTATTATAATCCATTTTCTTATTCTGAATAGCTCTGATAATTCTTACTGTATCCTTTTTTTCTGCAAATCTTACTACCATGTTCTACCTCTTTCTGTTGGTGTATTGTCTCCTGACACTATCTATTATAAGCTATTAGTATTATTCTGTCAATAGTTTTTTATAAAAAAAAGAGACTTTTTAAAGTCTCTTTAATACTTCAATAATGTTATCAACATTGTAAGCTGTACCTTTCCATGTTGTTCTATTGTGTTCTTCATCATCAAAAAGAATGTCATCAACATTTCTTAATACAGCATTCTTGTCTGTTCCATAGTTGACAATCTCTACAAAGTTGAACGTCACGCTTGCTAAATGTCTGTTAAGCCATGCTTTTTTAGCTTCTGCTGTTTTGGCGTTGTACTCTTCTGTCCCGCTCTTTGCAAGCCAGCTGATGATACCTACTTCATAGCCCTTCTTCTGTAACTTATTTAACAGCCTTGCTAATACCTGCATGTTAACCATGACTTTTGCCGTTTCATAGGGCTTTGTATCTCTGTTCTGAATGTATTCAAGCCAATTTTCAACTCCGTATAAATCAGCAATTGTTCCGTCCATGTCAAAGCAAATCCTCATTTTTAGTGTCTCCTTTCGTCTCTCTCTATTGGTATTATAAACGATAACTTTTCATTTGTCAATACCCAAATTTGAAAAAAGTAAAAGATTTTTATTTTTAATTATTGTTGTATCGAATACTGTTGTATCGAATAATCTTGTGCGCTTGTGAATTTTTTAACAATCTCCGGACCTCCAATAGTTCAGCGGGTATCAAAAAAAGAGCCTCACATGAGGCTCTTGTCAAAAGCGGTAAAACTTGTTTCCCAGTTGTCAACAGAGACTTCAACGTGGGTGATTTCAATCAGCCCGTTTCTGTCATCGTCCCAGAAGCTTGCCCAGCCTCTTGCGTTGGTTGTCTCTGTGTTCTGTACACCTGTTAAGGTGTCAATGTATGTAAAGCTGTATCTCATGTTTTGCTCCTTTCTGTCGGCGGTTGCGTCCGCCCTTGATTTCGTCTACTCTTGTTTTCTTGTAGTTAATGCGTCTGTCTTTGTCCGCTTCAACTTCTACCTTGTAGAGCGCATAGCCCTCATCTCATGTGTTCCTCAGAACGTCTGCCCTTGCCTGTTCCTTACATTTACTATTATACTCATTATTCCGGAGATGCCAAGACTTTTTTGTGAACATTCTGTGAACAATTTGTGAACATTAATTATTAACATTCATTGTATCAACAATTATTGTATTAACAAATGTTGTGTTGTGTGTTTGTTAATTTTTTAACAATCTCTGTTGCTCCAACAACAAGCTTTTGCTAACAGTTAGCGTTGGCTAACTGTTAGCACTCACCTGCAGCGGCTGCCAGTGCGACGTCCAGTTTGTTAGCACTCTTGCCCTGTGGCTGCTAATGAGGCTCCGGTTTAGCAATGGCTGCTTAATTGCAGCGGCACTCAATCGAACATTCGTTCGATGCTAATCACTAGATTTATCAAATCAAATCATTAGAGTTAGCTATGGCTAACTCAGACGTCAACAAGAAAGCGGTCGAACAAATGTTCGACCGCTATTTACTAGATTCGATGAATCAGTGCATTAGCAAGCACCTGCAGCGGATGAATAATTATTCACGGCGCGTGAATAATTATTCATGCTTGCAGCGGTACTAGTTAGCCATGGCTAACCGAACGCCTGTTCGCCTGCTGGCACTTCCAGGCCGCGAGTGCCAATTCGAACGGCCGTTCGATTGCCTCAAAAAAACTCCTTGGCGCCATGTGGCGCCAAGGACGGCCTCACACGCTCGCGCTCGGCCTGGCATTTGGGGGTGTTTTGGGAGGTAGCCAAGTCATCGACGCACACACATCAAAGCAACCCCCAAACATACTCCTTGCTTTTTACTGAGATAAAAAAGTGGGGGGCATGTTTCGGGCTAAAAAATTTTTTCAAACGACTATTCGAAAGTGTCTGGCCACTACAATCCCTAAATCATTTTTAGATTTCAAATAACGAAATTTACGCAATCCCCAAATCATTTTTACATTTCAGAAGACGGATTTTCAGTAGGAATATATTCTGGATCAAAGCCAGGATCCTCATATTCATCTTCGCCCAATTCTGTCTGTCCAGCTTCAATAGGAACTTCATATTCATAATGAATACCAAGAATATCCTCACTACGCACCCATTCAGCACCAATCAAATAACTAACTTCGGCACTATAATCATCTCTAAACCAAGAAATTCTAATATCGGTAATAGTTCCAACTACTTCGGTTTTCTCTCTATTATCAACATTAATCACTCCGGTTCCATTACATTTTGGACATGGCCATGTTGTATCATCTTCACCAACAATAATTCCATCTCCGCCGCAAAAGCCACAATTAACTTCACTAATTACACCGGTATAATGATTATATTCAACTTCATCATTAATAGCATAACCAACATCAATAATCATCTTTCATCACCCTGCGTTTGCCGGTTCTGCGATCGCATTACCTGCCGCCGCATTCTCTCCTTCTTTATTTTCTTCTTTTGGAGGATTATTTGGTTGTGTAGCAATACAATAGCAATGCCAAACCTTACCCTCATCATCTTTAACGCTTCCAATATAAGCGCTATTCTTCATCATTTCAGCATCTGAGTCTTTAATTTCCCACCCAGTTCTTACTTTATAAAAGTCAACACTTCTGTAAGGCAGCTCATCATCTAAGCTTACCCACACTACTGGACGACCATATTGCGTTTTCACATTCAATACTTGTCTAATATGCCCTTCACAGTGTCCAGGCACTTCATACTTCCAAATTTTAATCATGCGGTTTCCCGTTCACGCGATCGCATAAGCGGGACTACCTCCTCTCACTATTTAGTATTTTTAATATAACTTATAACTCCTGCTGTTATAATTCCAATAGCAAAAGCAATGGTACATATAGTAGGAACATCCATAATATACTCCTTATTATTTTATATAAATATTATACTATAAATTTTTTAAAAAATCAACACTTGACACTCATAAAAATTTTTGTTACAATGTCAATGTATGGAGGTATAAAGATGATTAAACTTGATTACACTTTAGACTCTCCAGAAGAAAGAAAAGCCTTGGTTGAAAAGATTCTCGAAGAAAACCCCAATCCACCGGCGGCATATCTCGAAATCTTAGGTGACTATTTGATTCTTTGTTTGGAGAAAAAAGAAAGAAAAGAACGCAAAATGCTTACAGAGAACCGTATGGCGACTATTAATAAAAGAGAAACATCGTTTGAAGGATTAGTGTCTCAATTTGAGAATGGCGAAGATGGTATATATAATTTAATTTCAGAAAATAAAAACACAATATTTCAACCAAAAGTAACGATAACTAAAAAAGATTTAGAAGAAATTCCATTCTTAAAATAGATTCGTGAAGCAATAGAATTTTGGGAATCTAAGCTAAAAACAGCTACTGGCCGCAATGCTTTTATAATTAAACAAGCAATTATTAGTTTGCGGAAAGATTAGTATGTTGTTAAAGAAAGTTATAGAAATCCCATTGTATTTAAAAATGTTACTCGTTCAAAGAGCTATATAAAATTAGATGGTTATATAACTTTTGATGAAAATGGATATTGCGTCCCTCATGGTGTGACTTTTGTCGATCCTGCGGTATGCTCAGCAGCACTATGTAATTATTCAAAATTAAAAGAAGATTCATGGGGTAACTTTGAAAAAGATACCTACTTTTTTATGGAGGATTTTGATGCATTATGTGATACTGCACTAAAAGATTATCCATTATATGAAAAAATCGTTGAAATGAAGATTGATGGTCGATAGAATATTGAAATCCAAAAGACCTTAGAAGAAGAATTCGGCGTAAAACACAGTTTAGAATACATATCAAGTCTTTGGCGTAAAAAAATCCCTGGATTAATCGCATCTGCGGCGGAGGACCAATATTTAGATTGGTATTATCTTAATATAGAAAAAGGTAAATATAAAAGGTGCAGCAGATGCGGCAAGGTCAAACTGGCTCATAATAAATATTTTTCAAAAAATAAAACTTCCAAGGATGGTTTTTATTCAATTTGTAAGGTTTGTCGCAATAAGAAAAAAGTTCCCATTATGATTTAGGCCAAAAAAAGTTAAAGCATAAGTTTTAAAATTTTTTACCTATAAAGGAGGGATAATTATGGCAACTGATAAGAATAAAACTTATTTTTGTGAAAAATGCGGCCGGACCTTGAGTGGAGATAATTTTTACACATCTAACAATTTAGAAAAATATCCCGATGATGGCAAATTAAAACAATGTAAAAAATGTATTACAATGCATGTCGATAACTGGAACCCTGAAACATATTTATGGATTTTAAAAGAAATTGATGTGCCATACATCCCTGACGAATGGAACAAAACATTATAGTCTTATGCGAAAGATAATAAGAAAATAACTGGTATGACCATTTTAGGTAGATATTTATCTAAAATGAAAATGGTTCAATATAATAAGTGGAGATGGGCAGATACAGAATATCTTCAAGAATTAGCTAATAAACGTATTGAAGAGACTATGAAACGTCAAGGTTATAGTATGGCTGAAATTGATGAGGTTATCAAAAAAGGTATACATACTATTCCAGATAAAGTTGAAGAACCTATTTATTTGGATGAACCAGGCGAGGCGCCTATCACCGCAGAAGAATATATGGCTAGGCAGCAAGGCGACGATTATTTCGCCAGAATGTCTGGTGCAGATCAAGATGATGATTTATCTGATGAATTAACTGACGAAGATAAAAAATATCTTCGTTTAAAATGGGGTAAGGCATATAAAGCAGAAGAATGGATAGCATTGGAATAGTTATATAATGATATGATGGAATCTTATGATATCTAGTCTGCTGGACATATTGACATTCTTAAAAAGTGCTGCAAGACTTCTTTAAAAGCTGATTAGCTTTTAGACATTGGAGATGTTGAAGGTGCACAAAAGATGGTTAAAATGTATGATATGCTTATGAAGTCCGGTAAATTTACAGCAGTACAAAATAAAGGCGATTCTGGCGAAGTTGTAGATTCTTTGGCAGAATTATTTGCGTTATGTGAGGAAGATGGTTTTATTCCACGATATTATGTGGATGAACCAAAAGATAAAGTAGATAGGACTTTACAAGATTTACAATCATATACTAAAACATTGATTGAAGAAGAAACTAATTTAAGCTCATTAATTGAAAGTGCTATGCGGCAAATTGAAAAAGATAAAGAAAAAGAAGCTGATGATGATGCTGATGCCGCAAATGATGATGATTTATTAGAACAAGAATTATTTGAAGAAAGTCCTGCATTAACAGATAAAGATTTTG